>Ga0134121_10000171_pt1 | contig 75619 bp, 59 predicted proteins | sample KB301_FD_96463 | JGI IMG/M metagenome (GOLD analysis project Ga0134121, IMG submission 96463) | Terrestrial soil microbial communities without Nitrogen fertilizer from Kellogg Biological Station, Michigan, USA - KB3-0-1 | ecosystem: Environmental > Terrestrial > Soil > Unclassified ...
CGCCCGATGTGAGGCAAGGCTATGCCTTGCCGGTAGAGCCCTCTTGGTATCGAGGGCTATGCCCTCGGTTCGGGCTCTGCCCTAAGACTTGATGGGCCAAAGGCCGAACCGGGGGCTCAGCCCAAATATATTTTACAAGCGTGACGGCAAGGCATAGCCTTGCCTCACATCGGGCGGCGAAGCCGGAGCGAAGAACCGCAAAATCGACCTTTAGTGCAAAGCCCCACAGAGACACCGATTGAACTAACGTAAGATCTTGGTGTACGCAATTCTTCTACGCGGATTCGTTTGGATGTTGCAGTCGTCAGAAAGCTCGTAATCGGCCCTGCTGCCTTTCAATTTGTTTCCGTCCGCCGACAGTGTGAGTTCCAGGTCCCATGGTTGCTCTCCTCCGAACGCGGGACATTTACTCACATCGTCAGGAGAAAAGCGGAGATAGGCTGTGCCCTTGATTTTTCTGTCTTCGTACGAGCCTTCGAACGCGACATCACCCTCATTTCGCCCGGCGGCCGCGGCTGTGTCCGAAGCTTTAACTACACGGGCCTTCAGAGTGTTCCCGCTCCGAACAATTTGCACGATGGTCCCTGAATCGTCCCGTTTCCATAAGGTTGGTTCCGCGAATGCATCCGCTTCGGGCGCAGGGGAGGGCTTCAACTCCGGTGTTGGCGTCGGCTTCACGGGAGTAGCCTGTGTCACCAAAGGAGACTGCACGGGTGCTGCTTGAGTGTTACTGCCGGTTGAATTGGGAACTCTTTGGAATCGCCAGATCAGGAGCGTCGCTGCGAGTAGCACGATAAGAGAAGCTCCCGCAATCAACATTAAGCGTTTGCGCTTATAAGCACGCGACGCATCTTCCCCGGTGATGATCGTTCCAGTCGCGAAATTTGATTCATCGATTTCGCGCTGCCGTCCCGCCCCCGCACGCTTGGCTAGAACTTTTTCCATGACCTCGATGAGTTGATCAACGTCGGTCTGCCAGCGTTGATCGCTAAGCTCGATGGCGTTCCGGCGGGTGAGCTTGACCAGATCTTCGGGCAGGTCTTGCGGTTTCGGCATGCTCGCTCGCTGCACCAAGACTGGAATCACACGGATGTCACGGCGAAGCGCGGTGGCAATCTCTAAGCGAACAAAATCATTCGGGTTATCCAATCGTCCTGTTCCACCCGCGGAGAGCCATTTCTGACCCATAACGGCGATCAGGATCTCGCACGAGCCGACGGCATTTTCGATGACCGTGACAAAATCTTCGCCAGGCGAGATGCTGTCGATGTCCACGAAGATGCGATTCCTGCCGAAGTGTTCAACCAACCTGTCGGCCAGACGACCGGCGTGACCTGCAGCATCGTCGCGGCGATAGCTGACGAAGATTCCCGAAAACTGTTGGGTTGATGTTGGCTGCATAACAAGTACTCACAAGTGTTGCTCAATTCCTACTAGTAATGACGAAATTGATCGAAACGTTTTAGGATTGTTTTGGAAGAAGTCAGAAATGGGCCGGAACCTTGGCGTTTCGCAAGCCGTAGTTTGTTGGCGACCTACAAAACCCTTCACCAGGAGAGCTCATGAAAAAAGCGATCGTAATCTTGCTCGTTGTCCTGCTACTGAACTCTGCTCAGACCTTGCGCACGGCATCTGATAAGGAGTTCAGCACCGCTTACGATGCTCAAATCCGTAAGACGCTGGAGACGTTTCCAGATCTTCCGGGCATCGCGATCGTAGTAATCAAGGATGACCGGCCAATCTTTGTCAGCGCCTACGGGATGGCGGATAAAGAAGCGGGCATAAAGGCCGACACCGATACGCTTTATTACACCGGCTCGTCGACCAAGTCTTTTACAGCGCTTGCAGCCGCGCTGCTCGATCAGGAAGGCAAGATAAAACTCTCTGACGCGCTTACGAAATATACTCCAGGCATTCGCTTCAAGAATGAGATACCAGACAAGATCACGATCCAGGATCTCTTGACGCACACGAGCGGCCTGCGGAACGTGGCGCTGGTCAACCGTCTCGCGTTTACGGGTCAGATCGATCAGAGCGAGATCGATCACGTCTTTGCGGACGGCACCACTTTTAATGACGCCAACTTTGGCAAGTACAACTACACAAACCTCGGCTACAACATTTACGGACTCGCGCTGCATTACCAGTTGCACAAAAGATGGCAGGACGTGCTGCAGGAGCGCATCTTCACTCCCGCAGGTTTGAAACACACAACTGCGTATGTCTCCACCGCGCGAGCGAAGAAGTTCAAGATCGTAGCTCCCTATGTTATTTCCACCGATGCGACCGACGCGGGCAAGATGGTCCGAAGCGGGCTGGAGAAGACTGATGAGAACATGCAATCGGCTGGTGGAATTTTCATGAGCATTTCGGACCTCGGCCGCTGGCTTAACCTGAACATGAACGGCGGTAAGCTCGACGGCAAACAGGTGGTGCCGGCCGACATTATTCGCAAAGTGCAAACTGGATACACAAAGAGCACGCGGAACGAACCGCCGTTCTCGGGCGATGGCGAATACGGGCTCGGATGGCAAATCGGCAAGTATCGCAACGATAGGGTGGTCTATCATCACGGCGGCTATCCCGGTTATCGCAGCCATGTCTCATTCATGCCTGAGCGAAAGATTGCCGTCGGCGTCCTCGTGAATAACGACACGCTTGGTGGACGCCTCGCAGATATGCTCGCTGCGTATGCATATGATTGGTGGCTGCAGACGGAGAATCTGGAAGCCGGTTACGCGAAGCAGTTGCAGGAAACCGTTGCGGCGTATGAGCGGCGAAAGCAAGGGATTGCTGCTGAAGCCGCAGAGCGGGCAAAGAGAGAGTGGCAACTTACAAAACCGTTTACTGACTATGCCGGTAAGTATCGGAACGATCTGTTAGGCACGATTGAGATCGTCGCAAAAGAAAAAGCGCTCGCTGTGCGAATGGGCGCGATGAATACAGTCGCCACGCCTTATACGGAAAAGGACACGATTCGCGTCGTGATGCAGCCCGGCGGAAACGGTGATGTAATCGGCTTCGTAAAGGACGCCGATGGAAAGTTCGGCTCAATGACTTACGGCGGTTTCACATTTACAAGGCTTCCGTAATAGCAGGTTCACGCAAAGGCGCAAAGGACGCAAAGACGCAAAGGCGAGTCAAATGCTTCGGGCGCGTCCGAGTCTTTGACCCGCCTTTGCGCCTTTGCGTCCTTTGCGTCTTTGCGTGAAATATTTTGTTTGAATTCGCAATTATCAGTAATGGCGCGTCTCGGCTAACCGGTAGCGAGAGGTTTGTAAATAAGACCGATGACTATTCCGGTGACGATCCACTGAAAGAAGTAAGCCGCAGATTGTCCGAGAGCGAGTCTCGGCCCGATGTTGAAGTTCACGTAGTTGTGCAACACATTGCACACCGCAAAGATGCCAATGAGAACGCCCATGCGCGCACCTTGCGAGGTGCCTGACTGATGTGTCATTGCAAAGATTACGGCCACAACGAGGATCGCGATGAAGCTTGCGAGGAATCCAAATGGCATAACAGACATCATCTCTTCTTTAGGTCGAAATACCGCCGGGTACTTTAGGCCTTCTTCCATAAGAGCCGGCACCAGCCAAATCACTAAGAAACCAAAAGCAAAAGACGCGACCGTGCCACCAAGCGCCGCCAGCGCCAGACGTGAATAGTTCATCAGCACTCCTTCGTCGATCATTCAAGAGATCAGGAAAGCGAATGCATTCTACTGTTTAGCCACAAAAAGGCACATAATCACAAAAATAAATCGTGTGTTTTATGTGCCTCCTTGTGGCCTCTCATTTTCTACTCCTCCGGGGCGAGATAACCAATCAGGAAAAGACCTCCTAGGGCTCCCGTTGGAACATTCAGGTTGGCGGTAATTTTAGCAGCGGAGGAAACGACGATGCCGGCCGACAAACGCTCATTAGCTCCACTTACGCCGGCGCTGTTGAGCGTCAGCACAGAGTTGTGGACATTGCGGATCAAGCTCGGATTCGCAAGATTCTCGATCCTGAGTAATAACCGTGCAACAGTTCCAGGGTTCCCAGCCTCAATCTGCCAGTTGACATCCGTGATGATTAAAACTTTGCCTGCCGGAATGGTGAAGGACGTGGCGGTGCCGTCCGGAAGCGTTCTCATAAAAAAGATCTCGCCGGTGGCATTGAAAAGACCGCTAAGACTAACCATCTCGCTGGCCTTACGACCGAGATGAGTTGCCGACGCAGCGTTTACGTCGCGGACCAAAGCAGGCGCGGCTGCCGTATTGCCAATCAAAACAGTTCCGGCGACCTTGGTGGTCCCCTGGGCGACTGTCGGAACGGGCTCGGAGGATGTGTTGGTTACTATGACCTTCTCCTGGCTATAAGCCGTGGCGGAAGAGAAAAGTGCAAACGCGACGAGGCCAAGCAGTGTAATCAGCGAATTCTTGAACTTAATTTGGAACATCATCATCTCCTTCTCAGTCTGTAGAAAATTTTGGACGCGGCGTGATCCGCAGGGTTTCGAGGATGCGGAAGATACCGGGACTTGAACGGAAAGTCTTGAAACCGACGTGAATTCTTTATGAAACAGTATGAAGGATTTCTGAGAGGGTCAGACAAAATAAGGACACCCTTAGACTCCCGCCTTCACCACCAACTGTGATCTGCATGGCGAAATGTTTTCGTGGATCACGTCATTAGTTAGTAAGAACCCGAGCAACGACGGCATCCGAGTTCGCGGAGAGCCGTATCTCGGCTTCAGTGTTTATGGAGTGGTGGTAACGCCGTTTCAAATTCCTCTACCCACTGGGAGACACTGAATGACATTTCTGATTAATTTCGCCAGATACGAATTCGGAACATTGTTAGGTGTATTCGCAGCCGTGATCACCTATCAGTTTTTGACGGGCCGAATCAATATGAGCGGCTTGCTGAGCGAAAAAACAAAAGCCGGACTCGGTGGGATCAGTGCCGCGCGAGTGCAATTACTCCTATTTACACTCGCAATAGCTTTTTACATTCTGGCTCAGATCATTCAATCGCACTCATTTCCCGAGATTGAAACCAAGTGGCTCTTAATGCTGGGTGGTAGTCACTCGATTTTTCTCGGTGCAAAGGGTGTCTCATCATTGTTCAGCTCGGAACCAAGATAGGAAACAATAGAAAGGAAGATTCAAATGTTGCTTCTGTTGCAAACCCCCACACAAGATCCCAACTTTCACTTTCTGGCGCTCGTTATGGGCTGGATTGTTACTGTTCTTATCGCGGCGTTTGCGCTCGCGATTATCTACAAAATGGTTAAGGGCGACATCAACCTCATGTACCTGATCGCCGGGGAAGAAGGCGACGCAAGTCTTTCGCGCTTTCAGTTCCTGGTTTTTACGTTCGTGATTGCGCTCGGTCTGTTTCTTATTATCTTGAGCAACAATCCACCGACGTTTCCAACAGCAATTCCTGGCGGTATCCTGGCCCTGTTAGGTATAAGCGGCGGGTCATACGTTACAGCAAAAGCCGTGGACGCGAACGCGGCCAAACCGCCGGCAACGCAGGTGGTGGTTACGCCGACGCCGGCACCGGCCGCAGCAGTAGTCGTTAACGCAGCGGCGGACCAAAACGTAAATTGAGCATGGTTGGTGGCGGGACATCCTGAGGCACCGCCACCACTTCTGCTCTCGTGGTGCCCCAGTTCGCCACCCAGCCCTCCGTTTCTTTCCTAATAAATCCTTCATTTGTACCTAAAACTTGAGAAGAAATTTCTCAGGTTCAAGTTTGTCTGTTCCAATATCGATGGAGTTTCCCTTCGGTATCCGGTGGTGGCCTAATTTCAAATATTTCTGAATAATTCGCCGACCGGGCGGATACTTATTGTGAGTGACGATGGATGACGCCGATGCAATCAAGAGATGTCAGCAGGGTGACCGGGAGGTTTTTCGGCATCTGGTCGAGCGTTATCAAAAACGGGCGGTCGCTCATGCGTTCGCGATTCTTTTTAATCGTGATGATGCTGAGGACGCTGTGCAGGAGGCTTTCATTGATGCTTTCAAAGCGATCGGCACGTTTGACACGTCGCGGGCGTTTTACTCGTGGTTCTACGTTCTGCTGCGGAACCGTTGTTACAAGATGACGGCAGGACGCCGGCCCACGGAGAGTCTCGACGAAGCCCTGCTCGTGAACTCGCAACAAGGAATGGCTGACGACACGAGACTCGCGCTTGAAAAAGCTCTGCAGTCTTTGACACGTGAGGAACGCGAAATAGTCTGCTTGAAATATTTCAGCGGGCTCTCGTATGACGACTTGGCCACGCATCTGCAAATTCCGCGTGGAACAGTGATGAGCCGGCTCTTTAATGCCCGCCAGCGATTGAAGGGCAAACTTGCCGGAATCCTCATACGCGAACAAGAGGTTTGAATGTCATGAAGGAACTAAGTTGCGAAGACGTGCTGATGGCACAAATGGCAGCGGCCGATGGTGAGGAGCCGGCGTTCTCGAAAGAACAGTTAGCGACGCACATGACCGGTTGCACTAACTGTCAAAGCGAGCTGAAGCAATTGCTGGCCCTCGATCGTGTGCTCGTTAGTCACACTCTTGCGGAGCAGCACGTCGACCTTTGGCCGGAGATTGAAAACAGAATTGCAAAACCCGCTCTCGGCTGGCGACCCTTTGCTCTGATTGGTCTACTTCTGATCATTTATAAACTGCTGGAAATGCTTCCAGCCCGCGACCTCGGTCTCGCTTTCAAACTCGTGCCGCTCGTTATCGTTATCTTGCTATTTGTTTTCATTAAAGAGAACCCGTTCCGGATAAACACCGAACTGGTGATGGAGGGATAAATCATGTTGGAAAATCAAACCAAAGACTCCCTGATACTGGGCCAAAAGTATGCTTTTGCGACTGCTTCGCTGATACTCGGTATCTTCAGCTTTGTTAACTTGCTGGGTCTCGAGAAACCCATTCTGGCAATCATCTTTGGTTGGCTGGCACTCCGCACAAAGCCCGCACCGCAACTTAGGGAACATCGCGTGTGGGCCAAAGCCGGCGTGGTGCTCGGCTCGATCATTCTGATCGTCGTACCGACACTAATAATTCTTAACCTCGATCGCCTGCGGGAGTTTGTCGAAGTTCTTTCGAAGTTGAATGGCGGCCGATAGCACCAGAAGGAGAAACCGATGAGAGTCAAACTTTTTGCAATTCTACTGATCGTCACTTCAGCCTTTGCGGTTGCAGCGCAAGCTCCCGCTCCTGACGTTGCGGGAAACTGGCTCACAACATTGGAAGTTGGCGGCACGAAGTTAAGACTTGCTTTGAAGATCAAAAAATCCGGAGACAGCTACGCCGCGGGGCTCGACAGTGTGGATCAGGGCGTTAACGATCTGCCCATTGACTCGATTGTGCTGAAGGGTAACGAGCTGAGTTTCTCCGCCGCAAACTTAGGCATCAACTACGTGGGAACGCTGAACGCCGCAGGAGACGAGATCACGGGTACCTTCAAGCAGCGCACGATCGCAATGCCACTGGTTTTCAAACGCATCGCCGAGCTACCGAAGTTCAATCGCCCGCAGGAACCAAAGCAGCCTTACCCGTACACGCAGGAAGAAGTCAGCTATAGAAATCAAAAGGACAATATAAAAATCGCGGGCACTCTAACTTTGCCGCGAGGTAGTGGCCCATATCCGGTGGTCCTATTGATCACCGGTAGCGGATCGCAGGATCGCAACGAGACGATCGCGGGCCATCATCCTTTTCTCGTGCTGGCCGATTATCTGACGAGAAACGGCATCGCCGTACTGAGAGTTGACGATCGTGGCGTCGGCGGTACGGACCTCGGATCGCTTTCGGCAACGAGCGAGAACTTCGCCGAGGACGTTCTGGCCGGAGTTAATTTTCTAAAACAGAGAAAAGAGATCGATCCGAAGATGATCGGCCTCATCGGGCACAGCGAAGGCGGAATGATTGCGCCGATGGTCGCTGCTCGCAGCAACGACGTGTCGTTTATCGTGCTCCTTGCTGGTCCTGGTCAACGCGGCGAAGACATTATTTACGCGCAAACGGAATTGCTCCTTAAGGCTCAGGGGACTCACGTCGATACCAGCAGACATACCCTCGCGCTGTCAAAGCGAATCAACTCGATCGTCAAGGCCGAGACCGATGAAAAGCGCGTTGAGCAAAGAATTGATGAGGAGATCGCGGCTTACAATCGAACATTGCCCGACCTCCAGAAGCAGTTATTCGAACCGGCTGCGGGAAGCGTCAAAGCATTCATGCCGATGTACAGGACAGCCTGGTTTCGCTACTTCGTAATGTTCGATCCACAGCCTGTATTGAAGAACGTAAAAGTTCCGGTGCTGGCGTTGAATGGCGAGCTCGACTTACAAGTACCAGCGAAGGAAAATCTCGACTTGATTGGAGCGGGGCTGAAGGCTGGCGGAAACGATGACGTAACGCTGAAGTTGTTTCCGAAACTCAACCATCTGTTCCAAACCGCTCAGACTGGTCTGCCCACGGAATACGCGCAGATTGACGAAACGATGTCGCCTGACGTTTTGAAAACAGTATCCGACTGGATCTTGCAACGACGAACCGTCCAGAAGTAGTTTTGAGATTTCTCTGCGGCTCTCTGCGTATCTCGGCGTTCTCTGCGTTAAAGGGCTATTTCGACACAGAGAACGCAGAGAGACGCAGAGAGCCGCAGAGATAAGTGACATGAAGACTTCCTCGCTCAACATCGCGCTCGCCATTCTCGTTTCTATCTTTTGGACCAGTACATCGATCGCTGTAGCACAGGATTCAGCACCTTCCGGTTGGCGCAAGATCGACGTCGAGGGGAAATTCAGCTTCTACCTCCCGCCAAATATGCGCGACACGGACAGGGGGAGCTTAGAAAACCTTCACCGCGAATATACGAATGGCCGCATGCAAGTGAGCTTTGACTATGAAGCCTTCTTTTGTCGGGCGTATGAGAACCGAGCTCGCGCGGGAAAAGATTTTCAGGAGATGGAGTTACAGGTTGACGGCAAGAAGGCTTTTTTGTTCACGTACCAGAGCCGGGATTGGAAAAACCGGAGGTGGTACGTAGCTGAGCTTCATGTAGGCGATCTCCCTAATTGTGACGTGATATTGTGGATGACAGTGAGCAGTAGATCTCCTCGAGCTTTAGAAACCGCAAAGACGATCTTTCGCACAATAAATTTCCCGTGAGAAACTCAATCAAATGACGAATAAATCTCGACACCTTCCAGCGACACGCAGACAAAGTCGTGATGGCAAACCCGGCGCAGCTCGTGAACACGATTCATTCGCTCTTCCATACGTACGAAGACAAATTCATCCTGACACCCAACTACCACGTCTTCGAGATGTATATGCCGCACGCGGGCGCGACCGCCGTGAGAACCGAATTCATTGCCCCGAAGGCGAGTTTCACGAGACTGGATGCGCAACGAAAAGAGAGCCCGGCCAGTTTTTGGGGATTGAATGGATCGGCTTCCGTGAAAGACAAACAGTTAGTCGTTACAGTGGTGAATCCACATCACAATCAGGCGAGAGAAACTGAGATCTCGATTCGCGGCGCAGCAATAAAGTCTGGCGAGAGCCGCACGCTAACTTCTACTGATATTCACGCGCGTAACAGCTTTGCAAATCCGCACGCGCTGGAACCGAAGACTGCACCAGTGAATGCAAGCGGCTCGACCGTTACGTTTCAGTTTCCGCCGGCGTCAGTCACGCGTCTATCACTCACCTTGAGTTGAGTGATTACAAAACATATATTTGCCAAACCATTCGTTGTTATTTTCGTGTTTCCACTTCTGCTGGGCGTTATCTAAGGATTTAATCGAGACTTCTATGAATGGTTTAACGCATACGTCTGATTCCGATGGCAGAGCCTCTTTCAGCGCTCGTACTGCCGCTGGCCCACCAATGCCCGAAATACAATACACCGCGTCCATTCTCATCTTCCAATCCGGATGATGGCGCAACGTATCGGATAGTTTTGGGATAGCGCTTTCTCCAATCTCCATCACAGCCCGGAGTGCCGGCTGGTGCGACATGGTCATGCTGAACACGCCACTAGTGAAATCCAGGTGATCAACCAAAAAGTCGACCGCCTCAGTTGCTTTCAGGTAGCCAAGCACATCCGCTCCTGCGCGCCAGATACCGAAACGATCAGCTTGATCAGCTTTATCTGCATTTGAGGAGAGTGGCCTATCCATTCTCCTCACCACCGATTCGATCAGAGACTGTCTACACACTGATGACTTTTGAGATTCATTCAACAAGCTCTCCTTAATCTCATTAGCCTTTTCGTAGTCCGATTTCGCCATCGCGAGGAGCTTCATCGCGACTTCGTCCTCCGAAAGACACCCGTTGATTTGAGCAGACGGTGACTTGACTTGCGGGACGCTGGTAACGGGAGTCGCTGAGTTACTACAGGACGCAGCCGTCAAAAATGCGAGAAAGCACAAAGAAAAGATTTTCATTGCTGGTTCCTCACGGCTTAATCTCGCCATATTCAAAGTTCCAGTTTTTGCCGTCAGTGGTAGTCACATTGATAAAGAAAGCCACTGAACACTCTCTCTTACCATTAACAGCTTTAGCAACAAACTTCCATTTGCCAACGGACCACTTTAGTGGATTCTGCGGCATACCCTGAGATGGCATACCGGGATGATCCCACCATGCGAAGTTGTTCCCATTAATTGAATTAAACGCCTCGTTGCTCAGCTCCTGGTGTGTTGCGACACTTCCATAAGTCTGAGTATTCGAGTCTCCATAGCTCCAAACCCACTGTTGCAAAGTCCATTTGCCGGGAGTTCCCGAAGTCGTCGCATTGTCTGGGAGCGGAGCTATTTTATCCCCCTCCGGAACATGACCGGTTACCGTGAAACCAACACCCTGGATCGGCCCGGATGTTGTATTAACTTCCCCTTTACCATTCTGCAACGTCCCGCCTTGAACTTTTACAGTCGAAGCCCCATCGAATGAAACCGAGATCGAACAGGTTTCTTCTTTTTTCGGTTTCGGGGGAGGCTGAGGTCGGTCAGGACGGCCGCCGCGGGGACCGGGTTCGTCAACTCTCAATGGGCCGCGGCCAGCGCACGGTCCTTGCCAACCAAAAGCCCAATCCAGTATTCCGATCCCGAGGTCAGCACGAGTGAGGCAATTAAAGTTTTGCCACTCATCTTCAAACAGCCCGGTTGGGTCAACCTTATTGACAGGATCATTGGCTGCATAATTGTAATGATTGAAACTCTGCGGGTCGGCGATGCTTCCGGAAAGAGCATCGGGACTGGTCCAGCGACCGGCGAAGCTATCGTACTTCCGAAACCAGGTGTGGTCCAGGCCAGTAGCTTCGTCACGCTCCATGACTGCAAAGCGCTGGCGCACTTTGTTTGAGACAGAATACTTTTGCGTTGTCGTGCGCAGGCCAATGCCGGCCCAGATCTCCTCGCCAAACGGCAGGTAGTCGTGGCGCGCGATAATCGCACTGGTGCCACTGCCTGTGTTGTCCATCATCGCGCGGGCTGAACCCTGTGCGTCAGTCAGTACGTACTTCAAATTCGCGCTCGTGCTTGTGCTGCTGGCGCTCGTCGGACACAAGCGCATCACATTGCCCTGAAACTCCAGACTATACGCAAAACCATTTCGCACATCAGTCCGGCTACTGCCACTGCTCAGAGCATTCAACCAGGTATTTAAGCCTCCCGAATCGGGAGAGCGTTGCAGATACCCTTCGTAGAGATCCGTAACGTAGTCGTTGGGAGAGTTACTGTGATTATAGCCGCTGGTGGTAAAAATGGCCGTTCCTAAGTCCTGGGCCACCTTTATCAATTTGCCGAAACCCTGCGCCTGTGCCTCACTCAGCTTGCCTGTCCAGTATGACAACTCTGTCGAGTTCGGATTTCGACCCAACGCCCCCATATAAAACGCCGTTACGAAATCAGGCACAGTCATGTAACAGCTAGACGCGGCTTCATAGACCGCCAGCACCTCACCGCCGCGATAGATGTTTTCCCGCTCCATGGTCGTGCCGATGAAATCAGCGACAAGCTGACCAAAGGTGTCGTAGACCATAGTGCGCGTGACGCCGTTCGCGGTGGTCTGCACTCGTTGTCCGGCGCCGTCGTACACCGACGTCTGAGATAGATCGCTGTTGGTTGCCGTGACTGCAGTCTGACGCCCGTTCGCATCATAGCTGTAGTTCAAATAGCGGAACTTGGCATCCTGCGTGATGTTGCCTGAGGCGTCGTAGGTGACTGGCGTGGAACCCGACGAGATAAAGCGATTTGTGGTCGCATCGATGTCGCCAGAGACTACTGCGGTGTAGTAGGGATCAGTAGTGTTACCGCCGCCTGACTGGAAGCGATTGCCGTAGCGATCGTAAGTAAACTCCTGCTTCCAGCTCAGCGTGCTCGTGCCCTGCTGATATTCCGCCGCAGTTGAGAGTCGATCAAGCTCGTCATAGGAGAAGCGTTGCTCCCACTCTTTAGTGGAAGAGCCGTTGATGATCCCATCGATGCGACCAATTTGCCCAGTGTTTTTCGACTTATCTACGCTCCCATTGCTCTGCGTAACCTGACCATACAAGTAGTCATAACGCTGCAGCTCCGATCCGCTGCTGCTCTGTTTCAACTTGACCTGACTCACCTGCAACGCATTGTTATATGCAAGTGAATGCACCGCGCCGTTGCCCCAGGTTTCAGACAGCATTCCGCCACTTGGCGCGTAAGTGAAACTCGAGGCAAAGGTCGTGGTGCCATCGCTGATCTGCGACAGTCGTCCGGCGTTATCGTAAGAATTTGTGAGCACCCGGCTGGTCGGATAGGTCTCGGTGGCGAGCAACCCGGCGAGGTTATAGGTATAGCTGAGTGAGTAGGTGTTTGCACCGGTCACTTGTTTTTGCACATTTACACGGCCCATGCTGTCGTAGCCATAGTAAGTGCCGGTAATCGAGCTGCTGCTGCCATATGTCATCGCAATCAAGCGACCATTCGCGGAGCCGTGCGTGTAGCTTGGCGCACCGCTCGGAAGAGTTTGTGAGTCGTAGTAGTAACGTGAATCCGGCGTGGAATCGGAATAGTCGATCAACGTTACTCTATTGAGGTCATCGTAGTACAAGTCGGTTTGAATGCCACGCGCATCGTAACTGTGAGTTAGCTGACTGTTTGAGTTGTATTCGAACTTTTTGGTCCAGGAGCTGTTGCTGGTTAAGGAATCGCTGAGATTGTATGAGGAATTTGGGGTCTGCTCCACGTGCCGCTCGCGAATCAGGCGCGAAAGCGAATCGTATTTGAAATAACGCTGCTGGTTACTACCCTGCGTGATTTTCACGAGGTTATCAAGCACATCGTACATGTAAGAGGTTGCCTGAGCTGGTGAACCGACCGTGCCCAGACTGTTGGAAGAATTTGGCTCGTCTGTGCGAATCACGCGACCGAGCGCATCGGTAACTTGTCGCCTCTGCTTCCCTGCTGCATCCGCAACTGTAATTACGTCGCCCTCATACGTGGTTTGCATCGTAATGGTATCAGTCGGGTTCGCGTCATCGCCGCGTGGCATTGTTACCTGCGTCACACGGCTAAGAATGTCAAACGTGCTCGTGGTCCAAATGCCTGAGGGATTGATGGAACAACTGCCATAATCGCCCGTGCAGTAGTAAGGATTACTTTGCTTATAAGCCCGGCCCATGGAATCGTATTCAATGTCAGTGATAGACCAGCCGTTACCGGAAGTGTAGCTGTTGAACGTTTGTGTCAACGCTCCCCTGCCATCAAAGTAACTCCTGGAGTCGACCCAACGGCTTGTGTCGAGCTTCGTAGACTGCACCACACTCGAGTGATAACGACTGGCGCTGTCTGGATCGAGCTTATTGGAATAGGTGTAAGTGACCTCCCCACCATCAGGATAGTCGATTTCATCAAGGCGTAATGAATCTGCGTTATACCAGAAGTAAGTGTGCTGGGTGTTCGCGTCGGTCGTGTTGTCCACCAGACCGGTGTTCATGTCGTATTCGATACTGGTCGTTAAGTGCAGGCCGGCAGGATTACCCTTCGTGATTGAAATCGGATAGGCGTAATCGTGATTCGCTGATGAATAAGTGAACGATTGTGATTGGCAGCAATCAACCTGCGCCGTCATCACATTGCCGGCGATGTCGTAGGTCGTTCCCTGCGTTATCGCGCCGGTCGTGGTCGTCGCATCAGGGTACGTGGTGACACTCGTGACGTTGCCTCGATAATCGGTGCTGGAATCATATGGATTGTAGTAGTTACAAACCCATTCCCAGTTCAGGCACTGGTAAGGCGATTCTGCATCCGGATAGCCCCAGATGGTACAGTCCCAGTCACAACTTTCCTGTGTTTCCTGAAACGGATCGAAACTGACGTCGTGCATGATGATGTCGTTACGCGCCGTCATATTCGCATGATTGGTACCGTAATCATCGTAAGCGTAATCAATACGCGCCGCCGGTGTGGACGAACCGCCCGGAAAAACTTTGACCATCGAAGTCAGGCTCAGCAGCCGCCGGTTCAAGTAGTTCGACGAGGTGACGTAGGTGGTTTCCGTGCGTCGCAGCTCTGTTGACGAGATGCTGCCATCGCCGGTGAAGTCGCGTTCACTCACGACTGAGACATTGTTGTACGGCGTGTGCGCATCGTCATAGCTAAACACTGTCGCGGTTGTTTTCCCGGATTCATTAGTCACTCTGACGCTGGCTAACCGCGCTGTGCCATTGCTGGAATTCTGTTCCCACGTAAGCACGGTCTTGCTGAAGACCGTTGAAGAAGAATTCTGCACGCGCGTTTCGGCTACTAATCCATCATTCCACGACCCCGGATTCTTGGTCGTATGCGTTTCCATGATGGTGGGGTTGCTCCCCGGAGAGGTGACAGTGGAGATCACTTCGCTCGATTGTTCTGACACTGCAAACGTATACTGCGGCGCACTACCGCCGCCGGTCCGTCCCGCCCAGTCGTCGGTGCGATGCGCAAATACTGGCACATCCGAGAGAGCGTTCGCTGTCGTGTCGTAATCGTAACTCGTCGTTGCTGCAGTCGTGCCTTCAGTGGCGGTGCCGGTACTGCTGGTAGACGTGGTGCTCGCGGTCATGCCGTGAGACTTCACTATCTGATAAATCATTCCATACGCCGAGTAATCGAAACGATAACCTACATCGCCGCTGGTGCTGCTGCTTCCCTCAGCACTCGTTGGCAGGTAGATGTATTTGATCACACGAGCGGTCGCGGGCTTGCTGACGTTGATTCCCGAGGCAAACAGTCCCGAAGGCAAAGTGAGCGTATCGTAATAGAAGCGCATAACTTGCAAATCTGATTGGCCCGTCAGTCCCGGCTTGGTGATCGTGACCAGCTCGTTATTCGAATCGTAGTAGAAGCGAACATAACGGCCGAGTGTGTCCTGAATGGTACTGATCCTTGGTCCAACCCCATTCACATAACTGATCGAGATGTAATTACCGTTTGGATCCGTAATGCTGGTGGGATAGCTACGATAACCATTGCCCGCGGCGCCATAACTGACTCGCGTGCCGCCCGGGTAATAAACCGTTCCCCAACCGCTACCGCCGGTGAAGTGAATGAACGTGCCATCGTTGGTGTCGTAGTTGTACTGGCTGGAATAGACCAAGGCGTGCCGCGTGCCATTGCTGTCAGTGAGCGTAAAGCCGGCGCTGCCCTGATCTTCGATCTGACCGTAACCTAAACGAAAGCCCTGCGCGGGGAAACCGGAGTCCACGTCGTAAGTCATCCAGGTGGAACTGTTGATTGGATTGGTCGACTTGTTCCAAATAAGACTGTTGTAGGTTAGCGCCATTGAGACGTCGAGCCCACGTCCGGGTAAATTGACGACCGGCAGACCAAAGTTGAAGTTTCGATTGCCACTCTCGGTAACCGCTATCGTCGAAGCTGCGCTCAGCGCGCCAGGCTTCTTCTTTCCCGGCGGGTTCCCGATCAAATTGTTGGGTTGGTACAGCGAACTGGTTTCATTGTCAGGTAACGGATCGTCATTTGGATCGCGAATAAATGGCATTACTCCAGCAATGCTCGACAAGTTGCTGACCGAGTGCGCTCGCTTTTGTCGTCGCATTCTGTTTTGAGCCACATCATTACTCTTGATGGCCAGCGCTTGTTCCTGTGGACTTCTCTTTGAATCAACTCTCTTCTTGCCCCCGAACGGCTCTTTTGTTCCTTCAACTACGCGGACGCGAACTGTCGCCTGCTTGTTCCCGGCACTTGCTTTCAACGTGGCCACTCCCGGTTTACCAGCAACAACTTCATCGTTTTTCCTGACAAAGATCACGTCTTTGGCGTTTGACTCCCAATGGGCGACCAAACCCTGAATGGCGTTGCCGTCCGCGTCTAAGGGAATCGCTGATAGTTGCAATCGTTGTCGCGACTGCAGCTCTATTTCCGCGGCCACGTTCAATTCAAGTTTAGCTACTCTTGCCTCGCGTTCTGCCTGGGTAGGGGCAGGAGCCGGTCGCACTCCTTTCCGTTCGCGATTACGTCCTCCACTCGAGCCGCCGAAAGCAGAAAACACCCAGGCCCACGTCTGGCGAGCACCTTCACGAACCGTCTTTTCTGTCGTGCGCAGGGCCGCTGCTGCTACTGGTACAGGAACAAGCGACACAGCAATCAAAGAGATAACTGCGATTGCGATTAGTTGTCGGTTTGAGAGACGTGAAATCTGGCGGGTGTATCTTGACATGGGAACAACACTCCTCTGCTGGAAGGACACAGATCTTTACATTCGAAGTTCGCGTGAACTTCACACGATTCTTATATGAAAATTTTCCGCTTGGTGGGCCGTTTTAGTTGACGTCTACGCGAGACTGAGTTGGGAAGCAGCACGTAAACGGGGGAATTGACGAAGCTCCTTGGGTTGAACTTGCGGATACTATTACTGACTTGGACCAAACGCAAGATCTTTTTTTAGGACGAATGGGCCAACGTCGATTAGTTCACGCAAAGACGCAAAGAAACGCAAAGAACGCAAAGGCAATCAAATTCCTCTTTGCGCCTTTGCGTTCTTTGCGCCTTTGCGTGAAACCTTTCTCTATTATTGCCTTGAGCTAACCGTGGTCTTCTTCGCGATCTCGACCGCAAACACGTGTGTGGGGCCAAACATGTTCGAGCGGAAGACGATCCATTTCATGTCAGGAGTGAACGTTACGTTGGGCTCGAGGGTGTAGTTATGTTTCGAAAGATTGACGAGTTTCTCCGCTTTGAGGACGCCTGGCCTGACGAGATCCTTTGCGTTCGGTAACCCGCCGTCCGTGCGGTCAGGCACCAATTCGGGCCGGAACAAGTAAATCCACTGACCGTTTTCAGGCGCCGCCACGCTGTTTGGACCACCGCCATCGCCGGCGAACAGCGTCCCATCCGGCGACACGTTGAAATGAACCGACCATTCGCTCTTTTGCAGGTGATACCAGATTCTCTCGCCGCTGTTGACGTTATATCCGGCGACCCAGAAGACCTGGCTGCGCGGCGTCTGTAAGTCGTACCAGATCCATTTGCCGTCAGCGCCAAACCATTCATGTCCTTCGATCTCCATCAGCATTGTGCGCCGGTGGATCTGCGTCAACTGAGTGCCGTCGGTGCGAATGGTCCAGGTGCGATCGACTTTGTGCCACGGTCCTTCATGACAGAACATCACGAGGGTCGGATCGGTTGGTGAAAACTGTAGATGGTTGTACCAGTCGGTACCGCGCAAGAGTGTTTTTATCTGGCCTGTTTTTGTGTCGACCGTGATCAACTGGAGCGGCCTGCGTTCGGCGAGCCGGTTCTCCATCATCTGACCTTTGCCGGGATAGGCGTCACCGCGGGGAGCCTGTTGCCCCGGTGGCGGCGGGGTGGCTTCTCATCAATGATCCCTGCCAGCAGCGTCTCGTCGGCGTTGACTGTCGAGACAGACGTCGCGGGCGGCAGCTTCACGATTTCGCGTGTTGTTTTCGTGTTCAGGTCGGTCGCATAGACTGTGGTCGAGCGCCCGTTATTGTTTGTCACACTGCGCGTGTAATAAACCTGACCTGTCTTTTTGCCGACGATGATGATACCGACACGGCCCTCAACGATCTTCTCGATAGCGTGCGTGCGCAGATCAATCGTGGAAAGGCCGGTCGGCGTCGTGATGATCAACTTCTGACCGTCAGGCGTGTAAGCATTCTGATGAAAATACAAACTCTGGCTACCGGGTTCGTCGGACAAACGCACCACGCGATGACCTGTGTCCTGGTCGATCCATTCGCGCGGCACTTCTGAGTGTTGGGCCAACGCTCCCGGCCACAAAAAGGCACAGAGAGCGCAAGCATTCATTAAAAGTCTTTTTCTGCTTTTTGTGCCTCTTTGTGGCAAAGGATTCCTCCTAAAAGAAGACTCTGATCCCGAACTGAATGTAGCGCGGCAGAGTATTTGAAGTATTGCCCGTTAACGTTCCAAAGTTCGCATCATAAGTCTGCCGGATACGATACAACTTGAAACCCTCAAGATTTCTGATATCGAAAGACAGCGGGTCTCTGGTAGCGAATCCCTGCGGCAGCGGAACGTGGAAGAAATCCAACGGCAGACCACCCGACTGCGCACCGGCAGGACCAGGCTGGCGCGTGGCATTCACGTTCCCTCGTATCGACGCCAACATTGCTGCACCGGCTGGCGTCGTAGACAGCGGCTGCCCATTGAACGTGGCCCATGCGTTGTACTCCGCGGCAGTGATCGCCTGAGCGATAAATCGGACTAACCAGTCGGCATATGAGAGCCATTGCGGACTGTCCACTACTACACCTCTGCGTATCCTCTGCGCCCTCTGCGCCTCTGCGGTAAAAGAAAACGAAAACGCATGTAAACCGCGGAGGCGCAGAGGACGCAGAGGATACGCAGAGGGGTTTACCGCGACATCAACCAAATCGGACCCAAGAGGCCCGAGGGGATTGGCTGCACCTTGTCCATGTCCTGTGCCTGGAAGCGCTCTCCGTAGCGGAGATTGAGAAGTCGATAATCAGGAAGACGGCGCCCGGCCATGTAATTCAATGCCGTGTTCGCAACCACGATTCTGATCTTGTTATTGCCGGGTCGTAGAAAACTGGTGACGTCGAGCGCATAAGGCGGACACCAGACGGAGCCGACGCGTCGATCATTGATATAGACCACAGCCGCGTCTCGCACGGGCGCGTCAAGCCACGCTTGCATGCCTGCCCTGAGATTCTGTTCCGGAAGCGCCTTGGCTTCGCCGAAATCCAATCGAGCAGTCAATCCCGGCTTCAGAAAAACCTCAGGCACCATCACGTCTTTCTCGTACGTTGCAGTTCCCGAAAAGTAACGCGTCGCTTCGTCATCGGCCCACGAACGTAGCTGGTCCATCGTTTGTGTCGTCTCGCCGAACGAAACGCGCCACCCGCTGTTCAGATCGATAGCGACCCCTACGATAGCTGGAATGCCATCGACCGGAGCCGGCAAAGCGCGCTTTGAAAAGACGAGCACACGCGAACCATATGGTTCGAGCTCGAGCGTGATCGTAGTTCCCGGACCAGACGCCGTTTCGATTTTCGCCGCCGTCACTGCCCCCGAAAAAGGATCCCACCATTCAGCTTTCATGCCTGTAACTCGAAAAGTCGCCTTGATCGTTTGCCGCACGTTTGTTGTGTTAGCGATGAAATAGATCTCGGCGTCTGTGGTGTGTCTGTGAACGAATCCGATATCGGCGAGCGACGGAGTCAAAGACATGTCCGGTTGCAATAAACCGGTTAGCTTAGCTCGGAGTGGCTGTTTCTCGTCTTCGACAAAGTGCAGTCGCTTTACGATCTCGCGGAGCTCCGCAGTTTCGGCTGCTGTAGCTTTCATACCCGGAACAACTCCCGGCAGGCGGCGCGTCGCGATCACGATGCCGCCGCCGCGCACAAACTCATCGAGCGTTCGCATCGTCTCGAGCGAAATACGTTCCACATTTGGAAGAACCACTACTCGATAACGCGCGGAGCCGAGCACTAAATTTTTCTGCTCAACGCGACCAGTTTTCAGCAACACATCGTCATCAAAAAAATCAAAGCCATAACCTGAGTCGAGAATCGTGCTGATGACATCAGCTCCGACTCGTTCGCGAAGAATCTCGATCAAGTGTGGATTGCCACTCGTGAAATGCGCGTAAGCGTCATCGTTGGGTAAGTAAACCGCCACGTCATTGGCGGCAGTTCCCTGTCGCAGCAGGAAACTCGCGCGTTGCAGGTAACTCGCGACGTCGGGCATCACGATCCACCACGGATTCTTCTCGTCAAAAACCGCAGCCGCATAAAAACGCCAGCCGGGGTATTCGACACTTTCTGCGGTGTAAGGCCAACCGTGACCGATGAGCTGGTTGATGCCCATCAGAAAATGACGATCCGCCTCCGCCTTCATATCGAGCGGCGTGGCGCGGAATGACGGTGAGTGCAACCACGTCCACGTTTCTGACGAAGTCACCGGACGTCCATAAATATGACTGGCGGAAGATGCCCAACGCGTACCGCGCACAACTTTCCATTGCGCACCCTCACCCTCAGGCAGATCGACGTCTTTATAACCTGAAAGTGAAACTGCGGGAACTCCATAGTTCTGAACGCGCAGCAAAGTTTTATTTCGCCTGGACCAATCATGCAGCGGTTGCAGAAAACGTTCGTTGTAAAGCTCAGTAATTGTCTTTCCCCAGTCGCGCCTGATTTCAAGTGTCTTTGGTCCAACGTCAGCGATCAGTGCGGGCAAATGAGGCCTGAGATCGTAGCCTCGCCGCTTCTGAAACTCGTCGAGAAAATCGGGAGTCCAATCCTGGTTGTACACTTCAAGACTGTCGCAGAAGACGGCATAAGGAGGGTTTGAGCCAAACGCCTGCAGCAATCGATCGCCGACGTTTTTCAAATAGTTTTCTGTTGCCTGTTTGTCGAGATGATTGAGAACGTAACCTTCTGCGCCAACCGCCGGACGCTTGACCTGCATTCTCGTCCGGCTAGAGGTGAAGAAGAGCACTTCCTGCGGGCCTTGCAGCTCAGCCGGAAGCCAGACCGCTCCGTCATGAATTTCCGTTAGCTCGCGCAGGCCATCAGCAAGAAACACGGCCAGCAATTTATCGCCCGGCATGATGTTTGGCAGCGGAACTCGACGCGTACCCGGTTGAACTTTCAGGCGCTCCGACCGCAGCATTCCGGCCGCTTCGGTGATCGGCACACTTGGCCCGCCATACGGCCAGCCGCTTCCAAGCGTCAAATCCATTCGCAAGCCGAGCTCGCGCGCTTTAATGGATACAAAACGCAAAGCGTCGATGAACTCATCAGAGAGATAGGGAAAGTTTCTGATCCCGGCCGCCGGATTATCAGGCAGCAGCGGATAGACAGGCTGTACTTCGAACCCGCCAATGCCGCCCTCCTTCATCAGTCGCATCTCGCGTTCGAGTTCTGACTTTGTGACTGATGGTCCAAACCACCACCAGCGCATCATGATTCTGGCGTCGTCTGGCGGTCGTTCGAATCCGCGTTGCAGCTCAGTGATGCTCTGTGCCTGAACAGTAGCCACAAAAAGGCAGAAAAAGCACAAAAGAAAAAGCAGCAAGCTTAAGCTTGAACTCTGAACTTTCTCTTTTGTGCTTTTTGTGCCTTTTTGTGGCATATCTAAAAGTTGAATCGATCGATGTTGTCTTTGTTGAAAATGAAGGGCGCTCCGAGTCGCACCTCGCCGGGCACAACTTCAACTGTACCGAGACGACCGGCTCGCAGCTTTGTATCCGCCTGCGTCAGCTCTCCGGTGATTAACGAGTTAGCCGCATAGACCGTGAGATACCCGAGATCGACTGTGTTCCACAGCACAATGCTCTCAACCACACCGGCATGAACATATGGCTTATTCATGTTCGGCAAAGAAAGTCCTGTGACCTTCACGTCCTTGCGCCCCGATTGCTGGACGGCTTCCGCCGCGCCGGGAACGGCCGGGGCCGCAATCGCCATTACTAACTTTACGTTCGGATGAACCTTCAGCACTGTCTGCGTCTCGGCAAACGCACGATCCCGATCACCTTCGCTTGGCTGAATCGCCACAAGTTTCATGTCGGGATATTTCTGCGCGAGGCGCTCTTTAATGAATTTGATCCACTCGTTTTGATTCGCAGCGCTCAATGAAGCGGTGATGATCGCAAACTCACCTTTGTTGTTGAGAATTCTGGCCGCCTCGTCCGTCAATGTATAGCCGATGCCCTGCGGCGTCGCCTGGTTGATCAAGAAGTCGCGGGCGTCGCGTTCGGCATCAGCGTCCCACGTAATCACTTTGATTCCCTTTTCCCTTGCCTTCCGGAGCACGGTTGAAATGCCGACTTTGTTTTCCACGCTGACCGCGATCACATCGACACCTCTCGTGATCCATGCTTCGACTACTTCGTTTTGCTTCGCCGGATCGAGATCAGTCGGACCATCCCATAACAATTCAACGCCTAACTCTTTCGCCGCTTCCTCTGCTCCCTGTTTGCAACTCACAAAATAGGGATCGCCTTTGGCTTTCGGCATCAACGCGATCACCGGTTTGTGTCCGCTCGCTCCTGTCGTAGTGTTGCTCGGTCTGCTCTTTAATTCTTCTTTGAGCGAACGCATTAACCACCAATTGCTGCCGGCTACAATCAGTGCGGCAACGAGAACCACGCCACTTAAAACGGCAAGTTGTGAATTTCTCAATTCAAACTCCTCCTCGGACAATTGCTGATCTCTGACTTCCCGTTTTGATAACTGCGCCACACGATCGATAAGAATCGTTCCTACCAGCAAGACTCCCGTGAGGATTCCTGCCAACTCTGCCGGTTGCGCACTGAGCCGCAAGCCATTTTGAAGTATCACGATCGCAAAGAGACCCAACACCGTTCCCAAAATCGTGCCGCGGCCGCCAAATATAGAAGTGCCACCCAACACGACAGCCGTGATCGCCATCAACTCGTAGCTCGTACCCGCGTCTGACTTCGCCTGGCCCAGGTGCGCGACGTAGATGATCGCAGCGAGACTCGAAACCAGTCCCGAAAGTATGTAAACCAGGGCCAGGCGCCGCGCGACCGGAATGCCCGCGTAACGCGCGCCCTCGGCCGAGAAACCGATTGCATAAAGGCTGCGCCCATAGATCGTGCGATGCAGCCACCACGCAAAACCGGCCACAGCAAAGATGAGGATGAATAGCTGTGTGGGAATCAAACCGAAAACATAACCCTGGCCCAGAAACAAGAAGCGTGGTGAGAAGCCGGAGTAGTTCTCGATGCCCCGCGTCAGGCCTTCGGCGATTCCACGAAAAAGTGAGAATGTACCGAGCGTCACGATTAGAGGCGGGAAACCAAGCCGCGAAATCAGGAAGGCGTTCAAACCGCCGCCAGCGATGCCGACGAGCAGCGTGGCCAGTATTGCTACCGCCATCGGCAAATGAGCGTCGCGCCACAAGGCGCCGAGTACGACGGCCGAAAGTCCCATCATCGAACCGACTGAAAGATCGATCCCGCCGGTGATGATGATCAGTGTGAGCGCGAGGGCGAGTAGACCAACTTCGACGCTGAGGCGTGTGATCTCAAATGCGTTCGCGGCACTGGCGAAATTGTTGCCGGTGATACTGAAGATCACACACTCGAGTGCGATCACGACCAACAGGATCCATTCGTTGTTTGGAAAAACCCGCCTGGGCCACGAGGGCGCCAGTTGCAGTTTCGGAATTGAGTTTGCCAGTTGCATTTAAGAGATTAGCCGCAAAAAGGCACAAAAGACTCAAAATCAGCTAAACCGTATTTGTGATTTTTGTGCTTCTTTGTGGCAAAAACACTGTTGAGGCAGCGAGCGCGGCCAGGATGATTGCGCCCTGAATCGCCTTCTCCCAAAACGGATTGATACCGACGAATGTCAACGCCGGGCCGATTGTTCCGAGCAGAGCCACGCCGATGAGCGTTCCGATCAGCGTACCGCGACCGCCATTGATTGCTGTTCCACCAACGACAACGGCTGCGACCGCTTTCAATTCCAAACCCAGTCCGGCATTGCTCGGCACAGTCGAGAAACGTACCGCGTTGAGCAAAGCCGCCAAACCAACCAACGCGCCCATGACGGCAAAAACCGTAGTAGTAACTCTCGCGGGATCGATGCCCGCGAGACGCGCTGCCTCGGCATCAGATCCAACCGCGTAAACTGCACGGCCAATCGCGAGACTATGCAGCGCCCAACTCAACGCGGCGAGCACTGCTATTGAAGCAAGCACAATCATCCATTGGCCGAGCGTTTGCCCGAGTCCGAACCATTGAAAGTCAGCAGGCAGGTTTTGCACCCATTCGCCGCCGGTGGTCCAACGCAAGGCATCACGCCACGCTACCAGCATCGCCAACGTCACAATGATCGAAGGCAGGCGCAGCCATCCCACCAGAACACCGTTAATCGCGCCCATCGACGCGCCAATCAAGACCACGATCGGCAACAACAAACCGATCGAAACACCGCTCTTCGCGAGCCAGCCTGCAGCCACACTCGCCACTGCGAACAACGAACCAACAGAGATGTCAATTTGCCGCGTCAGGATCACCAGCGACATGGCGAGGCTGACCAGTAGAACCAGTGCGTTGTTGAGCGCGAGATCGCGCAGATTCGCGCCACTAAAAAATGACGGCGCGACAATCGCCACGACAACGAGCAGCACAGCGTAAGCCAAGCCGGCTGACAGTTCACGCTTGTAATGTTTAAGCTGCATGAAGTTGGCCCAACGCATGAGCGAGAATATTTTCCTGAGTTGCACCCGCACGATCGAGAGTAGCCACTATCGTTCCACCACACATCACAGCTACGCGATCGCTCATCCCGAGAATCTCCGGCAACTCGGACGAAATCATCAGGATCGCGACGCCCTGTGCGGCCAACTCGGTCATCAGCTCGTGAACCTCCGCTTTGGCGCCAACATCGATTCCCTGTGTCGGCTCGTCAAGAATGAGCAACGACGGCCTCGTAACCAGCCAACGACTGAGCGCCACTTTTTGCTGATTGCCACCGGAGAGTGTCGCGACGGGCGCAAAGATCGAAGGGGTTTTAATGCCGAGCCGGCGGGTGTAATCGGCCGCAACTTCTTTCTCGCGCCGAAAGTCCATCGCGCCGAGTCGGGTCAAACTATTAAGAGAGGCGAGCGTGATGTTGGCGCTAATCGGCAGGTCGAGAACCACACCATGACGACGACGATCCTCGGGAACGTAAGCGATACCTGATGCGATCGCCTTTGCCGGGCTATCTATCTTGACCGTGTCGTTGCTAAGAATAATCTCGCCGCAGTCTGCCGGCGCTAGTCCGAAGATGGTGCGGGCCAACTCAGTCCGTCCCGCGCCAACAAGGCCCGCCAGTCCGACGATCTCGCCCGCGCTTATTGAAAGGTTGATGTCGTGAATGCCTGAGGCGCTACAACCTAACTGGCGCAACTCCAATACAACGTCGCCCAATTGCACGGCCTTTTTCGGAAACACGGCTGAAAGCTCGCGGCCCACCATCATCTGAATCAGTTGTTGTTTATTGACTTCAGACATCGGGCGAGTATCCACAGTGCGACCGTCGCGGAGCACAGTCACACGGTCCGCGATGAGTGGCAATTCTTCCAGACGATGGGAAATGTAGATGACGCCGACGCCCTGATCGCGAAGCTGGCGGATCACGGCAAAGAGGTTGCGCGTATCTTCATCGGAGAGCGAGGCGGTCGGTTCGTCCATGATTAAAACCCGCGCCTCGGCTCCGAGCGCGCGTGCAATTTCGACCAATTGCTGCTGTGGCATCGTCAGCTCGCCGGCATCTGCATCGGGATCCACTCTCGCTCCGACGCGCGCCAGCAGATCAGCAGCTTTGCGACGACGCGCACGCCAATTAACCACAGTCCAGAAGCTACGTTCTTCCAGACCGATGGCGATGTTTTCGGCTACGGAAAGTTCCGGAAAGAGTGCCGGCTGTTGATAGATCGCTGCGATGCCCAGCTGTTTCGACAAACGCGGGGAGTTTTGCGCGATCCTTTTTCCGTTGAGTTGGATTTCGCCGCCATCAGGTGCGACAGCGCCGGTAATGATTTTGATCAGCGTCGACTTACCGGCGCCGTTCTCTCCGATCAGCGCATGCACCTCTCCAGCACACAACTCGAACGCAGCGCGCTTCAGAGCGTGTACGCCCGCGTAAGACTTGTCGATGTCGATGGCGCGAAGCAGAGGTTCAGACATAACGCGTCTCGATCGCAGCATAACGGCGCGCCGCATTTTCCGAGGCGCTGGAAACTCGTGGTTTGAAATGCTGCAACCGCACGTTATGCGCGACATATTGACGCGCCTCAGTCAACGATGCGAAGCGGCCATTTGAAACTGCTTGTACGAGCACATTGCCGATGACTGTCGCCTCGATTGGCCCGGCGGAAACAGGTAACCCGGTCGCATTGGCAGTCGCCTGATTCAGATAATTATTTTGACTACCACCACCGATGATCTGCACACCTTCAACCTTGCGCTTCGTCAGTGTTTCGATCGTGCGAAGCACAGAAGCGTAGCGAAACGCCAACGAGTCCAAAATTACCTTCGCTATCCCTGCGCTACTGCCGGGCATTTCCTGATTGGTTTCAGTTAGCTGCGCGGCGATTGCTTCGAGCATGCTCGGTGGCTTGAAGAGACGAGGATCATCGGGAAAGATCAATGCCGGACAATGTTCGATCGTTGATACTTCAGCCAGCAACGCGTCGTAGTCAACCTGCCATTCTTTTCTACACGACTCGAGTATCCAGAGACCCATCACATTCTTCAGAAACCTGATTGTGCCGAACGCTCCGCCTTCGTTCGTGAAGTTGTAGCGCGCGACTTCCTGGTTTATGAGAACGTCAGATCTCTCAATCCCGACGAGCGACCACGTACCCGAAGAGATGTATGCCCAGTCGTCTTGAAGCGGAGCACCGGCAATCGCGCTGCCTGTATCGTGAGTCGCTGACGCAACGACAGGCGTGTTCACATCGATGCCCAACTCGTGAGCAAGCTCTGCGCGGATTGGTCCAACTTTTGTGCCCGCCGGAATGATCTCCGGTAACAAATTCAACGGCAGACTCAAACGCTCGAGTAATTCGTTATCCCAAAGACCAGTGTGGGCGTTAATCATCTGGGTTGTCGTTGCGTTTGTGTACTCAGTCACACATTTGCCAGTCAGCAAAAAATTGATCAGGTCGGGGATGAGCAACAGCGCCCGCGCTTTTGCCGGTAGTCCTTCGTCCTGGTGAGCAAAGAGCTGAAACAGCGTATTGAACGCCATGAATTGGATGCCGGTGCGTTCGAAGATCTCTGCACGTGAAACACGAGCGAAGACGTGGTCCATAACTCCCTGCGTCCGCTCGTCACGGTAACAAACCGGCAACTCAACAGGGGCACCAGCCGCATCGATCAATCCATAATCGACGCCCCAGCCAGCCACTCCAATGCTCTGAATCTCCCGGCCAAGCTCGCGCGCACGCGCCCCGGCTACACGCAATCCATCTTTAATCGAATCAAAGATGCTCGTGAGGTCCCAACGCAAATGTCCGTCTGCTTCGGCCGGCGGATAATGAAAACGCCGCACCTCCTCGAGCAGCATTGCTTCGCGATCAAGACCGGCGAGAAAGACCCGGCCGCTGCCGGCGCCGAGATCGACAACGATGTAGACCGCAGATGACACAGATTTAATATGGATTAACGCGGATTGGTTCAAAATCCATTCTCATCCGTGTAATCCGTGGCTAAATGATTCCCGAGACCGCACCTTTTGTGCCGGGCCGCTCTTCCGCTTTGCGTCCACGGTATCCGCTCTGTCGATAAGTCATGACGGGATCCACCGCGCCGCCAGCGCGCTCGCGAGCGACCGCGAGCACCGGCGCGACGTCAGTTGTGAATGCCTGCTTCAAAGTCGAAAGCGCCAGCAACGGATCGCAGTTTTCCTGTGCTTCGGTCAACGCAACGCGATCGACGAGATGTGCCTGCACATACGCCCGCACGAGCTCGACGGCGCTCAACATCAACGACTCAATCGGATCCGTCACATTGTGAGACTGGTCGAGCATGTACGCTGGTTTGAAATTCGCCGTGTTGTTCAATTCAGCATCGACAAGCTCGTTGAAGATCAGGAAGAGCTGAAATGGCTTGATCGATCCGGCGTCCAGATCATCGTCACCATATTTGCTGTCGTTGAAATGAAACCCAGCGAGCTTACCGAACTGAATCAGCCGCGCGACGATCATCTCAATGTTTACGTTCGGCGCGTGATGGCCCAGATCAACCAGACAGAACGCCTTTGGTCCAAGTTCGCGCGCGCAGTGATAGCTGGTGCCCCAATCGTTAATGACGGTGGAGTAGAACGCCGGCTCGTAAAACTTATGCTCCATAAACACGCGCCAGTCTTCCGGTAGCGCAGCGTAAATCTCGCGCATGCTTTCGAGGTAGCGGTCCAGAGCGCGGCGGAAATGTTGCTGGCCGGGAAAGTTGCCGCCATCGGCGATCCAGACGGTATGTGCTTTCGAGCCGAGCAACTTTCCAATCTCGATGCATTCGATGTTGTGGGCCACTGCCTGGTCGCGGACAGACTTTTGCGGGTGCGTGAGACTGCCAAACTTGTATGAGTGCTTTTGTCCCGGATGATCCTGAAAAGTGTTTGAGTTCATCGCATCGAAACTCAAGCCGCGAGCAGAGGCGAAGTCACGCAGGTGCGACGGGTCATCCGGTTTGTCCCACGGAATGTGAAGCGATACGGCCGGGGTTGAACGGACCAGCTTGAAGATCGTCGCGCAGTCTTCCAGCTTTTCGTAAATGTCGCGCGGTTCGCCAATGCCGGGGAAGCGGGCGAAACGCGTGCCGCCCGTGCCCACGCCCCACGAAGGAACAGCAACTGAAAACTCTGTTGCTTTCGCGACCAGATCTTCAATGTCGATGTTTTGGCGGCGCAGTTTCTTCCCCAGATGCTCGAAATCCTCGTCGACCCAGGCACGCGACTTTTGGTTCTGTTCAGCGATGAAAGAGTCGTCGATCTCAAAATGCGCCATAATGTTTATTCCAAAATCAGCCACAAAAGGCACAAAAGACACATAAATGAAGAAAGCATTTTTTGTACATTTTGTGCCTTTTTGTGGCTCACCTTAAGAAACCGTCCTGCAATCCGCCATCAACTGGAATCACGTGCCCGGTTGTCTTCGCTAAGCGCGGCGACAGCAGTAGAAAGATCGCCTCAGCCTGATCGTCGGGTTCGATAGGCGTTTGGGTCAGCGATCGTTTCGCATAGAACGCTGCCAGCTTGTCGCGCAACTCTTCGCTCGATTCGTCGTCGCTAAAAGGAATCTCGTATTTCGCCAATGATGCGATGACGCGATCGCGTGGGAACATCGTGCTGCCTTTAACAACTGTCGCCGGCGCGACGGCGTTAACGCGCACGAGTGGCGCCATTTCGATCGCGAGCTCACGAACGAGATGATTCGCCGCCGCTTTGCTCGTATCGTACGCAACGCTTCCCTTCTTCGCGACAACGGCGTTCGCGCTGGTCGTCACCACGATATTTCCGCGCAGACCCTGCTGCTTGAAAATCTTGTGTGCTTCATCCGCGACGATGTAAGCACCAGTGACATTGATGCTGAACGTGCGCGACCACAGACTGTCGTCGATGTGACCCGTCTTATCCGGTGGCACAAAGATACCGGCCGTTACGACAACGGCGTCGATTCCGCCATACGCCAGCATCACATCCTGGAACATCGAGGCCACACTTTCGCGATCGGTGATGTCGCAACGAAGACCTATTGCTGGACCACAGTTGCTTACCCCGGTGCCTGCCACGCCGATGCCCGGGCCATACGTTTCGATAATCTCTCGCGCCGTTTCATTCGCGGCTGCTTCATCGAGATCTACACAAACAATGTGTGCGCCTTCCTTGACCAGCCGGTGCGCAGTTGCCTTACCGATACCGGCGCCCGCTCCGATCACGACCACGATCTGCCGATCCAGTTCCTTTTCCGGCGGCAGTCGACGAAGCTTGGCCTCTTCCAATGACCAGTATTCGATGTCGAATGCTTCCTGCTGGTCCATCGCCTCATAACTATCAATCGCTTCCGCGCCGCGCATCACTTCGATGGCACAGTTGTAAAACTCAGCCGTCACACGCGACTCACTCTTGTTCTTGCCCCACGCGATCATTCCCAAACCGGGAATCAAAACAACGGTGGGATTTGGATCGCGCATCGCGGGCGAGCAGGGGCGCTTACATTTGTTGTAGTAGGCCTCGTAATCCTTGCGGTATGCGATCAAGCCTTTGCTGATCGATGCTTTCAGCTCCTCGATATCGCCACTCGCCGGATCCCATTCGACAAAGAGCGGTTTGATCTTAGTGCGAAGGAAATGATCTGGACATGATGTTCCCAGCTCGGCCAACCGTGGTCCATCGTGACTATTTACAAACCACAGCATTCTTTCATCGTCCTGCACTGTGCCGACGAAGCCCTTCGCAACAGAAACTTGCCCGCGGAGAAACGGGAGGATCTCGGCTTGTAGCTTCCGGCGCTCAGCCTCCGGCAACGGCTGATACTTTTGTCCAGCGAACGTTTGTTTACCTTTGTCATGCGCAGCAATGTAGCGAGCGGCGCGGTCGATGATCTCGAGGGCTGTCTCGTAACAAGTCTTGTCGTCGTTGTCCCAGGAGCTCATGCCGTGATGACCGAGCAAAATACCCCGCGCGGTGGGATTGAGTTTGATCAAGTTCTCGATCTGCAAACCGATATCAAATCCCGGTCGCTGCCAGGGAATGTAAATCACGTCGTCGCCGTAGATTTCCTTCGTCAGTTTTTCCTGGTTGACGGAAGCCGCAATCGCGATCACCGCATTCGGGTGTAAATGGTCGACGTGCTTGTAAGGGACGAAGGTGTGCAGCGGTGTGTCAATCGAACAGGCGCGCGGATTCAAGTTGAACACGCAATGGCTGTACATCGGATACATCGCGTCTTCGATCGGCGTCTTGGGCCCGTGCTCAGAGCTATTCAGATAGCGAGCTTTCATGGCTCGCACTTTTTCGAGATAGAGCGAGGCAAAGCCATCACGTTTGGCAGTTCGCAGATCGCCACCAGAGCCTTTCAGCCACAGGACTTCCACGGATTCCCCGCTGAGCGGATCAGTCTCCATCAGCTTCGCGGAAGTGTTGCCGCCGCCGGTGTTCGTCAATGTCAGATCTTCCCCGAGCTTGTTGGAGCGATAGACGAGTCGATCGACGCCTGACAACTGGCCGGCCTCATCATCAGACCAAAGATACTGGACGTGTTCGAACAAACTTTCTTTGCTAATCGGTGCGGTCATTGATTCGGCAGTTTCCCCTTGAAGTGCATCTTCATCATGTCTTTCTTCCACCCCTTGAGCGATTCTTTCATTAGCCTCCGCGCCTCGGCGGCGCTCGCATTCTGCAGCGCTGCCACAATCATGCTGTGCATTCCTGCGCTCTCGACGTAGGTACGTCTTTCTCGTTTGTTCTTCACCAGAAAAAACGCAAACAACGGCACGACGAGACGCTCGAGCACGTCGGCCAGATACGCATTGCCGGATAGCGCCCAGAGCTTGCGATGCCAGTCGAGATCATTTTGATAGAACTGAACCAGATCGACTTTCTGCGCGGCACGTTCCATACCTTTGATCAGGCCCTGCAGTTCCCGGATGTCGGCTGCCGTAACGTTCTTTTTCGCCCACTCCACAGCCAACGGCTCCAGTTCGACTCGCAATTGAAAGACCTGCTGCAGCTCTGTGGGTCCGAGCTTCGTCACGGTCGTGCCCTTATACGGCGTTTTTTGGACAAACCCCTGATGCTCGAGTGCAATCAGGGCTTCACGCACCAGCGGTATGCCGCTACCTAACTGGTGCGCCATCCGGCTTTCGACAATTTGTTCGCCTGGCTCAATATCACCGGACAGAATTGCTTCCTTGATCGCAGAAACGACCTGATCCTTCTTCGAAATGGGTTGGATCAATTTAAGCATTGCGGCGAGATGTCGGTCTTATATATTATCCGCTCTCGCAATTGCAAGATCATAAGATGATCAGAGGACTCAAGCCAGCATCCGTAATAGGTCCTATACGGCTTGTAGGACCTATTCTTATATTCATCTTTGCGTGCCAATCGGCGCAGGCGGGCTATCCGATCTCGCTCGAAGGCCTTTGGCGTGTTGAGATCGATCCATCAGATGCGGGCGTCCAACAGCAATGGTTCAGCCGGCCGCTCCGCTACCCCATGCGCCTGCCGGGGATCCTTCAGACACAGTTTCCCTTCCTCCCCGAGATCAGCACGGACACGCCCTGGGTGCTCTCACTTTACGATCGTCACTGGTACCTGCGCGAAGACTACAAAGCCTATCTCGAGCGCGGCAAAATCAAAGTGCCGTTTATGTCGCAACCGCAGCGTCACTATCTCGGCCCGGCGTGGTATCAACGCGATATCGAGATTCCGCGATATATGCAGGCCCGTCGCGTGGTGCTGACTCTCGAACGTCCACACTGGGAAACGACAGTCTGGATTGACGATCGAAAGATCGGATCTGATAGAAGTCTGGTCGCGCCTCATGTCTACGATCTCGGCACACTCGCTCTCGGCCGGCATCGCCTGACGATTCGCGTCGACAATCGCATGCTCATGCCTTACCGCCCCGATGCGCACAGCGTTTCTGACTCGCTCGGCGCAACCTGGAACGGCATCGTCGGAACGATTCAACTCGAAGATACCGGACGTGTGTGGATCGATGAGGCGCAAGTCTTCCCCAATCTCCGCCAGCATTCGATGCTCATTAAAGTGAAGATAGGTAATGCCACCGGCCGCAGCGGGCAGGCTACGCTGACTGCGATTTGGCCCGACATTTCGGTGGTTCCGGTAAGCTGGGACGAAAACGGCGGCACTGCCGAGATAGAAGTCCCGATCCGCATCGAGGCTGAAAAATGGGATGAGTTTCATCCGAAGAAGGCGCCCCTGAAACTCTGGCTAAGGGGAACCGACGTCGAAGAGTACAAAGACTTGACCGTTGGCCTGCGCGATTTTTATGCAGAAGGAAATCAGTTCATTCTCAACGGCACGCCGATCAATTTTCGCGGCACACACAGCGGCGGCGATTTTCCACTCACCGGTTATCCGCCAACCGACGTCAAATCGTGGACGGCATTATTCGAGACTGCCAAAAAGTGGGGCCTCAACCACATGCGCTTCCACTCGTGGTGCCCACCTGAAGCGGCCTTCGAAGCCGCAGATCAAGTCGGATTCTATCTGCAGCCTGAGCCTGGAATGTGGAACGAGATCAGTCCGGGAACGCCGATGGAGCGCATGCTTTATGAAGAGACTGACCGGATGATTCGCGCCTACGGTAATCATCCTTCCTTCATGCTCCTCTCAGCCAGCAACGAGCCGAAAGGCAAGTGGAAAGAATCGTTATCGAGATGGGTTGAGGTTTATCACAAAAAAGATCCGCGCCGTCTTTATGCGAGCGGCACTGGCCATACCGAACGAGAGATCCAGGACATCGCTGAAGGCACCGACTACCTCGCGATGCAACGCATCAATCAGAAGATGTTGCGACGTGAATCGGGCTGGTTCGGCAGTGACTTTGGGCAGTCGCTCACGGATATCAACATCCCCGTCATCTCGCATGAAGTGGGCCAGTGGGTGGCGTATCCCGATTACGACATCATCAAGAAATTCAAAGGCTATCTGCGGCCCGGAAACTTCGAGATCTTTCGCGACTCAATGGATGCGCATGGACTGCTCGAGAAAAACAAACAGTTCGCCTACGACTCCGGACGATTTCAGCTCGAGAGTTACAAGGAGGAGATCGAGGCGAACTTGCGCACGCCGGGACTCGGTGGATTTCAATTGCTCGATCTTCACGACTACCTCGGACAAGGAACCGCGCTCGTTGGTTTGCTCGACGCTTTCTGGGAACCCAAGTCATACACAAAACCCGAAGAGTTCAAGGAGTTCTGCAATTCGACCGTGCCGCTGGCGCGTTTGCCGAAGCGCATTTACACAACCGCTGAAAGACTCGAGGCCGATGTTGAGCTGGCGCACTTCGGCCCCGAGCCGATGGAAGACGCAATTGTTGCGTGGCGTATCGACGATGACCCGCCATTCGCGAAGGGCGAATGGCCCATGCGAACTTTCCCGATCGGCAAAAACATTCTGGTTGGACATATTTCCGCTGCTCTAACCAAGGCCGTCGCCCCTGGTGAGCACACGTTGATTGTGACCGTCGCGCCCGAAGCTTTGTTCGATCCACTGACCGGAAAGGTACGTCGAGGGAAGGAAGCGGTAAAAGGTACAACCTGGTTTGAAAACCGCTGGACTTTTTGGCTCTATCCCGAACGGGTTCCGGATGTGTTTCACGGCAGCGCGCTTTGCCCTCTCTCGCGCTCACGCGACATCGTTATCACGCGTTCGTGGGACGAGGCAGAGAAAAAACTCGCTCGCGGCGAGAAGGTTTTGTGGGTTCCGAACGGTGCAGATCTTGATTGGACCAGTCCACCGCTCGACGTCGTGCCAGTGTTTTGGAACCGGCAAATGGGTCCAGCCTGGAGCCGTATGCTGGGACTATCGATCGATCGGAAACCAGAAGAATCGAAGAGTTACGCGCTGGGCAGTTTTCCGACCCAATCGTATTTCGATTGGCGCTGGGCTTCATTGATGTCGAATGTGCGTGCCGTAAACCTCGATCGTTTGCCACGTATGTTGGAGCCCGTAGTCTGGGCCATCGACGACTGGAATCGTAATTACAAGTTAGGCGTGATCTTCGAATGCGCCGTGGGAGACGGGAAACTGCTCGTCTCAGCGATCGACGTAACCAAAGAAAATGATGCAAACCCTGTCGCGCGACAACTGCGATATTCGCTGCTCAACTACATGTCGGGCGATTGTTTTCAGCCGCGCATTCCCGTTTCTGTTGCCGAGCTTCGGAGCCTGATGTTTGACACGCTGATCATGAGAAAGCTTGGCGCGACTGCACAGATCGACGGTGCGCCGGCGGGCGCTGCAATTGATGGAGACCCGAATACATTTGTAGCTACCGGCGATCAGAAAGCGCCAATGCGCGAGCAGGCAGAACTCACGATTACTTTTCCTGCACCGGTTTCGATCTCTGGAGTGGTATTGATGCCGCGCCAAAATCATCGCGAGCACGAAGGCGAGATCAAGGAGTGCGCGATCAGTGTGAGCGACGACGGCTCTGTTTGGAACGAGGTACAGCGCGGGTATCTAGTTTCCACATTCGCGCCGCAAAGAATTGAGTTCAGCCGGACAGTTTCGACGAAGTACCTGAAGCTGGTATCACTTTCCGGTTTTGGACCAGACAAGACAACGTCGCTCGCCGAGCTCGCGATAGTTTATGCCGGTCCGAAATTAAACACTGACACGAGCAATATCGAGTACCAGCGAAATCGCAGCGCCACTCCTGATATTGATGAGGGTACTGGCGCTAAGCCCAAACCATCACCAACAAGAAAGCCGTAAATGCCACAAAAGGGCACAAAAAGCACAAAATGTTTTTTGCTGGTTCTATGTGCTTTTGTGCTTTTTTGTGGCGAGGCTTTAGCTCAAAGTGTTTATGACGTACGGGCGTTCGGCGCGCGGGGCGATGGCAAGACTCTCGATTCACCTGCGATCAACAAGGCCATTGAAGCTGCCGCTGCCGCCGGTGGTGGGACCGTAAACTTCCCCGCCGGGACTTACCTTTCAGTGTCGATTCGTCTGCGCAGCAATATCACGTTGCAGCTCAATCATGGCGCGACGATCCTTGCGGCCGACTGTGTTCCAGGCAAAGTCGAATACGATCTTCCTGAGCCGAATGAGTGGGACATGTACCAGGACTTCGGTCACAGTCACTGGCAGAACAGTTTGATTTGGGGCATTGGCCTCGAAAACGTAAGCATCATCGGACCTGGTCTAATTAACGGGAAGGGTCTGACGCGACGGAGTCCGCGCGCGCGCCGCGTAAACCAACCGGGAGATCGGCCAGTGACGCTCGGTGGCGAGACAGGCACTCGTCCTCAATCACCTTTGGGCGAGGACGATGATCCCAAAGTGATGAACGGGTTAGGCAACAAAGCAATTTCGCTGAAGCTAACCCGCAACGTTTTGCTGCGTGATTTTTCGATCCTCAATGGTGGTCATTTTGCTCTTTTAGCAACTGGCGTCGATAACCTCACGATCGACAACGTCAAGGTTGATACTAACCGTGATGGCTTTGATATCGACGCTTCTCGCAATGTGCGCATCTCGAATTGCAGTGTTAACTCTCCTAATGACGATGCCATCGTTTTGAAGAGCTCGTACGCGCTTGGCTTCGCGCGTGCAACTGAGAACGTGACCATCACAAACTGCCTCGTCAGCGGCTACGACACGAGCACGCTGCTGGACGGCACTTTCAAACGCAACGTAAAGGAAGCGCCCGATCGTGATGGTCCAACCGGCCGTATCAAATTCGGAACGGAGTCGAACGGCGGCTTCAAAAACATCACCATCTCAAACATCGTTTTCGATCATTGTCGTGGGCTGGCGCTGGAGACAGTCGATGGCGGACTGCTCGAAGATGTGACGATCACAAACATCACGATGCGCGACGTCACGAACTCACCGATTTTCATGCGCCTGGGAAAAAGGATGCGTGGTCCGGCCGGCGCACCCGTTGGTCAATTGCGCCGCGTGATTATCAGCAACGTCGTCGCTTACAACGCTGATTCGCGCTACGCCTCGATCGTCGCGGGCATTCCTGACCATCACATCGAAGAAATCCAGCTAAGCAACATCCGTATTTTTTATCGAGGTGGGGGCAAAAGAGAGTTGGCTGATCTGCAACCACCGGAGCGAGAGACAAACTATCCCGAGCCATCGATGTTTGGGGAGCTGCCGGCCTATGGTTTCTTTATCCGGCATGCGAAAGGCGTCTCGCTGAGCAACGTCGAGATCAGTTATCTCAGCGATGAGTTCCGCCCGCCTTTCGTCCTGGACGATGTGAATGGCGTCTCTTTCAATCACGTCACAGCACAAAAGGCCGGAGACGTTCCGACGTTTGTTCTCAGGAATGTTCTGGATTTCACCACGCACGGGACAAGGGGCGTCGCTGATACACATCTTGATCGAGTGGAGCTGAAGAAGTTTTGAAACGACTGCCTGTTGGTCTATTAGTAATCGCGAGTCTGGCGTGTGTATTCGCTTTCACCGTACAGGCGCAACAACACGATCTGCCGAAGTGGGTAAACGAAGTCGGGGCGCGGCGGATACCGAAGGCGAAGCGCACGTTCCTCGTCGCTGCTGCTGGTGACGGCGTGACGAATGCGACGGTGGCAATTCAGAACGCGATCGACAACTGTGCGAAGTCAGGTGGCGGAGTTGTAACGCTCAAGCCGGGCAGCTACGTGACTGGCGCTCTCTTTCTCAAAAGCAATGTACACCTGCGCATCGACAACAACGTTACACTCCTCGGCAGTCAGGACGATGCAGACTATCCGTCGATCTGGACGCGCATCGCAGGCATCGAGATGAAATGGCCCGCGGCGTTGATCAACGTCAACGATCAACGCAACGTGAAACTTTCCGGTGGTGGCACCATCGATGGGCGCGGCGAGAAATGGTGGGACAAGTATTGGACGTTGCGACGCGAGTATGAGCCACGCGGATTGCGCTGGGCCTCTGATTACGATGCCGAGCGCGTGCGCCTGATGGTTGTTTGGAAATCTTCAGACGTCACGATCCAAAACCTGAGCCTCAAACGCTCCGGCTTTTGGACGGTCCAGGTTGTCTATTCGGATCACGTGACCGTTGATGGAATCAAGATTACAGACAATAAAGGACCGAGCACCGACGGCGTCGACATTGATTCGTCGAGTTATGTGCTCGTGCAGAATTGCGACATTGACAACAACGACGACGATATCTGTCTTAAGGCGGGCCGCGATTATGACGGCCTGCGCGTCAATCGACCAACCGAATACGTTGTCATTCGCAACAACATAACGAGAAGCGGCGGCGGTATTCTTTCTTTCGGTAGTGAGACCTCAGGCGGCATTCGCAAGGTCGTCGCTTACCAGAATCGTGGCATTGGGACCAACGAAGGCATTCGCTTCAAGTCTGCGAAAACACGCGGCGGCTTTGTGGAAGACATTTTGATCCGCGACATCAAAATGGAGAACGTACCGCTGCCGTTCACTTTCACATTGAACTGGAATCCGAGCTATAGTTACGCAAAAATTCCCAAAGAGTTAACGAGCATCCCGCCACACTGGATCGCATTGAGCACACCAGTGACGCCACCCGAACGCGGCTTTTGCGAGTTTCGGAACGTAGTTATCCAGAACGTCGAGATCATTAACGCAGGACGCATTTTTTCTGCGAGCGGCTTACCCGAGAAGCCGATCGTCAACGTGAGTTTCACGAACGTCAACGCGCAGGGGAACGAGGCCGGAAAGATCGAGTACGCTCGCAACTGGACCATGCGCAACGTGAAGCTTCGGACCAAAAGCGGCGCACCAATCAACATTCTGAATAGCGACAAGGTCGATCCACCCGAGGTCTCAAAACAATGAACCTGGGCCACAAAAAGGTACAAAAATTATCAGCCGCCGTTTTGTGCTTTTTGTGCCTTTTCGTGGCTAATTCGCAAACTCCAAATCCAAAGCTCGTAACCATCTTTGTCGTCGGCGACTCCACTGCAAACAATCATGCCGACGGCGGACTCGGTTGGGGCGATCCATTCATAACTCACTTCGATCCAGCGAAAGTCAATGTGCTCAATCGGGCTCGCGCCGGACGCAGCAGTCGCACGTTCATCACGGAAGGTCTGTGGGACCAGGTATTGAGCGAGATGAAGCGTGGAGACTTTGTCCTCATCCAGTTTGGGCATAACGATGCCGGAAAAATAAATGACGAGACACGCGCGCGCGGCTCGCTTCCCGGTACGGGAGAAGAGACGGAGGAGATCGACAACCTGCTTACGAAGAAGCACGAAGTAGTGCATACGTACGGCTGGTACATGCGCAAGCTGATCGCGGATACGAAAGCAAAGGGCGCGATCCCGATCGTCTTCTCTCTCACCGTGCGAAATATTTGGAAAGAAGGTCACGTCGAACGCGGTTCCGGAAAGTTTGGCCAATGGGCCAGCGAAGTCGCGCAGTCGCAGAACGTGCAGTTCATCGACCTGACGAGGATCATCGCAGACAGGTATGAACAGTTGGGCCAGGAGAAGGTGCAGGCGCTGTTCGGTCCCGACCACACGCACACAAGTATCGCAGGAGCGGAGCTGAATGCCGAGCTTGTGGTGGCCGGGCTAAAAACGCTCGAGCACAATCCGATGGAAAGGTACTTCTCCGCGAAAGGCAAAGCAGTGCCACAAAAAGGCACAAAAGGCACAAAATTAAGAGTTCAGAATTCAGCCTTTAGGCTGCAGTCTCGGAATTCACACGAGCAAGCTAAAGCTTGAACTCTGAACTCTATTTTTGTGCCTTTTGTGCCTTTTTGTGGCTAATTTTTCTGAGGGAGGACGTTTGGTGCATTCGAGACTGATCACACTCATGGTCCTGTTGCTAACCGCGACTGGCGTGCGGGCCAATGTGTCGCTGCCCGACGTGATTAGCGACGGCATGGTGCTGCAGCAAAAGCAGCGAGTGCCGATCTGGGGCACGGCCGATCCGGGCGAGGCCGTCACGGTTCGCTTCGCAGGCCAGTCAAAGAAAACGATTGCATCACCCGACGGCAAATGGCTCGTCAAACTCGATCCATTGTCCGCGAGCGCAAGTCCTGCGACGATGATCATTTCCGGCAAGAAGACGATCGAGCTGACCAATATTCTCGTTGGCGAGGTTTGGCTGGTTGCAGGCCAGTCAAACATGCAGCGCCTGCTGAGCGAGACTGACAATGGCGAGGCTGCAATCGCTGCGGCTGATCATCCGCGGATCCGGCTCTTCAATGTCAGCCGGCAGGTCGCGTTCAGACATGCGTCGCCACCGCTGGCAAGATGGCTGGTTTGCTCGCCACAAACAGTGAAAGAGTTTTCAGCAGCCGGATACTACTTCGGCGTCGAACTCGAAAAGGAGTTGCGTGTGCCGATCGGGTTGATCAATTCCTCGTACGGCGGATCGCAAGCTGAGGCATGGACGCCGGTTGAATACCTGCTCGCTTCTGACGATCTGCGTCCGACAGTTGAGCGCAAGAAGATCTGGGATGAAGAGCGACCACGAGTGCGCGTTGAGTATGACGAAGCGATAAAGAAATGGCGCGCCGAGGCAGACAAAGCAGTAGCGGCGGGCGCGCGTCCGAGTCCGTCACCTGCCGTTCCCGATGCGCTGCGTGAATACCGAGTCGCATCTTCAATCTATAACGTAATGATCGCGCCGCTGATTCCCTTCAATCTACGCGGCGCGATCTGGTATCAGGGCGAGTCGAACGAGGCGCGTGCGCAGCAGTACGAGTTGCTTTTGCCGGCGATGATCAGAGCCTGGCGCGAGCGCTGGGGCCAGGGCAACTTCCCTTTCGGCATCGTGCAACTACCAAACTACCGTGCTCAAAAACCAGAGCCTGCTGACGAACCGTGGAGTCACGTGCGCGAAGCGCAAAGGCGTACCGCACTGAACACACCTAACACCGGCCTGATCGTGACGATCGACATCGGCGAAGCGCGTGACATCCATCCGAAGAACAAACTCGAGGTCGGTAAGCGTATGGCGCGCTGGGCCGTCGTCGATGTTTATGGTCGCAAGTTAACCAAATCTGGTCCTGTCTTTCGTGAAGCAAAGATCGCGGGTTCAAAGATCGTGGTGAAGTTTGACGAAGCCGGCGCCGGCTTGAAAATTCGAGACGGCGATCAGCTCGACGAGTTTGCGATCGCCGGCGCCGATCACAAATGGTACTGGGCCAACGCGAAGATCACCGGCAAAGATGCGATTGAAGTTTGGTCCGATGCGGTGCCGCAACCTGTCGCCGTACGTTATGCTTTCAATAACAATCCGCGGCATCCGAATCTCACCAACGAAACCGGTCTGCCCGCCGCGCCTTTTCGCACAGACAATTGGCCCGGACCTACGGAAGGCAAAAAATAAGGTGACTGAATGAGTCAAAACCAACTTGATCGTCGACGGTTTCTGCAACGTGCCGGCACTGGACTCGCCGGATTGACGCTGCTAACGAAGTTGCCCGTGCATGGTTATGAAAAAATCGTCTCGCTTCGTAGAGTGTATTCACTCAATCACAACTGGCTTTACCGTGAGCAGGCTCAACCGCAAGCGACTGCCACTGCATTCAACGACTCCGGATTCAAGCGCGTCACCATTCCGCACACCAACAAGCTATTGCCGTGGCATGGATTCGACGACAAGGAATATGAATTCGTTTCGATTTACCGGCGGCACTTCAAACTGCCAGTTGAACTTAAAGATCGCCGCGTGTTCGTCGATTTCGGCGGCGTAATGACTGCCGCGACCGTATGGATTAACGGCGAGCGACTCGGCGAGTATCGCGGCGGCTACACGCCTTTCTCATTTGAGTTGACGCCACACCTCAATTGGCGCGGTGACAACGTGCTGGCAGTTGAAGTTGATTCGACGGAGCGGAAAGACATTCCTCCGTTCGGCGGCGAAATCGATTACCTCACCTTCGGCGGGATGTATCGTGACGTCACGTTGCGTGTTGTGCCGCAGGTGTTCATTGAAAATGTTTTTGCGCGGCCAGTTGACGTGCTTGGCGCAAACAAGCACGTCGAGGTGCGCGTGTTTCTTGACGAAAGCAAAGCGACGGGCGGCGTGGTTAAGTTGACGGCCGAATTGCGCGATGGCTCGCGCGTCATCGCCACGAACAACATCGAACTCACTCCCAATCGTCAGCCGCACTACGACGTCAGTCTGAACAATCTCGGTGCGCTCGAGCTGTGGGATATCGATCGACCAAAGCTTTATGAAGTGAGCGTGAAGCTGTCTGCCGGTAGCCGCGTCATCGACAACTACGAAACTCGCATCGGATTTCGCGAAGCGCGATTCACTCCCGAAGGTTTCCTGCTGAACGGCAAGCACCTGAAGTTGCGCGGGCTGAATCGCCACCAGACGTTTCCGTTCGTGGGCCAGGCAATGCCTGCGCGCGTGCAGCGTCGCGACGCGTGGATTCTTCGAAAAGAGCTCAAGTGCAACATCGTGCGCACGTCACACTATCCGCAGTCGCCACATTTTCTCGATGCGTGCGACGAGTACGGCTTGCTGGTACTCGAAGAGATTCCGGGCTGGCAGCATATCGGTGATGCAGGCTGGAAAGATCTTTCGGTCGACAACGTTGAGCGGATGATTCGCCGCGATTGGAACCACCCGTCGATCATTTTGTGGGGTGTGCGTGTCAACGAGTCGCAGGACGATCATGATTTCTATACGCGCACGAACAAGCTTGCGCGTGCGCTCGATGATTCACGACCGACGGGTGGAATTCGTTACAAGTATGATTCGGAATTCCTCGAAGACGTCTTCACGATGAACGACTTCCAGATTCCCCTACGTCCACCGATTCAGCCGCTGTATCTCAACACGGAATTCATCGGCCATATGTACCCGACGAAGCGCAACGACAACATCGAGCGCGTCACCGAGCACACGATGCGTCACGCGCGCGTACACAATCAATTGGCATCAGACAAACGTTACGCGGGCGGCATCGGCTGGTGCGCCTTTGATTACAACACGCACTCGAATTTCTGTTCCGGCGATCGTGTTTGCTATCACGGTGTTTCAGACATCTTTCGTATTCCGAAACCTGCTGCCGGTTTTTACAAATCGCAGTGCGATCCAAAAGAAGAGATCGTGCTCGAGCCTGCGTTTGATTGGGCGCGCGGCGATCGCAACGAGAGCTTCAACGTGGCGATGGTTTGCTCGAACTGCGAGCACCTCAAGATCTACATCGGTAATCGTGTGGTTGCGGAAGTCGACCCGGACACGAAGAATTTTGGGAATCTCGCGCATCCGCCGTTCGTCACGAATATTCGCGACGGTTTCCGTCACGGTTGGGGCGACTTGAAAATCGAGGGTTACATCGGCGGCAAAGTCGTCATCACAAAGACGCTGTCTGGAAAAGGTGTGGACCAACAGCTCCTGATCGAACCCGATGACCGCGAGTTGATCGGCGATGGCATCGATGCGACGCGCGTGGTTATGAAAGTCACCGATGAGTACGGAGCAGTTCGTCCCTTTGCAAACGCCGCAATTTCTCTGAGCCTGCAGGGACCCGGTGAAATCATCGGCGAAAATCCTTTCGCTCTGTTTGGTGGTGTGGGTGCGGTCTGGATAAAGACAAAACAAAATCCTGGCTTGGTAAAACTGATCGCAACACACTCAACACTCGGATCAAAAACCGTTGAGATAAATGTCAAAGCTTTTAGACCTTCGCACGTGATCTGAATAGGAGGATGAACTTTGTACAGACGAAACAAAGGACTCGCGACGTTGTTCTCGTTTGCAGTACTGCTATCCGCTGCTGTTCCACTCAAAAGCCAATCGTATTTCCGCAACTGGCCCGCGGGCACGTCGCCTCGGGAAGTTGGCTCTCGAGTGGCGGAGAATTTCGTGGCTCGCAAACTGGAGGTCGAAGAAGGCAAAAGAAAGTTTGTCATTTATCCGGAAGCCTGCGCGTGGTATGGCTCGCTCACCGTGGCCCAACTGACAAACAATGACGACCTGCGCCGTCGACTGATTGAAAAGTTCGATCCATATCTGGGTGAGCGCGCGAACCAGATCTCCGAGGATGCGCACGTTGATTATCGAGTGATCGGGATAATACCACTCGAGATCTATCTGCAAACAAAAGGACAAAAATATCTCGATCTAGGCCGTGGACTCGCAGACAAACAATGGGAAAAGCCAACACCAGACGGTATCACCGCTGAGGCGCGATATTGGATCGACGATATGTACATGATCACGGCGGTCGAGGCGCAAGCCTTTCGCTCGACACGCGATCCGAAATATCTCGATCGCGCTGCGTTGACGATGGCCGCCTACCTCGACAAGTTACAACAGCCGAATGGTCTTTTCTTTCACGCTGCTGATTCCGCTTTTTACTGGGGTCGCGGTAATGGCTGGGTGGCGGCCGGCATGGCTGAGCTGCTGCGCAACCTTCCAAAGAAACATCCACAGCGCGCTCGTATCCTCGCAGGTTATCGAAAGATGATGGCGTCGCTCCTCAAATATCAAGGTGCTGATGGCTTGTGGCGTCAACTGATCGATCGTCCTGAATCATGGGCCGAGACTTCCAGCACCGGCATGTTCACGTTCTCGATGGTTACCGGTGTCAAAAACGGCTGGCTGCCGGCAAAGACTTATGGCCCAGCCGCGCGCAAAGCCTGGCTTGGCCTCGTGAGCCACATCGACGCTCAAGCCAATGTCACTGACGTCTGCGTGGGAACAAACAAAGCGCACGCGGAAGTAGGATCAAATGTTGATACACAACTGAAATATTATCTGGATCGTACGCGTCGCACCGGTGACCTACACGGCCAGGCCCCCGTGCTCTGGACGGCAACTGCGCTGCTGCGATGATCTGTCGGGTAAATCTTGACAACGCTTTTAACGCGGCGTTACGCTCAGCGCGTTTCGGGAACTGTTCAAAGCTTAATAGCTTTCAATTAGAACCGCGGTTCGCGTCACCTTAGTTCACACTTCCTCGCAAGCTTCAGTAAGGGCGTTAGGAATCTCGGGTCACAAATCGTAATCAGCAGAAAGGATCACTTATGTCTAGTGTGGATATTGTGCTAACCGACCTCACTTTTCCAGCCAATCTGGAGGACAAATTCTGCAAGTTCCGACCATTGGTAAGCGTCAAATACATTGATTCTAACGATAAGATAACATTCGCGCGCGAAGCCTTGCCCGGGTTAGGTCCGCGAGACTACTGGGAATGTGAGAAGGCTAATAAGAAAAAGGATGACTTTGTTCGGCATGCGACCAAGCCAAAGGTCGACCTGGACCGAGTTGATATATCCAAACGCGAAATTGTTTTTAGCGACCTCGATGTGAAGAAGTTAGAAAGATTAGAAGTTGAGTTGTTCGACATCGACATCAAGACAGGCCTTGAAAAGGCCGTGCAAACCGGATTGAAGCTGTTGCCTCCCGAAGCATTGACGTTCCTAACCCCCGGCCTCCCCGTAACTCTTATTGCTGTCAAGACGGCGGTCGAAAAAGGCACCGGGAAGAACGTAAATGATCTCGAAAAGAAACTCGTTGCCAGGTTGATAGGCAAAGAAGACGGCGCCGCCCGCTCCATTTTTGTTCGGTCAGAACCGCTGACGAATGAGCCAAACCAGGTATTGACTTTGAAAGGACCGGGAAAACAGGGTGATTACTCGATGACGTTTGAGATCAAAGTCTCTTAGTTCTACACAAACGTATACGCAATCACGAAGCCGCCGATGTTCACGGCGAACAACAGTAGCGTCTCGCAGGCGAAGAGCACCACCGCTTTCAACACTGTCATGGCCCACTTCTGTTGATACACACGGCGCAACGCGAAGACCAAATAAATCAGAGCGATCGGATAAAAGAAGTTTAGGACCAGGCTGGGCAGCTTGAAGCCAATCGCCGGCGTCAACAGAAACAGCAGCGCAAAGAAGCTTTTAGAAAAGAAATCAAACGAATAGTAATACAACGAGAACACGAGGTGTTCGGCGTAGTACTTCCGCATCCTGAAATAGAGCGCAGCCAAAACGTTCCCGAGATCAGCACGCTGAAGATCCTTAGCCCGCTCGCATACTTCTCCGCCTTCTCCTGAATCTTGCCGGCGAAAGCGTTTGGATCGTTTCTTAAATGCAGCCAGAAGACTACGATTATTTATACGACCTGGAAGATCACTTTTGGTGGTTTGCCGGAATGCGGACGATTGCCGGTGCGCTGTTGGACCAGTATTACGGAGCAAACTGTGACCGGAGCATTCTCGACGCTGGGTGCGGAACGGGCAGTAATCTTCTATGGCTACAACGCTACGCCGGTGATGGCAAGATCTTTGGGATTGACCTCAGCTTTCAGGGTGTGCAGATGTCACGCCAAAGAGCACCGGGACGATTGGTCCAGGCATCCGTTACCGACCTGCCATTCGCTGACTCATCGTTCGACCTCGTAACCAGCTTCGACGTGCTCGTACAACTACCAACGAAGGGTGCAGATGTGGACGCCGTTCGAGAAATGTATCGAGTGCTCAGACCGGGCGGGATCGGCTTTGTTCGGGCAGCAGCTTTCGAATGGTTACGGAGCGGACACGATAAGGCGTTAGGGACCCATAAGCGTTACCGGTTATCTGAGTTATCGTCACGATTGGAATGCAACGGTTTCGTCGTATTGCGTACAACTTATGCCAATTCGTTATTGCTGCCGGCGACTGCTTTTCGGCGCTTGGTTCTCAAGAGAGTGGGACTAGCTGACAGCGGATCTGATGTAAAACCTCTGCCTCCCTGGATGGGACCTCTAAACATAATCATGCGTCTAATGCTCCAGGTCGAAGCTGCATGGCTACGGACGATGCCCTTAAACTTGCCGGCGGGAGTGTCGGCAATTTGTGTGGTGAGAAAACCAGATCGCGAAGAGTGATCCCAGTTTCACTACGTTGTAAACCTGGAAACCGAATCAAGGTTTGGCTCCAGGTAATGCGGAAGATGTCTGCGGTAGAACTCAACGGTGCGGGCGAGTCCATCGCGCCAGGTTGTACGAGCTCGCCAGCCGAGCACCGTCTCAATCTTTTCGGAGCTCAAGTAACAGTTACCGATCTCAATTAACTGCTGTTCGCGAGGAAAAGGAACATGACATAAAGAGCCACGACCCGTTAAGCGGATTAACTCGGTCGCAATGTCTGACAAACTAACGGGTTCGCTGCCACCAAGATTGAAGATTTCGCCATCTGCCTTTTCGCTGCCGCCAGCCAGCAGGAGCGCCTCGACGACATCGTCTACGTAGTTGATATCGCGGCGCTGTTTACCTTCGCCATAGAGCTCGATAACACCGCCCGTGAGTGCATGGCGAACGAACCACCCGATGAATCCCTGTAGCTGGTGAGCGATTAATTGACGTGGTCCATATGTGTTTGTCAAACGAAGGCACACGGCGCGCGTACCATACAATTTCTGATAAAGCAGATGATAGTGTTCACCCGCCAGCTTATGAATGCCGTTAATGTCCAGCGGCGCCAGCCGGTGTGATTCGCTAACCGGCAGGAATTCGGGACGGCCATAAACCTGTCTCGTGCTCGTGAAGACTATCTTTACGTGCGGGTTAAAGTTACGGCAAGCCTCGAGTAACGTCAGTTGAGCGACGCAGTTCAAGTCCAGATCACGGTGCGGATACAGTAACGAGTCCAGGTGACTCATGTGTCCGGCGAGGTTGAAAATAATATCGACACCACCGACCAGGTGGTTCGCAACGAAATCGTTTCCGATATCAGCACGAACGACCTTAACCTGATCGGCAATCCCCTGAAGATTAAACGGGTTTCCTCCCTGTTCAGGCAGAAGTGCGTCGACGATGATCACTTCCACATCCAATTCAACGAGGCGGCGGGCAAGATTGCTGCCGATAAAGCCCATGCCGCCGGTAATCAGCACGGTACGACCGTTATACTGGGAATAAAGGTTGTTCAATTTTTGATTACCGACCTTTGTTCAGGCTCGGCCCAAAATGGCTCGTAGCCAGAGTCGTAGAAAATCAAAAGCCGTATGAATAACACGGCCAGGGGTAAAAAATTCCGATCGGCCGTGAGGGCGTGGGTAATGATGCACTGGCGCTTCGGTGAACCGACAACCGTTGCGGTGTAGTTCGTATACCAGCTCGACACAAATGGCGCCGCTGGTAACCGTAAGCGTCAGTGGCGCGACTACGCTCCGTCTAATCAGACGAAAGTCACAGTCAACGTCGCGGATCGGAAGAAGGAAAACTAAACGAGCGAGCCTGTTGTAAAGCCCACCGAGAACTTTGCGTCTTCGGTTATCTGCGCGTTTTATCTTAAAACCATTGACTACGTCAACCTCAGACGTCAGTAGCGGGTAGAGAATCGCCAGTTCGCGCACGTCATATTGGCCGTCTCCGTCGGTATAAAAAATGAGATCTTTTTGGGCAGAAGCAAAACCGCTGCGAAGAGCAGCGCCATACCCCTCATTATTCGAGTGATGAATAACCCGCACTTCACGGTGCGACTCTGCGAGTGCGTCGAGTTGGGCACGCGTTCCATCGGTGCTTCCATCATCAATCACGATAACTTCGAAGTCGTCAGTCAGTGTTGGTAAAACGTTGAGCGCTTCTGTAACGAGGGAGCCAATCGTCGCCGCGTCATTGTAAGCAGGAAAAAAGACGCTGATCCCAAGCCTTTCTCCGCGTTCTAACTGGAAGCGTCTGGTGGTTGCTGTGGTGTACAAGGTTTGATTAGTAGACCAAAACGCGTCATCGTTATAAGCGGGGAAAAACAGTTATACTGCGACAGACTTATCAACGGCGGGACCGCATGAATGGCCCGCGTACTTTAATAACTCCGATCCGGTTTATGCAAGAGTCCCGTCAAGGGGAAGGTGGGGCCGGCCAGAGCTTCGGCACTTTTTTGCGCGAATGCTTGCCAAAAGTCCTGCTGCTCCTTCTGCTCGCGCTGGCTGTGCGCGTTGCTTTTGTCATCGCCTTTCCCGACCCACTCCAGGAGACAAGGTATAGGACCATCGCCGTCAACATCCTGGAGGGCAACGGTTTCTCTTCGGACGCGAGCGCTCCGTATCTCCCGAGCGAAGCAGCCGCGCCCGCTTATCCGCTTTTTATCGCAACCGTGTACCGAATCTTCGGGCGCAACGTGTATGCGGTGACTCTCTCGCAGGCGTTCTTCGACCTCGCTACGTGCCTGCTCGTCGCCTTTGTATCCTTCAGCGTCGCCCCGGCAAGCTTTAAGCGCGGAGCGGCCCTCTGGGCGCTGATGATCTACGGCGTCTTTTGTTGGCCCACGATGGTATGGGTGGCGCGCATTTACGCGGAGACGTTGACGCTGTTCTTCACGATGCTTGCTGTCACGTTCTGCGCGCTGGCCCTTCGCAAGGGTTCGCGGTACTGGTCCGCCGCGGGCCTGGCGTGCGGCCTCGCGATACTGACGAGGCCTGATTCGGTTCTGCTGCTGGTCGCGATCGTCTTCTTTCTCCTGATACAACTTGCGCGGGAGCGTCAGCGGCGTTTCGCAGCAAGCCTCTTCGCCTTTTGCCTCGCCGTCGGGCTGGCCCTGGCGCCATGGGCCATGCGCAATTACATCTTGTTGGGTAAGTTCCAGCCGCTCGCATCGGAGTACGGACAGTCGCGGAGCTCCTATTTTCCAACGGGGTACCTCTGGTGGGTGCGCACATGGATAAAGGACGAGACCTATTTCGACTATGCTTTTGCTCCGGCGTGGTCTCCTGAGTCCACTTTTTTCGATCCCGAGCGGCTACCACCCGGGACTTATGACTCGGAAGAGGAACGCCTGCGCCTCGCCGGCCTGATCACGCGCTTCAACACGGCACGACTGATCACGCCTGATATTGACCAGGGATTTCGCAACCTTGCCGGCGAACGGATAAAGCGGGCGCCCCTCCGCTTCTTCGTATCCCTGCCACTCTATCGGACCGCCTCGATGTGGCTCACGGGCTTCAGCACGTCGCACGCCAAGCCTTACATGCTGATCCTGAGAGTTCTTTCTGTTTTACCAATCCACCTCGGCGGTCTACTCGGAATCGTGCTCCTATGGCGACGGCATCCACTGACAATTCTGATTGCCCTAATCGCGCTGGTAAGGACGGCCTTCATGGCCTATCACTACGCGCCCGAAACGCGCTACATGGCTGAGATTTACCCACCGATGATCGCCGCGTGCGGGGTGACCGCTTCGGCGGCGTGGTATTACGTCCTCAATCGCTGGGCAACGCGCAGCTAGAGTCACTATTTCTTTGGCCTGACAACTTCGACCGAACAGTGTGCCCGCGCCGAAATCGCAGACGAAACACTACCAAGCAGTAAACGATCTATGCCTCTGGTCCCTCTTGCGCCAACAAAGATGCAGTCCGCGTCCCAGGTGTGAGCTTCCTGCAGAATTTGATCTGCCGGATTCCCACGTCTGATCAAGACTTCGACATGTAATCCCGCGTTGCGCAGTTTCTCAGCGGCTGGTGCAAAAATCTCGCGGACCTGATCCCAGTTCTCTTCTTCAGCGACTTCGATCCACTTCTCAGCCGACGGTTCAGCGGGATCAGAAGCGATCGCCATAACGGTATCTACAACCGCCAGCAAACCGACTTCAGTTCCCATGGGCCACTCGCGGTTACACACCTCATCCACGGCTGCTTTTGAGTCGGACGAGTTGTCGACGCCAATCAAAATCCGAACTGGCTTGTCGTCGGTGCGATCGGAGCCGCGCGCGACGCGAACAGAACAGCGGGCCTCATACAAAACTCGTTGCGAGATGCTGCCCAGTATCAGTCTGCCTCCAAACACAGAAAGACCGCGCGCTCCCATAACGATGAGATCCGGTTTCCACTCGTCTGCCTTCCGTATGAGTGCCCACGCCGGCGAATCAGCCACTGCCTCGTAACTAATCTGCCAGTTCGGAAAGATTGATTGAATATGTTCACTCGTGCGTTTCGCTAAACCTTGCGCCTCATCGAGCTTGTGCCGCGCACGTTCATGCGCACGCCTAACACCCTCAGGCACGTAAGTGGTGTCAATTCCTTCGTTGATCGGCGGCGGCACGAAGACATCGGCGACCGTCATGATCAAAAGCTCGACTGCCGATCCCAACCCAGCGCGTTTCAAGTCATGGAGCGCGGCATCGGCATATTCAGAGCCATCATATGCAATCAGGATTTTCATTCTCTGCGACATTGGCTTTGAACATAGGGCAAATTGTGTCACTGCACAAGCTGTACCGCGTGTTCCTATGAAGGGTTTGGGAGCAGGGAGGGCGTGAGGCTGCGGGGTATTTCGCAACTCAACAGAAATTTCCCGCAAGTTTTAGAAAGACGGCTTTGCTAACGGCAAGGCAGAGCCTTGCCTCACATCGGGCGGCGAAGCCGGAGCGAAGAGTGCCAAATGAATATTTGTGCAAGGCTGCTTTGCACGAAGAGTACTAAATCGTCGCGACAAGACGGCATGAACGTTGCAACGCAAAAGAACATGAACACGATCACTCCACCGCCGGCAATCGAGTTTCGCAACGTCTCGATAAGCTTCGACAATCGACTCGCGCTAAACAACATAAGCTTCACGCTAACTCAAGGCGAGATGATCTTTTTGACTGGTATCTCAGAATCCGGCAAATCGGTGTTGTTGCGTTTAGCGATGGGCCTTCTAAAACCAGACTCCGGACAAATTTTTATCGAAGGACGAGAGATCGAAAACCTGAACGAATCAGAGCTGATCGATATTCGTGGCGGATTGATGGGTATGGTCTTTCAAGAGGATTCCCTGTTCACCGGCTTACCAGTTTATGAGAATGCCGCCTATCGTCTCGAGGAGCATGACTGGTCTGAGGAAGAGATCGATAGATCAGTTCGCGAGGTCTTGCAGTTCGTCGGACTCGAAGGAGAGGAAGAAAAGTATCCGGAAGAGCTTTCTGGCGGAATGAAGCGCCGGCTCGAAATAGCACGGGCACTAATCGGATGGCCCAGGATCATGTTGTTTGACGAGCCCGCGATGGGTCTCGATCCACTGGCCGCCCTCAAAGTATTGGATCTCATTATTCGCGCCCGGGATATCAACCATATCTCATCGATTTACGTCACGAAGAAGATCCACGAGATTGATTATCTCGCACACTACTGCGCGGAAAGCGCCCGCGATGGCGAAGTGAACACCATCGAAGCACCGCCAACGCGTTTGCCACGGACGAGGGTTATCGTGTTAGAGGCGGGAAGAATTGTGCTCGACGGATCGGTTGAAGATTTCGCGAAGAGCGAGCTTCCCGCGATCAAAGAAATGCTTACGCTCGATCGCCACGATCACTCGCACGATCCGGAGTTCTCAGATCCGTGGGACAAACGTCGCCGCCCCGCCGAAGCGATTCTTTAACTGTGAGTATCCAGGCGATGAGCGCTGCACAAGCTACTCCCGAACTCGTTATTAACACTGCTCCATCATCCACGCCTGTGATGACAGCTACAGATTGGCATGCAATGCCAGGGAATGACGTGCTGCGCTTGCTCGATGTGAATTCAACGTCGGGTCTGACCACGTCGCAAGTGAAGTCGCGGCAGCGGCGATACGGTCTCAATGCCCTCCAAAGAATTCAAGCTCGTCCCGCCTGGCGTGTACTCGTCGATCAATTCGCGAGCATTGTGATCGCTTTGCTTGCAATCGCTGCTGCTATTGCGTGGGTGATGGGTGACGGCGCCGAGGCAATCGCGATTCTGGTCGTTCTTGTTCTCAACGCTGCCGTCGGCTTTGCTACTGAATGGCAAGCAGGTCGCGCACTCGATGCATTGCGCCAACAATCACGCACGAGCTCACGAGTGCAACGCGATGGCTTTGAAACTACTGTCGACGCTGAAGAGCTTGTTCCTGGCGACATCATTATTTTGAACGCCGGCGATCGAGTTCCTGCCGACGCTCGCCTGCTAGAAGCCGTGTGCCTCGAAGCTGAAGAGTCAGCACTGACCGGCGAGAGTACGACTGTCGAGAAAAGCATCGACGCTGTTCCGATTCAAACACCTCTGGCGGAGCGCTGGTCCATGCTCTATCTCGGAACCGCTGTGGCTGCAGGCCGCGCAGCCGGCGTCGTTGTTAGCACGGGCACAGCCACCCAACTCGGCAAGATCGGCCGGCTGGTTGCCACCGCGACGAAAGAACGCTCGCCGCTGGAGATACAGCTCGCTAATTTAGGACGCCGTTTGGTCTATCTGGTTTTGGCCATCGCCGCAATCGTGATGATTACCGGATGGTTGCGTGGCGATGGTCTGTGGTTGATGGTTGAAGTTGGGATCAGTCTGGCTGTCGCGGCCGTACCCGAAGGTCTTCCTGCCGTCACCACTCTCATTCTTGCGTTGGGCGTACTGCGCATGGCCCGGCAGCGCGCGATTATGCGCCGGCTTGCTGCGGTTGAAACGCTCGGAAGTACGACCGTCATTTGCACCGACAAAACAGGAACGCTGACTGAGAACCGGATGACCGTGCGTGAGTACTACCTGTCAGACGATCGACGAATTGAGATCGAAGGCCGTGAAGCATCGCTTGATAACGATGAGTTGCTGCAGCAGGCAGTCCGCATCGGAGTACTTTGTAACGAAGCATCTTTTCACACCGCGGCAACGGACGAAACGCGCACGATCGGCGATCCCACAGAAACAGCATTGCTGGTCGTCGCCGACGCTCTTGTTCTCGACGTTTCGAACGAGCGCGCCATTCATCCCAAAATTGCAGAACAACCTTTTCACGCGTCGACCAAGCGAATGACAACCTTGCATCGCAACATCACGGGCCAGCACCTTGCAGCCTTGAAAGGAGCGCCAGCCGTTGTGCTCGATGCTTGTTCGAGCTATGTCGATACTAATGGCAACACCGTCGCTCTGGATGCGGAGGCAATCGGCAGGTTCAAAACGGCGAATGAACAAATGGCGAAGCGAGCCCTGCGCGTGCTGGGTCTGGCTATCAAACACTTCAAAGATGAAACCGAACATTCATCGGACGAAGCACTCGAAAGCGGATACACGTTCGTTGGATTGGTGGGCATGATCGATCCTCCTCGCCGCGGCGTAGCCGATGCAATTCGTCGCGCCCGTCTTGCCGGTATTCGCACCGTAATGCTCACCGGAGATCAACTGAATACCGGAATCGCGATTGCTCGTGAGCTGGGTCTTGGTGGAAAAGAACCGGTTGCGCTACACGGACACGACCTCATCAATGCTGGACATCGCAATCTGGCTAATCTCGTCCGCAGTACTGACGTGTTTGCGCGCGTCTCTCCGGAAGAAAAATTACGCATCGTCGAGGCTTTGCAACAAGCAGGCGAAGTCGTTGCCGTCACAGGCGACGGCGTCAACGATGCGCCGGCACTCAAACGCGCAAATATCGGTATTGCGATGGGCCAACGTGGAACGGAGGTGGCGAAAGAAGCTGCTGACGTCGTGTTAGCAGACGACAATTTTGAGACTATCGTCCGGGCGGTCGAAGGCGGGCGAACCATCTATGCAAACATCACAAAATTTGTGCACATGATGTTCTCGCACAATCTTGGTGAGGTATTAGTGATCTTCACCGCAATCGCGGTTGGGTGGCCCTTGCCGCTTCTGCCGTTGCAGATACTCTGGATGAATTTAGTCACCGATGTTTTCCCTGCTTTGGGGTTAGCGCTGGAACCGGCCTCGCCGGAAATAATGAAACAGCCGCCGCGAAGTTCACACTCAACACTTCTATCCAAGCCGTTTCTTATCTTGATCGGCTGGCAATCTCTGGTACTTGCAGCGCTCGCTCTGGGCGCTTACTTGTGGGCACTGCAAACCTATGGTCCAGGAGCACATGCGCGTACAGTCGCTCTGTTTGCTCTTGTCTTCGTCCAGCTAGCCCATACATTCAACTGTCGATCGCGCACCCGATCAGCCTTTGATGGACTGTTCACAAACCGTTTTCTCTGGTTCGCTGCGTTTATGGTCGTGCTCTTACAACTCTCAGCGGTCTATTTTCAACCGCTCGCAGCGATTCTCAACACGACGAAACCATCGTTAACCGATTGGGTAGTGATAAGCGGTTGCGGCTTGCTGACAATCGGAATCGTGGAAGCCACAAAAAGGCACAAAAACACAAAAGAAAAACGTAGCAATCTAAAGCTTGAACTCTGAACTTTCTCTTTTGTGCTTTTTGTGCCTTTTTGTGGCTACTTACCTGCTTGCTAAACTGAAGGACGATGGCTGAAGTACGTTTACGTTTGTCAGATGATCACGAGGCGGTGAGTAAAGTGCTGGAGCGCCTGCTGGCGGCGTTAGAGAACAACGATGTACAGATGAGCCATTCCAGGCTGGATCTACTGTGGGCTCGGCTTGCCGTTCACATTCGAGCGGAACATCTGCACCTGTTTCCGGCGGTGCTGGACCGTGTGGCTAAGTCAGACTTGAGTGAAGCACAAGCGATTGTCAAAAACTTGCGTGCTGATCATGATTTCTTCATGCATGAACTCGCCCGAGCGATTGGCATTCTTCGTGAGGACAAATTGACTGGTGTCGCCGACATCGTTCGAAAGGTCGAAGAACGACTCGCTACTCACAATGAGATTGAAGAGAATCAGATCTATCGCTGGTCCAGTACAATTCTGAGCGAATCCGAGCAGTTGGAATTACTCACGCGCATAAACGCTGAACTCAACAATCGCCCACCACGATTCTCAGAACACGCTTGGGCAAATCATTCAACCCCGTAGGCGTTAATCAATCGACGTTATCAGCTCAGGACCAATCATCGTGAAGCTGCAGCCGCCGGGCTTTGGTATGCACAGCAACGCTCCGCGGCGAACGATCTTCGTCGGTGAGTTGTCCGGAAAGACGAGTTGATATTTGAGTGTCTTCAGTTGCGCCGCGAGTGGTTTGAGACTCTCCACACCTTTGATGAATTTAACGTCGACCACTTGCGCCGCCCGCGTCGCATCGGGGGCGAAGACAACGTAGAACTCCGCCTGAGCCGGAGCTTTGAGAGCCGGCATGAGCTGACCCAAATTAAAAACGTTGTAATCGCGCAACTCAGTCGTCGCCGTGTCCAACAGCTTCTGAACTGAATCAGCCGGCACCAGTTTCAACAAACTCTCGCGCGCTTCCGGCGCAGATCGAAACGCCGCTGTGCCCTGCGCGTACAGACGAATCGCGTCGTCTTTCTTGCCTCGCTTCTCCGCGATCATTCCCATGTGATGGCCCTGGTCTCCATCGTGTTGAATGACCCATGCAGCCTTGATGTATTTCTCGGCTGCGTCCAAATCCCCTTTTTGAAAATAGACCCAACCGAGCGTGTCCCAGTAAGCAGCAAGTGAAGCGACGTTACCGAGATCCTCGAGCGTGAGATTAGCTGTCTCGACGTTGCGCAAGTTGTTCGCAACTGACGTGACTGCCGATTCTGCGTACTGCTGCGCCTTATCAAGCTGCGCACCCTTCTGTGAAAGGAAGTAGGCGACGTTGTTCAGAGTTAACGGACTTCGATCCAACTTTATGGCTTCTTCAAAAGCCGCGATCGCCTTCTGAGTTTCTCCTAAATTCAGATAAGCGCGACCGAGACTCACCTGAAGCATCTCCGCTTCCGGATTCAGCGAGATGGCTCGCTCGAGCTCCGGAATCGCCTCTTTGTACTTTCTGGCCTCGACCAGCATCTGCCCGAGGCTGGCGAATGAGTACTGGTCCAACGGCGTTACTTCGATCTGTTTACGGAAGGCTTCTTCGGCGTGCGTGTAGTCTTGTTGCTGCCAGTAAACGCGGCCGAGGAGATTGTAGGCAAAGTCTTCGAACGGATCGATCTTGATCTGTTCCTTCAATACTTCGATGGCTTCGGGATATTTGCGCTGTTGTACCAGCACAAAACCCAACTGCCGTCTGACGGTTTTATGTTTCGGCTCCTTCTCAACGATGCGTTTGAGCAGTTGTTCTGACGTTACATAGTTTCCGTTTTTCGCGGCTGCTTCTGCTGCCTGGAAGAGATCTTCGGTTTTAACTGAGTCGGGAATTGCCGGAGCGCCGGCAACTTCCGTTTCCAAAGACATTGTCTGCGCCGCGTCAGATTTTGTAGCTGCTGCGAACGCGCGATAGTCCTGCAAACGCTCAGCCGGCAGCTCGGTTTGTTTCATACGGAGTGATCTCGAACCGGTAAGCGTTTGTCCCTCGAGTTTGTACTCGGCAACATACTCACCATAGTCGCGCGTCACTTTCAAAGGCACAGGCAAGCGCGCCTGGTACTTGCTCGGCAACGTGATTTTCAAACGATAAGAGATTTCGATTGGCACACCGAGCTCGATCGGTTTTGTGCTGTTGGCTTTGCGGCTGGTCAGGGCCGGCATTCTCATCGGCGGAAAGGGAAGCTCGACCTTGAGCTTCTTGCTTGACCAGTCCAGAAAGTCATTTTGCGAAACGTTGAACTCAACCTCGAACGGCTTCGCGAGGTCAGTGAGATCAGTCGTCTTGATATCGCTGACTTCACCACTAATACCGCCCACGATGCCCAGCACACGGCCGAGGTCTTTCCAGTTGCTCCTGGGTGTGCGGCGAAACATCATGCGCATGTACATCTCCGCGTCGCCGCGCAGGACCATGCGAGTGTGCGCAGAAATCTTGCCGAGATCGTCAACGGTGCCTTCGATTGAGACGACTTCGCTGGACAAAAATGGCGGTTGAGCGGGCGTGGTTTCCAGGTGCGCTGGACCAGCCGTGGGAATCATCAATGCTTTCTTGTTGCGCAGAGGGGGCGCCAACAATCCCGCGGGCGCTACCTCCGCAGTTGTGTCGGCCCAAAGCGTTTCGTTGCCCAAAGGAATGGCGGTGATTACGTGATCGAATTGGCCAGGTGAAGGCATGTCGGCATCGAGCTTTCGCGAAGAGTTCATCAGCACGGGATACGCACGCATACCAGTTGAGGCCAGCATCGCGGCCAGCAATGTGTGTTTGTCTTTGCAGTCGCCATATTGATTGACCATGATGTCCGCAGCGGAATGTGGCTGATATCGACCCTGGCCCAGCGACAGACTCACATAGCGGAAATTTTTGGCCACGTATTCATAAAGGGCGCGGACCTTATCCTGCTCGCTCTGTAGTCCGCGTATTACTTCCTCTGCTTTAACTTTGATCTTCTCGTCAGGAACTACGCGATCCTTTTGCAGATTCGAATACCACTGGCCCACTTCTTCCCAACTCTGGAAAGTAGTTAACTGCACATGCGGATGGAATTCTTCAGACTCTTCGCTTTGCGGATCGTCTTCGGCTGCTTGTTCCTTTTCTTTCTCGTCTTCTTCACTGTCTGGTTTCAGGTTTGAGTGTTTCCAGACATAGACGCGGCGATCGCTCTCTTCTTTAATAGTGGGATCAAAGCCGGGTTGAGTCTTCAACTTCACTTTACTCGCGGCCGGTATGTTCACCGTCAATTGGTCGTCGAGCACGATGAGGCGCTTCGTCACGAAATAATGTTCGAGCCAGAATTGGTTCTGGGCCAGTGGCGTGGAGATGTTCCAGACCATGTGATACTCGAGCGTGTCACCGGGGCGTAGACCGGGAACAGTTACATGCTTTTGCCTGAGGTCGGTATAGACCGGCGCTTCGCGAGCAACGGGGGCGGTTAGATCCTGGATATCGGAGACAGCGGCGTTCACGACAGTGCCATCGGCTTTGCGCACACGCACGTAGTCCATGTCGAGTTTTTCATTGGCAGAGCTGTAGTCAAAGACCAGTTGTCCGAAGCGTTCGACACCAGCGTCACTCTGGATCTTCACGCGCAGAGTTTGTTCGCGCAGTCCGGTGCCGTCGCGCTCAAAGCGGTAGGCAGTGCTCAACTGTTCGACGACTACGGCTTCCTGTGAATAGTCGGGCTTTTGCTTTGCGACTTCAGCGGCTTTAACCGGGGCTTTTGTTTGAGCAGTGACTGTAGGTCCGTAAAAGAATGTTGAGATTAAAAGTAAGGCAATGATCTGGGCATTGCGGGGGGAGTACATCGGGTAATTTCTCCTGCTGTTGAGGAATCGATCTGGCAACTTAGTCTACAAGAAGCATTGGATCGTGTAAACCAACTTTGCGTAGCCTCTGCGTCTCTGCGGTTAAAGAAACAAGTAAACCGCCGAGGCGCAGAGGACGCAGAGGCTACGCAGAGAAATCGCTAAAACTACCGACGCTGAGCCGTCTGAGTGATCGTCTGGTTCAGCAGTTTCAGGAAAAGGTTTCGCCATGAACACGAAAACGACGAGGTGGATTCCTCACACCTCGTCGTTTCACATGATCGCTAACAGTTCAAGACACTGAAATCTTCAGCGCCGTCCATGTGTTACCTTCACCCTTCTTGACTTCCACGGTAACAACGTCGTTCGCTTTTACGTCGGCAAGAGCCGCGTCCTTTCCAGCCTTAGTCACTTTCGTTTCGCTGGTAACAGCAATCGTGTGCTCAGCCTTCTGGCTATCAACGATAGTCAACGCTGAATCAGTAACGGCAGATACTGTTCCGTTGACCATAGCTGTCTTCTCTTTTTTCGGCTGATCCTTGGCTGGCATTGTCTGTTCCTGCTTTGCCATGACAAAACCGGCTGATAAGAGCAGACCCAGACAGAGCATCGCCGCACCGAGTGCTCGTGGTACTTTATTCATCTTCTCTCTTCCCTTCCTTGATTTCAGTTGATTACAAGCAGACTCCAGGATTGAGTCCGGGAGACTTATCGATAACGCAATGTATTAAAAAGCTCTCGATGCGCCGGTTGGTTACCACGAATATGTGATGACATTGCGAAACGGTTGTTCACGAGGTCATCAGGTGATCAACGATCGGTTATCTTTCGATTTGATGGCGATTTGCTTTTAAAACTCCTATCATGCGGCATAATGGCTGACACGCTTCAGTTCCTCGTCAAGCACGGTTACCTCGTGCTTTTCGCGTCCGTGCTGGCACAGCAACTCGGACTACCAATTCCGTCCACACCTTTCATCATCGCAGCGGGCGCGCTCGCACACTCGGGTCAACTGAGTTTCGCGGCGACGATCTTCGTCGCCTGCATCGCCGCGCTGATGGCAGATCTTGTCTGGTTCGAGATTGGCCGGCGGCGCGGTGTTCGAGTACTTCAATTCTTCTGCCGCATCTCACTCGAGCCTGACTACTGTGTTCGACGCACCGAAATGTCGTTCGCGCGTTACGGAGCGAAGACTTTGGTCGTTGGCAAAATCGTGCCGGGCGTAAGCGCACTCGCCACGCCGATGGCGGGAATTTACGGCCTGTCGCGTTCACGCTTCGTCTTCTTTGATGGACTGGGCATCCTGATCTGGATTGGTGCGTTCGAATTGCTCGGCTACGTGTTCAGCGATCAGTTAGAGGATGTTGTCGCCTACGCGTCGCGTTTCGGTGGCTTGCTATTCGTACTTGTCGTCGTGGGTCTCGCGGGTTACGTCGGGTGGAAGTACGTGCAACGTCGCAGATTCCTGCGTTCGTTGCGTGTTGCGCGCATCACTCCCGAGCAGTTGAAGGCAGAGTTGGACACGGGCGCAGATGTCGTCATCGTCGATCTTCGGCACGCGTTGGACGACGAAGCCGAGCCGAGGATGCTACCGGGCGCGATGCGACTACCCGCCGAGACACTTGAAGAACGAGGAAACGAGCTACCGCGTGGAAAGACTTTGATTCTTTACTGTTCTTGACCAAACGAAGCGACGAGCGCCCGGGTGGCGCTGGCACTCAAGCGACAGGGAATCACAGACGTGCGACCGCTCGCCGGCGGACTGCAAGGTTGGCTCGAACGTGGGTATCCCTCGCAAAACAGTCTAAGTAAGACTTAGAATCCCTTGTCAAAAAGGAGGAGAGGAAAATGAAAGACACACAGTCCGCCGAAACCTGCGCTCACACGCCGTGCAAATGCCCGCGACCCTCCGACGATGAATATTGCAGCCTACACTGTAGGAATGCAGCGGGTGGTCATGAGAAGAACTGCAGTTGCGGTCATCCCGATTGCCTGTAGTTTGCGCTCGATAGATAGACGATTTTCTCTGCGGTTCTCTGCGTATCTCAGCGTTCTCTGCGTTAAATAGCAACGTTAACGCAGAGGACGCAAAGGTACGCAGAGAGCTGCAGAGAACGAGAAGGGATATTCCTATGAAGACAGTGGGCACAAAAAGCGCAAAATAAGAGTTCAGAGTTCAAGCTTTAGCTTGCTCGCATGCAGCCCGAGACGGCAGCCTAACGGCTGAACTCTGAACTCTTATTTTTGTGCTTTTTGTGCCTTTTTGCGGCTAAAAATTAGTGGCCCAGAGGCGCACGGCGCCGTCGTCGCTGCCGGTGACGAGGCGGGTGCTGTCGGTCAGGAATGAGAGGGCGTTGACGCCGGAGCATTCGCCGATGGTCCGTGAGCGGCCGCTCTCGAGATCCCAGACGCGGATTCTGCCGTCCAGTGAATATGCTGCGAGTTTGTCACTCTGCATCGAGATTGCCATGCGGCACACGCAGGAACAGTTCTCGCCTAAAACGCGTGCTTCGCCGGTGCGAATGTTCCACACGCGCACTGTTTCGTCCCAACTCCCGGATGCCAACTCTTTACCGCCGGCAAGAAAAACAATCGACGTAATCTGACGCGTGGATCCACCAAGGACACGCATCGTGCCTGTTTCGAGATCCCAGAGCCTAATCGATGGATTTGAAAGATCACTGTCGGCGGCCGCGATTTGCCGTCCATCGGGAGAAAAGGCGATCGAACGTGGGCCACTCCACACGCCTTTCAAAACACGCATCTGTCCCGTTTGCAAATTCCAGACTTGGATTTCGCAACGCGCATCTGCACTGGCTGAAGCGAGACTTTTGCCGCCTGGTGAGAAGACGAGTGACGGCTGTTTACCAATCTGGCCCAACAACTTCACCTCGCCCGATTGTGGATCGATAATTTCGATCGATGGCCCGCTGGCTGCGGCAATTAACACGCCGTTCGGTGAAAAAGCGAGTGCCGGTACAGTTGCGTCGCCTTCCTTCAGAGTAGTGGTGGAGTGTGGTTGCAATAAACGAATGGTTCCGTCGTCGCCACCGCAAACTATCGTTTCGCCTGACGGTGCAACGGCGATTGAGCGAACGGCTTTTGAGAATTGTTCGATGAGTCCCGACCGGGGCCACGGATTTGACTGATTCGCATTACGGATTGGTCGTACATCACCGTCAGTCGTTATGAGCTTTGATTCTGCTCTTGAAAGCGTGCGGATCGCGCGAGCCCAAGAGTCAACGGCCCAACGCGCGTCACCTTCATTCAGCGTGCGGGCCTTTCGCAAACGTTTGACCAGCAAGCCGCGGAGTAGATCGCGCTGCAATCCATCCTGTGAAACAAGCAGATCGCCGGCGACACGCTCTCTAACTGCAAGCACCAGCAGAGCGATCTCCTCTTTAAATGCACCGCAGTAGTCTTTTAAGAGGTTCTCGCAGAGCTTCGCATCGCTAAGTGGTGCAACACCGTGCCTGATCAAGATCTCGCCCAGCATTTGCGGCACGCTTTCGTCGAATTGCTTCAAGACCAGATCTCACCCTCTGTGTGGCCGAAGTTGATTCTCGTGCCCAGCGCCAGCGTCACGCTGCGGCCTGGCGAGACATCCTTCACCTCACCTTTCTGATTTGTGGTGGACCAGGTTTGCATTGAGATGTTCTTGAGTCCCCAGATCTCCGGATCGATCGGATGTTTGGTCACGGCAGCGACCGGTTGTGTGAAGTCGTATTTCTTTTCCTCGTCGACGTGATGCGCAAACAGTAACGTATCGTGATTCAGCATTACAAAATTCTTTCCGATGCGAACACGTGGCGGCAGGCGCAGTTGTCGCGCGCAGGACCAGCAACGATCGTTGTCTTCTTCGTGATCGTGAAAGTTTTCTGCGTTGCAGTGCGTGCAATAAATGATCGAGTCGCGCAAGCGGACCATCGCTGACCGCCAATTACTTTCACGCACGCGCCCATGCTGCGGATCCCGAATACCTTCAGTGAACGCTTTCGTGAACAAGTCGCGCAAGAAACGCGGATAGAGCGGCCAGAAAGCGAGCGCGTTACGATGAGACTGCCGATCGGGCGCGTTCGAATCGTCGGCAGGATCGAATATAAACAGCGGCTCCGTTCCGTAAAGCTTCTTCATTGCCGGCAAATCGAGACATTTGATCGCCAGCTCTCTCTTACCTTCGAGCGGGTGATGCATGACGAACATGTAGAACAACAACACCGCGAGCGAGAACAGATCAGTTTGCGTACTCGGCGTCGCTTCGCCCCTGACAATTTCCGGCGCCATGAATCGCGGCGTGCCGTAGACGGCGCTGCGCGACTGGTTGTCGACGGCAACGTTGTCGTTGTCGCAGATGAGGATCTCGCCGTTGTCAGGATCGAAGAAGACGTTGCCGAAAGAGATGTCGCAATAGCAAAGACCTTTCGTGTGAAGCTGTAGATAACTGTGCGAGAGCTCCAGTCCTGCGGTGGCAAGGGCGCGAAAGCCGGGTTCGATCCTGCGTTTCATTAAGTCGACGATACCGCGGAATCTACGATCTCGCAGCGGCATGACATAGCCAAAGCCTGCGCTTGAAGATGAAGTCGCAAGCTCGATGGGCCAGAGAAAACGATCGCTCGGAATGCCCATTTTGATCAGCGTCTCGAGCGCTTTCTGTTGTTCCGGCGTAGCCGAAGCCGGGTAATACCACTTGAGCGCGACGGGTTTGTCTTTGAGCAATGCGCGGTAGACTTCGCCCTGTCCGCCGCTGCCGAGAAAGTTTTCGACGACGCAGTCGCCGCGCGTAGTTGCGGTGCGGATCTTCTGACCTGGCTTAAGAATCTGGTCCATTACTATTTAGCGAACAGAGAATGCCGAGTGTGACGTCGTCGCCACTGCCTGCGCGAGTTGAATCGCTGAGCCAGCCGGCGAGGTTGTCTTTGACCATGTCGAGACCATGCTCACGAATCATGCTCAGGATATCAGAGCCGACTTTGAAGAAGCCCGATTCGTGTCGAAACGAATTTGGATAACCGTCAGTCGAGAGCAAGATCAAAGCGGGCGGCGTTTGACCGAACGGTTGGAAGCTCACGCGGAAATCATGCCACGCGTCAGGTGCACACAGTGAAGTGGTTTCGTTACCAAAGAGCCGATCATCTTTGGTCAACGGTCGTGTTACTTCCCCACTCTCGCTGACGGTGATAATCTCTCCGTCTCCGAGTTGCAGGTAAACAGCGAATTGCTCAGTGACAGCAGCAACAAGCAACGTCGCGCCGTACGCCACGACACTCGGTTCCACCTCGGCCCCACCAAGCGGGTCTGCGGTTAAATTTTCCGTGACCAGCTCAACCCACCTGCGGACGAGAGCACGCGGTAGCCATTCCTGTGTCGTGTCCTTTATTAATGAGAGGTTGTCACCGCCAGCCTGGCTATTGAGAAAATCGTGGACTAACTGCGTGGAGCTTTCCACAGCGAGACGAGCACCGATATGACTGCGAGAGTAGCGCGCGCTGCCGTGACCATCGGCTACGGCCAGGACGATTGACGATGCATTTTCAGAGGCCGGCAACCAGTGGATCGCGTCCTGATTGGGAAGACCATTCCGTTCATGCACCGCGCCACGCACACTCTGACCGGCGACTTGCCAATGGTTCGGCATCGTAAATTAGCTACAAAAAGGCACAAAAATCACAAAAGTGAACTCACCAGACGTCATCAATGGTGCCTGGTCCTGTGTCAGGAATAACAGGGATCGGTACGTTCAGGCCGGGCGACGAATCCGCGGTTTGGCTCATTGGTGAAGAGGCCGACTTGAGCACAGCCGTAGACACCCAGCGAATGTATTTGGTCAGAGCTTCGGGATTGTTGGCCTGGAGTGGTCTGAGCTCCGGATTATTGATGAACTTCTTCAACACTTCCTGATCCGCGTCTTCACCGATCGCGATCGCGATCCGCACGGCTTTACGACCCCACGGCTCATTCATCAAAGCCTGCAACCCGCCGTTGAAATCGTCAGTCGGTTGACCGTCGGAAATAAGCACCAGCACCGGCGGCAAAGCGCGATCAGTCATCGGCGGAATCTTGAGTTGGTCCGCGACGATGGTGAGCGCGCGGCCCATCGCAGTGACACCACCGGCCGTCAGATCCTCCCACTTGAAATCCGCGACATCAGTCGGCTGCGAGACATGCCACTGAGCGCCATCAGAAAACCTCACCGCGCGCACGAGCACCTGCGCGTTCGGATTCTCGTCGGCAACGTCCTGCATCGATGGAATCGCTTCCTTGATCGCAGTGTTCAGCGATTGGATCTTGCCGTCGACGGCCATCGAGCCGGAACAATCAGCAATCCAGATGAAGTGCAGTGGCCTTGTCGCGAGCTCACCACCAGGTCGCAGAGTCATATCGGTGTTCACCTCTTCTCAAATCGCGGGGTAATTGTTGATCTTGAACCATGGGTTATATCCCAACCGCCACTTGTAGTGAGCAGAAATATATATGTCGTTAGTCACAACATCCCAAACTAGCCGGCTGATATGGCCCGCCATCGAGAACTCGACAAAACTCGACACTCCCTGGGCCAACGCCGCGCCCACACTCGCCTCGACGTTAGCCGCGTTGAGATTCTGACGCTCTGCATGCACAAGACCCAGGAATTCAACTCCCAATGCCGTCGGTGCGGTTCCGGCAACCCCGAGCTGCAGAGCACCGATCGCATTACCGTATGTATTGAGGATCAATGCGAGTCCTGCTGATGCCGCGGCGAGGATATTAGCCTGAGCAGTTGTGACTGCATTGGCCGGGGCCGCCGCCGCCGCGGGCAGCCACCCGGCATTGTTACTGTGATTGCCCTGGTAACGTTTACCACGCTGCCGGTTAATGATCTCTACACAAAACTCTTCGTTGGGAGCGGGAAGAAAATATTTTATATTCAACCTCCGGCCCGTATTTCGCCATTTTCTCCGCTCCGTGCGAATGTCGTTCAGTACTGTGTCCACGCCACCCTGGACCAAAGCCGGCAATTGCGCATAGTTTAATTCGCTCGGATGGGCCTTTCTCTTCTCCATGTGCGCATCAGTAACGATAGCTCGCAGTTGGTCATACGCGCCCTCTTCGTTCGCGTTCATGACCACTGCCTGAGCCACCTGAAAGCGCGGTACGATCAGTCTCGCAATGGCTTCCTCGAGATGGGCCCGCAGTGCTGCAATCGCCGGCAAGTGGCGGGCCGTATACTCATTGATCACTTCAGTGGCGATGGCCGTTGCTAAACCGGGAAGGTCAGCCGCAAGAATTCCAGCACCGGCATTCGCAGTGGCAACCACAGCATTCATCACATTGTTCAACTGCCCTCGATACGGAGCATAGCGAGCCACGTGGTTGATTTCATTCTTGAAACTCTGCACAAACGCAGCCTGGTCGGCGCCGTCAGCGGTCGCATGGCGAGGCGCATTGCCGACTGGATCGAAATCGATATCGGTCACGCGCATGCGACGTTGAATGGTGTTGGATCGCTGCAGCGAAACCGCGGCATTTGGTTTCATTTGAACCACTGGCCGGCTGGCGTTTGGCAGTTTGCTTTCGACAGGCTGTCTTCCGATTGTCTGCCGTTGAACCGAGCCATTGACGTGTGGTGGCGGCATAGTCTTCGCCGTGTTGGGCCGCAAATGATTTGGTGGTGGTCCAGACGGAACGAGCGGCTGTCGTGGCTTAAGGGATGAGCCTTGATTGTTCAATTGCTTAGCCTGCAACGCTTTTGGCAATGGTTGAGGACTATACACTGGAGGACCCAATCGTGCGATCGAATTTTGCCGCGCGTTGGAGGCCGCCTTCGCCTGCGCGGCGTTTAGCTGCGGGCGATAAACTGGAGGGGCTGTGGGTGGCTTCTTCATACTACTCTCCGTGACTTCTGTTGAAGCTCATTGCTTTCTTATTGTTAGTCTTCTCGTACAGGGATCTGGGCCGGAGCTTTACCATTAACGAGCGTTCTATTCCACTGTATGGCGCTCCTCCGAAACTGAGCGCTCGCACCATTACCCGCTTCCACAACGCGCAAGGGAATGAGTTTAACTTTGCTATGCTCGGTCCAGAAATAACCCCACTCGACTGAGCCATAGTACCGGCCTTCGTCGTTCCCGGCTGCAGCGATCGCTGTAGTTTCAAACTTATGCCCTGCCGATCGTTTGGCACCTCTAATGTGTGGGTCGTCCTGGATCCATGCCGGTTTCACGTGCCACTGTCCCGAGCGATGATAGCGATATCCATGTTCGCCCGTGCCGTGCTGGACCGGCGCCGCACCAAAACCGGCTACCGGATCGTCGGGATCGCCCGCGGCCGCCGCGTATTCGGGGCTGGCGCTTTCGGCATCCTGATCGATGCTGACGTCGTCTATCCAGCGTTCCTTCAAAGAAGTATCTATGATGTGGGGCGCGTCATCTTTCGTCACCTTTACCGTCTGAACGAGCACAATCCTTTCCGCATCCACGGTATCGTTGGGAGTGAACTGCAGCTTCATGCGAAGACCGCGCACATCTCGATAGGTAACACGACGGCCACTCTTGAGGGTATGAATCCATTCCGCCCTTGAAAAATACTCAACCGCCGTCCATCTACCTCCGGCTGTAACGACCGAATCACCGTCTCTGCGTTCCTCCAATCTTCCCACTTCATAGTTTCGTAACCTTGCAAGCTTGAGAATGTTGGCAGATTTCTCGTGCTTAATTGAAGAGTGAAAGTCAACGTCCTCTTTTCGAACCTCCACTTGCTGATTCGTGCCGCCTACTCTGACCTGGTAAGTGTTTCTGGAATAATGAAGAGGAGCAGTAATAACCCCAAACCACGATCTTCCCCCTTCAAAGACTTCCACGGGCGTACCTCTTGCGAAATTCCGCTGGATAGTGTTGGAAGGTCTAACGATTCGTGGTACAGCGAGCTGTATGCTGGCTGCCGGTTAGCCCATCGCCTTCTTCGTTTGCAGGACTTTAGGAATAGATTGAACACGGCACACTGGCGTACCAGGCTGCTTTTTGATTTGTGTTGGACCAGCGGGCTTCGCTTGCACTGATGCCGGTGTCGCCTGTGGTCGATAGACCGGAGGCGCAACCGGTTTTCTCACATTCGGCGCCGGTGCGTTGATCTTCGCAGGTACGCTTGCGAATTTAGGCTGTGCGATCTTTAGCTGCGGCTGCGGCTTGTATACCGGAGGCGCAACCGGCCGCCTGGGAGTTTGGGCAAAGACAGCACTCTTCGGCTGAGCAACCACAGGCTTATGACTCGCGCGCTGGACAAACGGCTGCGGTATGCCTCGCGGTATGAGTGGTTTTTTGCCGGACGAGTTCATAACAACCTCAACGCTTTTTTCTCACGTGCTCGCCTTTAATGATTTGCTGATAAGAAAAGAAGCGCTCCATAGGCAGGTTGGCCTGCGACGCATCATCGGCACTGGGTTGATAGTGACCGGAACCATTGGACCACCATTGGAGCTTCCCGTTATTGAAATAGATTTCGCCGGCGTAAAGCACCTGCTTTCCTTCAGCGATTGAAGGATGCCGGTAGCGGTTATGGAGGAGCATCTCGCCGGCGCGCGTACGCACGAAGTTGTACTGTAGATTGGGAACGTTTACGCCGTGCCTGTTCACACTGTGCAGCCGATACTGATCGGCAAAACTGTTGAGACGAAAAATATTGTCGAGATTGACCCTCTCCACTGCGCCCGGATGCAGGTTTGGATAGAACCTCATTTGTCTTTAGTCCTGGTGTCGTGGCATCACTGTCATCGCGGCTTTGACTCCCATGCGGTCGGCCTCAGCTTCCAGAGCGTAGTCCTGGACCACTGCCACGCCGCCGCCGAAGGGGTTCCTGACGCGTCCCGCTCTTTGTTGCACCACGTGCCAAAGCTCGTGACCGAGCAGCTTCTGTCCCTGAATTGTGTGTGGGTTGTACTGGCCCGGAGCGAAATGAATATTGCTGCCCCAGGTGTAGGCAACCGCTCCCAGAGATGAAGCCTCATGACCAACGTGAACGCGCACGTCGGAGAAGTCAGAGCTGAAGGCTGTTTCCATCTTCGTGCGCACATCCGAGGGCAACGGGAGCCCGCCACTCTTCTGTCGCAGCGGCACTTGAAACGCCTCAACGCCTGGTCCTGCCTTGCGTTGAATCGGCTGTTTCGTGTTCCACACATTGAGCCGGGCTTGCAGAGTATTGTTACCGCCGATGAACTGCGCCTGCACAACGTACGAATTCTTCATTTGTCTCTCCTTTGATTAAAGCGACTCCACCGGCCGTACGACTGCCTTCAACTTCTCCTGCTTCGTGAAGTTTGCGGCAGCGCTTGCGGCTTGTTTCTTGTCTGAATAAACACCGATTCGCACTGCGTACCACTGGCGGGATTCCGCATCACGTCCGGAAAAGAAAGTTGGTCTGTAGCCCTTGCTCTCCATCTGTTGCAACAGACGACCGGCTTCTTTGTCATCAAGAAATACGCCGACCTGGACCGTCACGTACTCCGCTTCAGCAGGCTGTATGTCGGCCACGGATTGATCGGTGTTTTCTGCTTCAGCTTCAGAGACGACTTGCGGAGGCGGAACATTGCCCGGCACTGCTACAGGCGCCGCAGGTGCGCTCTGCTCAGTTGGAGCTTCACCGGCTTGCTTTGGCAACACGAGCGGCGGCTTTGCCTTCGGTGGTGCAGCCGGAGCAGCGGCGGCTTCTTCGTTGAGAACCGGCTCGGTCGGAAGTGCGGCGTGTTCATTCTCGGTAGCATGCGCCACTGCAACAGAATCAGTCCCGAGCCACTGCCTGCCAACAATCAAGCCAGCCACGAACAGCAAAAGCGCGATCGCAACCGAGCCCGCGATCAGCGAGATTATCGATTTCTTATCCAACGCAAAGTCGTAAGTCATCGGTTCAACTCCCTGTACGTTTTCAAGGAATCATCACTGTGGTCTGCCCCGGATTCGTGATCTGAATCATTCCACCGTAGGCGCACGTGAGCTTGCAGTTGTTATCGAGTGCGGGCATGTTCGCGATCAGGACCGTCGGTGCGCCTGGCGCCCACGGTGCAGGGATCACGGGAACACAAGGCATCGGCGTCAACGCGCCCAACGCTGCGGCGGTCGCGGCTGCGACAGTCGGATTTGCCATTGACGAGCACATAGCGAACGGCATGATGTTCACCATCGGCACGTTGTCCATGATGTTTGCGTCCGGTGTTCCGGTCAGCACCTTATTCTTCGGCAAGACGACGAGCGAGCTCGGCGCCGCGCCAAAGCTGCACTGCAACATCGCACCCATACAGACTTGCATCGCCATATGCTTACCTCATTTCGGCCACAGATAACACGGATCAAATCCGCGGATTTTATCCGTGTCATCCGTGGCTCAATTGATCTTGACCAGCGAGCCTTTGATGGTCGTGACGCCGCTGCTCTCGTTGGTCAGTGAAGCGCCACCCTTGATCGTGACCGCGCCCGTGACGTCGATCGTTAGATTCCCAGTCACTTTCAACTCGTAATTCCCGCTGATAGTCTGGGTGAAGTTTCCCTTGTTCGTGTGCGTTTCGTCGCCGGTGATGGTGAGATCGCGCGTGCCCTTGATCGTGTTTGTCTCATTGTGCAACACGCTCTTCGTGCGATCGTTCTCGACGACGATGTTCTGATCCTTCTGCGCGTGGAAGTAGAGCTCTTCCGAATCCTTCTTGTCTTCGAAACGAATTTCGTTGAAGCCACCGCCACCTTTTGAAGAATTCGACTTGAGCGTGCTCTTGGTCTGATCGGCGGGTAACGTGTAAGGAACAGTCTGTTCGCTGTTGTAGACAGCGCCGGTAATCAGCGGCTGGTCGGGATCGCCTTCGAGGTAGCTGACGATCACTTCCTGCCCGATGCGTGGCAGGAAAATTCCGCCCCAGCTCTTGCCGGCCCAACCGTAATCGACGCGAATCCAGCACGAGCTGTTTTCGTCGTTCTTCCCAAGCTGGTCCCAGTGGAACTGAACCTTGACGCGGCCGTACTTATCGGTCCAGATCTCTTCACCTGCTTTTCCGACGACGATCGCCGTCTGCGTTCCGGAGATGCGCGGCTTCGGCGTCGTAAGTTGCGGACGAAACGGAACATCGACCGCAAACGCAGTGAAAGTATTGGTGTAGTTTTCCTGAGTCGCTGCGTGCGATACCGATTCCAGCACGTACGTCTTGTTTACGTCAGCGCGATAATGGTCCTTCAACTCGAATTTATGACCCGCGACAAACGCACGCGCGTAGCCGTCGCCGCGAATCGTCTTCTGGCGTTGCTCGATCGCGTCGAGACGTAGATTGGCGCGTTTTTCACCCGCATCGGTTTTGGTAAACCCGCCGGGATATTCGTAGACGCGATAAGTCGGTGTGTCACTTTGCGATTCCACTTTCAGATCCGTGCTCGGAGTTTCGAAATTGAAGTCGTCGTGCGCGTACGCGCCGCTCACGACTTGCTCTTCGACGAGACAACGAGTGATCGTGAAGTCCTGCGTGTGGTCCATCAACGACTGCCGGAAGCGAACCGGCGTCGATTCCAGTCCCGGACACGTTTGATGCGCGTCGGCGTCGTCACCCAACACGAGGGTGTGCTTATCGGAGGCGTGTTCGAAATAGTAAAAGATTCCTTCTTCTTCCATCAGGCGCGACACGAAGTTGAAAGCAGTTTCGTTGTACTGAACGCAGTACTCGCGCGGGTCATACGAGCCTTTCAGATCGTTGCGAAAGTCTGTGAAGCCGAGCTCTGAGAAGATGGCTTCGAGAATGTCGGGGACGCTCTTGTTTTGAAAGATGCGACAGTCGCTGGTCTTCGTCAGTAACCAAAGCCACGGATGAATCTCGGCGAAGTAACGCGTCAGACGAAGGTTCGTTTCTTCCTGAACAAACTTGCCGACGATGCCGTGAAGGTAATGCTCTGTGTCGCTCGACAACGTGAGTGTGACGGTCACAGGTTTACCCACGATCGATGAAAAATCGATCGCGTTGTCTTCAGAGACCATCTCCAATCTGAACTCGAAAAGACCCGAGATCCGCTCTTCGCCACGAAAGGCACGCAGCAGAAGCTTGTTGTCTCCCAACGGCGTTGAGATCTTTAACTTGAGATTGTCCTGGATGTAAGTAGCACTCATCGTCGTTACTCGAAATATGCGAGATCGTCCAACGGATCCTCAGAAGTGAGATAAGCGTCGATCGCTCGGCGGAAGCCCGGTTCCTGCATCATTACAAACGTTAGGTGCTCGCGCCTGAGAACCGACAGCTCGCAATCAGTCAACGCGAGGGCGGTTTCACTGTATGGTTTGTGTCTGAGCATCGCGCGCTCGCCGAAACAATCGCCCTCACCCAGAACGCCCAGAACAGTCTCCTTGCCATGCTCTTCGCAACGCGACAATTGCACTTTGCCCCGCCGGATGATGTACATCGACGTTGCCGCACTGCCCTGCAACATCAACACCGTGTTCTTCGGAGCAGTTCGATTCATCCGCCCGAGCAACACCGCCTGCCGGCTGCGTGGCAGACGATTGAGCAGGTGACTCTTGATCGATCCTCTACTCGAGCGCACTGCTTCTGGCGTGATCACGATGTATGGATCTTCTTGCGTGACGTGGGGCCTATGTCCGTTTCCGTTCACACTGCGCGTTGGACCAAGCCAGGAAGTCCACGAGAGTGCCGGTTCCGAACTCAACTGTACCGCCGGAATCTCATCGGCTTTCAGTATCAAGCGGATGTTGAACTCAAACTCATCTTTGACATAGAAGCGAACGAGGTCACACAGCACACCGAAACGCCACTCAGTCGGCAGGAAACTCTCGAAGTCCATCAGGCCGAGTGGTCCCAGCACGATCTCAAAGCGGGCTTGCTGATCCCAGACTTGAGTGCCCAGCACGACAGTGTCGCGTCCGAGTTGCTGGTTCTTTCCCGATTCGCCAATCGTGGTCCATTGACTCTCTTCGAGCTCACACCAGTTACCTATAAACTGATTGATTTCAACCTGGACCTGGAAGTAGTCCGATAGCACTTGCCTGAGACCTGCTGCAGAACGAGGCCCGCGCCCGAGGATGCCGGCGTAGTAGAGTAACGCGCGATCGCGAATCTGCATCCGGCCTTGTAAACGCGGCGTTCCCAGTCCGATGAGTGAAAACAAATAACGTGCAACCTGATCTTCACCGGGCGTGCCCGAGATCAAACCGACGCGATGGTGCTTGCGAATGCGATACAGCAGTGAAACGAGGCGGTGATTGAAGATGTCGAGAAAGTCGCCGAGCGCTTTGTCGTTGTGCGACGCGCGTTGCAGCACGAGCTCGGTGCTCGGGATGTCGAGGGCTCCGAGACTGCCGGCGAGCCCCAGAAAATTCACCGTCATCTCGGTCGGCGCCGGCGAGGCTTTCTTGCGGTGTTGATCCCTCGTGCGTTGGACGCCTTCGATATCGCTGGAAGGAAAATCCAGTTTTACTGCGGAGCGGAAATGTACGATCTCTTTTGTCGGATCGGAGCCTTGTCCCGGCGGCGACAGACGCTCACGACTTACGGTTGGACCATGCTGGCCGCCCGTGTAAATGATCTCGAGCAGCCGCACTGCCTGGAAAAAGTCAAACTGGTGACCTTCGGCGAAGAGCCAGTCTTCGACCGCCGTCGCTTTTCCCCAGCCAAAATCGTTTACAGCAGGACTGCTTCGCCCGCCATCGGTTCCCATGTTTTCCAGATTCCTTCGCGCTGCTTGCTCTTGATCACTAACTGCGTGAACGAATTGATCGAGGCGTAAGAGGCCAGAAAGCGGTTGAGCACCGCACTAAACAAAAAGCCTCCGCTGCCTTCGTAAAAGTTTTCATCCAACATCAATGTTATTTCCTGGCCACGACAAAAACCGCGCCATGGATCGGAGCCCACGCGGCGCATGACTTTGCGGCACGTCATCTCTGTAATCCCGTCGATCAACTGGTGATGCGATTCGGAGATACAGTACAAACGCAGAATCTCTTTCAATGCCGGCAAACTGTCTTTCTCTTCCGATAACGACAGGTGGTTCAACGACAAATGCGAGACCAGCCGCCATGCGGTTTCGCCTCTCAGCGGCGGCGACAAAGGCCGGCTCGGTTTTCCCAAACACACGATGGGCCGCTCGCGGTCCAACGGCGCGAACTGTTCCATTTGAAAGACGGCGCCGACCGGTAGCTCTGCCGGAAGCTCACGGTTTGTACACAACGTGTGCGCGTAAACGCTTTGCATCGCGGGAAGACTCGGCTTGAGATCGAGATCGAGAAACGAGAGGAGCATCTCGGTTCCGTGCACGTCTTTTCGTTGCGCGGGCACCCGGCGCGCGTGCCAGAACGCCTTGTGATCGGCGCTCTCGAGGCGATGATTGTAGGAATAAAACGGCTCGATACGTTGCATCGTATCGCTGTTGTTTGCAGAAGCAGAGACTGACAGGATCGAGTGAATCTCCGTCGTTCGCTCGCGCCGTTTATCCGGGACGAGTGGATACTCGAAGCTGCGATGATCGAGACGAATCGGTTCCGTCGTCTTCGGAAAGAGATTGATGATCGGAGTGCAGCCGAGACAGAACGTGTTCTCGTCAACAAACAGAGTTTCTTTTGGCCGCGTGTTGAGTAACAGCAGGACCTCGAAACTGTCGACCTCCGCGGCTGAAAGAAAATCGCGCAGTGTATTGGTTATTCCACGCCGCTCGGGATGGCTCTGATCGAGTAGAAGATCGAAGAAGAAATACTGTTTCGGAAAAGCAAAATACTCGAGCAGCAACATGTATCCCGGATGCACGTTTGGCGGATGTGGCAGTACGTCGTCGTAATCCTCGAAGCCGACAGGTCGGATTGAGTCGGCGCCGAGAAAAATCGGTGCTGGGGAGTTCGGAAACTGAATAGCCACGTCATGGACATTGCAGAACAACAGCTCGTAAAGCGTCTTCACTGACGCTGGATCGCCGTTCAGATAAAAACGCAGACGATCGAGAGATAGCTCATTGAGCTTTCCACCGGGCAGGCAATCGACCTTCAAACGTAACGCTGTCACTGCCTGGCTGCCGGCCTCGACAAAGTTCCAGCGTCGCGTGCTTTCGAGCGTCGCGCCCGCAACTTTCAAAGGCCACAACGTAACCGGATAACACGTGCGAAAACGACAAACCGTTCCGTTTGCCGCATCGGCGAAGATCTGCGTATGGCGATCGATCGAGAAGCCAGTCGTCATCTTGCCCTGATCCGGATCGATGTTGAACTGTGCTACCGCCATCGACGGAATCGGACTGGTGAGTTGCGGGTAGAGAATGTTGAGCAGCGCGCTCGTGATATCGGGAAACTCGCTGTCGATCTCGTGTTGCAGACGGCCCGTGAGGAAAGCAAAAGCCTCGATGAGCCGTTCCACATGCGGATCGGCGCACTCGTCACGGCCCAGCTCGAGGCGCTTCGCGACCTTCGGATAGCGCTCGGCGAACACGCCGCCCATCCGGCGCAGGTACGTCAGCTCCGACTTGTAGTACTTCAGCATTTCTTCGTGGCTATTGGCTATCATTCATTTCCGCCGTTCCACTCTTGCTGTTCAACGTCACTGGAAACGACACCGGCTCTGTATACAAGCCGACTGTCAGTTCCGCATTTATGTTCAGGAACAATGACGACTGAGCATCCTCGACTGGTCCAACTTCGACGCGCACCCGGCGCAGGCGTGGCTCGAATGCCGTAATCGTTTGGCCCACAATCGAAGCGATCAAAACGTGATCGTCGGCATTGCGGGGAGAGAGCGAGGAGAAGTCGGGAATGCCGTAGTTGATAACGGACCGTTCCTCCTCGCCAAGCTGATGCAAGGGAATGGAGCAACGCGTATTGAGGAGCCGCTCCAGTTCCCTTCGCACCGAGGCTTTGAGTTGATCGCGATTGAGGATGCGCCGCTCGTGTTCATCCCACTCGGGAGAAACATCGACCAGACGGTCAAACAGCAACGCCCTCGCACCCTCAATTGGTTTTGGTTCTGGCATAACAAAAGTTGGTCCACAGATTACGCAGATTTCACAGA
>Ga0134121_10000172_pt1 | contig 75341 bp, 62 predicted proteins | sample KB301_FD_96463 | JGI IMG/M metagenome (GOLD analysis project Ga0134121, IMG submission 96463) | Terrestrial soil microbial communities without Nitrogen fertilizer from Kellogg Biological Station, Michigan, USA - KB3-0-1 | ecosystem: Environmental > Terrestrial > Soil > Unclassified ...
GGCGTTGTACTGCTCGCGAGCTGGGGTTTCAATCCACGCCTCCGTGCGGGAGGCGACTTGGAGGACATCGCTGCCGGGAGGTGGCGGCCGTGTTTCAATCCACGCCTCCGTGCGGGAGGCGACGCCTCCGGCGTGGACCTGGCGACCTATACCGCCAAGTTTCAATCCACGCCTCCGTGCGGGAGGCGACGCTACGCGCACCTCCACTGCCGGCGGTGTCACCACGTTTCAATCCACGCCTCCGTGCGGGAGGCGACAGCCTTGAGCCTCACCTTCGCCCCTGGTCTGACCGTTTCAATCCACGCCTCCGTGCGGGAGGCGACCCAGCCGTCGCAGCCGGCACCGTGTACTACCTCGGGTTTCAATCCACGCCTCCGTGCGGGAGGCGACGGCCGTCCAGGCAATCCAACTCGGACTTGACTTGGTTTCAATCCACGCCTCCGTGCGGGAGGCGACTTCTCAATTCCGGCCGCCGCTGCGTACCGCCGCAGGTTTCAATCCACGCCTCCGTGCGGGAGGCGACCTGAGCGGCGCGCCGTTCACAGTGGTCGCGGCTCAGTTTCAATCCACGCCTCCGTGCGGGAGGCGACGCTCGATCGCTCTGCGGATCAGGGTAGGGTTGCTGTTTCAATCCACGCCTCCGTGCGGGAGGCGACAGTCCATCGTTGGCGAAGGCCGGGTCCCCGCCTGGTTTCAATCCACGCCTCCGTGCGGGAGGCGACCCGGCGGGCGGGTCCAGTCGCTCGAAGACCTCGGGTTTCAATCCACGCCTCCGTGCGGGAGGCGACGGCGATCTCCAGGGAAGAGAGAGCGGCCTCGTGAGGTTTCAATCCACGCCTCCGTGCGGGAGGCGACCTCGGCGATCGACCCCACCCCGTCATCGCCGAGTTTCAATCCACGCCTCCGTGCGGGAGGCGACCTCGGTACCGGTGGCCCCTGCGCTCCTGGGGAAGTTTCAATCCACGCCTCCGTGCGGGAGGCGACACTCGCTCAGATACTTTCTGGCCTGGTCTTCGGTGTTTCAATCCACGCCTCCGTGCGGGAGGCGACTACACGATGTTGTTGTCGGCAGACATGGTGCTGGAGTTTCAATCCACGCCTCCGTGCGGGAGGCGACGAAGAGGATGCGCACCGAGTACCTGGACAAGGTGTTTCAATCCACGCCTCCGTGCGGGAGGCGACACGGGATGATTGGATCGAGGCGCGGGAGGGCGTTGTTTCAATCCACGCCTCCGTGCGGGAGGCGACCGTGGGGTTCGGGATCGACGCGTCGAACGCCTGGTTTCAATCCACGCCTCCGTGCGGGAGGCGACCGCATAACCGCTACAACCATATACATGTAGTTAGTTTCAATCCACGCCTCCGTGCGGGAGGCGACCGCGCCGATGGTGAGCCATGGATGAGCCACCATCAGTTTCAATCCACGCCTCCGTGCGGGAGGCGACCTCCCACCCGATCATCTCCTCGGGATCGTCGCTGTTGTTTCAATCCACGCCTCCGTGCGGGAGGCGACCGCCCGGCGCGTCTTTGTCGAGCGCGTTCTCGGTGGTTCAATCCACGCCTCCGTGCGGGAGGCGACTCCACAGGCGGATGTCGTCCACGTCCACCTTGCAGTTTCAATCCACGCCTCCGTGCGGGAGGCGACCCGGCTGAAGCACACGGAACAGATTGGGTGTGAGGTTTCAATCCACGCCTCCGTGCGGGAGGCGACAGGGCATCCTGTATCACGCCCCAAGGATCTCCTGTTTCAATCCACGCCTCCGTGCGGGAGGCGACAGGGCATCCTGTATCACGCCCCAAGGATCTCCTGTTTCAATCCACGCCTCCGTGCGGGAGGCGACTTCGCCGCCGCAAACGTGAAACAGACGAAGAGCGGGTTTCAATCCACGCCTCCGTGCGGGAGGCGACGAGAGCGCGGCGCAGCTCCAGGTGCTGGAGCTTGTTTCAATCCACGCCTCCGTGCGGGAGGCGACGACGTCGTCGACCTCGACTCCGGCGCCGTCGTCGAGTTTCAATCCACGCCTCCGTGCGGGAGGCGACCTCTACGCGCTCGACTTCGAGTTCGCCGTCCCGTCGTTTCAATCCACGCCTCCGTGCGGGAGGCGACCGACCGCCTCCATCTCGCCCGGGTTCGGCATCATGTTTCAATCCACGCCTCCGTGCGGGAGGCGACGACGAGGCCCTGGCGGTAGTTAACCGGGACGAACTGTTTCAATCCACGCCTCCGTGCGGGAGGCGACCGGGTGGGCTCCGTCGAGGTGGTCCTGGAGGGTGTTTCAATCCACGCCTCCGTGCGGGAGGCGACGATCAGGACTTGAACTTCGTGCAGCAGTTCCTGAAGTTTCAATCCACGCCTCCGTGCGGGAGGCGACGAGGCAGCCATGGGTATGGGGCAAGCCATTTATGTTTCAATCCACGCCTCCGTGCGGGAGGCGACCGGCAGGCATAAGCAAGACTCCTTCATCCAAAGGGTTTCAATCCACGCCTCCGTGCGGGAGGCGACCTCGCGGGTCTTGCGGAAACCGCGGCCGCCATCAAGTTTCAATCCACGCCTCCGTGCGGGAGGCGACCGTGAATTCCCATTCGCCCCTGTCGTCAACGTCGACGTTTCAATCCACGCCTCCGTGCGGGAGGCGACTGAGCCCATACGTTGCCAGCTTCCGCACTCGCCTGTTTCAATCCACGCCTCCGTGCGGGAGGCGACCCGCGCGCGTAGAGGAAGAGCTTTCAGTATCTCCAGTTTCAATCCACGCCTCCGTGCGGGAGGCGACGCCAGTGTTCGCGGGCGGTAAGGGTGTGAGCAGGCGTTTCAATCCACGCCTCCGTGCGGGAGGCGACGTCAACCCGTCCAGCGCTCCACCGTCGACAAGCTGTTTCAATCCACGCCTCCGTGCGGGAGGCGACGCCGCCCATTCTAAGTCCTTTTCCTGCAAGTAGCTGCGGGCAGGTTTCCGCGAACCTCCCCGCCGCGAGGAGGTCCGGTTGTGGCGAGTGCGAAGCGTTTCCACCGAAAGGAGTCTCCAGCAAGGAGTTAGAGGTGGCGCGAAGCTCCGGAGGGTGGAGTCTGACCGCTTGGGGTTCGCGTTGGGATCATTGGACGTCCTCGCTACGGCCGAGGACGGTCACCAGGATCGGGAGGGCCGGGCCCTCGACGCCCTCTTGCAGGAAGAAGCGCAGGCGGCGCGGCCGGGGGCCACGGTAGAGTACCAGACCGGTCGGCAAGACCTTCACCCGGCGCGCCTCGGCCGATTCACGGATCAGCGCGCCCAGAGCCTCTTCGTAGGTGGATCGGGGCGCGAAGCGCTTGATGTACCTACGCACCGCGTGCGGTGTGATGAACCAGAGTCCCGAAGCCGCCATCCGCCAGTCCTCCCGAGAAATGTCCCCCTCCGCAAGGCGCCTGCCGGTCGCCCGTGCACTCTCTATCGACCTTTGACACGGATCGCGGGAAAAATGTTGGACAGCCGGCTCAGACGACGATCGGCCCGTCGAGATCCAGCACGGTCTTGATGCCGAAGTGCTCGATGCGGCCTTTCCAGTGGCTGCCGAGCTGGTAGAAGCGGAGGCTGTCCTCCTCGGCCTTGTACTCCTGGAGGAGACGGTGCCGGAGCTGCGCCCACTGGGTGGGATCGACGAGGCACTCGAAGACGGAGTTCTGCACGCGCTGGCCATAGTCGAGGCAGATCTTGGCCACGCGGCGCAGACGCCGGCGGCCGGCGGCGTTGACCGTCGAGACGTCGTAGCTCACCAGGACCATCATGGCGTCACTCCGGAGAGCTCATTTCCAAAGAAAGGGAGGATAGCCGTCGAGGTCGCCGCGCAGGTGGCGGGCGAGCAGTGCGGCCTGTAGGTAGGGGAGGAGGCCCACGGTGGTCTTTTCGCCGAGGAAGGGATGGACGATCTCTTCCTGCTTTCTTTTCTGATAGGCCACCAGGACGGCTTTTCGCGTTTCGTCGTCCATCACGACGCCTCCCGACTCGCCGGTGCGGAAGCCGTCGGCGCGGATCTGCTGAAGGTTGACGAGCGAGAGGGCCAGACGGTCCGCGAGGAAGGCGCGGAGCTCTTCCATGAGGTCGAGGGCCAGGCTGGCACGGCCGGGGCGGTCGCGATGGAGGAAGCCGGCGGCCGGGTCAAGGCCCACGGATTCCAGGGCAGCCTCCACGTCGTGGCGCAGAAGGGTATAGACGAAGGAGAGGAGAGCGTTGACGTTGTCCAGGGGCGGACGGCGGCTGCGCTCGCGGAAGAAGAAACCCTCTTTCTGGCGGGTGATCAGATCGTCGAAGACGTCGAAGTAGGCGCGGGCGGCCAGGCCCTCGAGGCCTCGCAGGACATCGAGGGGCAGGCCCTCTTTGAGAGCGGTGAGATGCTGGGCAAGCTGGGAGGTGGCGGCCTTGAGACTTTCAGCGCCGGCCGATTCGGGGCGGTCGCGCAGGGCACGCAGGATCACCGTGCGGCTGTTGGCGATCTTGCCGGCGATGACGCTGCGAGCCACGGCGGCGGAGGCGGCGGGGTCGTCGGCTCGGCGATATTGCTCGCGCCGGAGGAGGATGTTGCCGGAGACCGGCCCCTGGAGGCGGGCGAGGAAGCGGCCGTTTTCGGTGAGGAACGAGACGGCGACGCCGCGCTCGCCGCAAAGACCGAGAAGGAACGGGCTGAATCCGATCTGGCCGAAGCACACGATGCCGCCGAGAGTGTGGATGGGCACGCGCAGGACGACGAGGGCGTCGAGACGAACCACCACCGCCTCGCCCTCTTTCGCCAGGTAGGTGCCCTGTGTGGTGACGTAGAGGGTGTTCAAGTGGCGTTTCATGCGGTCTCCTCGGCCGCTTCGCTTTCGTTGCCGGCCTGCCGGAGCAGTCGGTCGAGGAAGCGGCGGGCGGAATGGGCGGGCGCGCCGGGCAGACAGAGATCGATCAGGGAGCATTGATCACATTTCGGCTCGCGCACGGGGGCGGGAGTGACGCCGGAAGCGAACAGACGGTGGAGGCGGGCCGCGGCATCCTCGGTCTCGCGGCGAAGCTCGTCGCTGAAGGGGACGTCGTGCCGGCGGCGGGTCTGGCCGTAGAAGAGGGCGCCGGCGGGCACGGCGGTGCCGAGCATTTCCTCCAGGCACAGGGCTTGAGCACAGAGCTGGACCTCGTCGGCGTGATGAGCCTTGGGCCGGCCGCGTTTGTACTCGACGGGGAAGGGACGCCAGGAGCCGGGAACGCCCGGCAGCACGGCGCCGGGCCCGCCGGAGATCTGATGGAGCTCGACGAGGTCCGCCCGTCCCGAGAGGCCGAGCCGCAGGCTGCGCAGAGGCAGAGCCCGGGCGAGGCGAACCTCACCGCGACTCTCGCCCGGCGCATGATCCACCCGTTCGTGGAGATGGGTACCCTCCACGGTGAGCCGGTTCTCGGCCCACAACTGCTCCAGGTGGATCAGCGCCGCCTGCCGCTCGCAGAATAAAAGATGCTGCAAGGCCGAGAGCGGCAGGAGGTCGTCTTCGGTGAACATGGGAGGTCAGCGCAGCTCGAGCAGCGTCACTCCCCGCGGCATGCGATCACGATGGACGGTCACCTCATAGTCGCCAAAGCTGCGCGGGGCTTCGACTCCGGCTCGTTTTTTCACTTCGATCAGATCGAAGAGCTCGTGAGCTGGAGCGCAGCCGAGCATGGCCTCGCGGCGTCGCTGCTCGGCGTCGCTGTCCGTCCCGTCATGGCGAAAGACGTAGAGCGGCCGTTGAACGGTCATCAGTCCTTTGCTCGCCGAGCGGTCGTGCTCATACATGTTCAGCAGGGCTTCCCAGAGCAGAGCGAGGTCGTCGTCGGAGAAACCTGTTTGCTGAGCGAGATGGGCGCTGATGAAGCCCCGGCCTACATAAAGACCATAGGGGATCAGCGCCTTGCGGCCCATGGTGCGAAGCTGATCTTCCGGCTGCTCGGCTTCCCAGCGCGCGATCTCCTCGCTGGAGGAGGCGCCCTTGACGTTTTCCGCCACGGCCATGCGGGTGATGGAGATGTCCAGGGAGAGGACGCGGTCGAGCGAGCGGGCGAAAGCGATCTGAACGGGGCCGCGCACCTGGCCGGCGTTGGCGCCGGTGCTCATTACGGCACCGAAAGCTCGCACGTCGAAGAAGCTCTGGCACATCCAGTTTTTCGCGGCTTCGACCCTGGCCTTGGAAGCGCCTTTCTTCTTTGGATCTTTCGAGTCGCCTGCACCTCCGGTTTCCTCGTGAGCACGGGCAATCTGGCGGTTCAGATTGGTGGCGTGCTCGATGAAGATAGCGTTCGGCATCTGATTGCCGCGGGCGAGCTGTACATAGTTGCGTACCCGCCGCTTGATCGCCACGTCCGAGACGAGGCCGAGCATGGTCTCGGGATCGAGGCGCGGAGCGTTGCCGAGGTCCGGATCGCCGTTGGGGTTGCCGTTCTCGCAATCGAAAAGGAATAGAAACTCATAGCGATTCTGAATGGGCTCACTCATTAGGCGGTCTCCTGATCATCGGAAGCAATTTCAGGGGCATCCCCGTCCGTAGAGCTTTGGCGGGTGCGAGCACGGTCAGTGGCGATCTGTTGGTAGTAGCCGAGAGCGAAAACGCTTTGGCCTTCGAGATCGAGTGTGGTGGGGATGCGGTCTCGAATGCGGCCCCAGGTATCGGCGATCCGCCCTTCGTGCCAGCGGGCAAGCCCGCGGTCCAGTTTGTCGAGATGGAACTGTGCCGTGCGCATGAGCCGGCCGAGGACGAGCGCCGGAGTAGAGCTGGCCGAAGCGTAATACCGCTGCACGACGCCGGCACCCACGTCGCCCAGAGCGCGGTGCTGAAGGGCTGCGAGCATCGCCATCAGCCGGCCGCAGTGGTACGCCGGAGCGGGATGGTTCTCGTTGAGATAAGGCTCCATGGAGCGATCTCCTCCTTGCTTGCGAATGAGGAACGCTCTGAGCAGGCCCATGCGGGCCGCGCTGAGCGGTCGTTTGGGATCAAGTACGTCCACTCGAATACGAGCGAGAGCCTTGGCCATCGCGGCTCCGGGAACTGGGACGTTGCACCGAAGGGCGGCCCGCCAGAGGCCGGTCTCAATGGCGGCGATCTCATCGCGGCTCTTCTCGTTCAGCTCGCGGACCAGTGAGACGAGAAGGGAGTAGAGCCGCGGAGTCCAGGCTGTACCGTTGCCGTCCGGCCGGACGATCTCGAGATCGTCGAACCAGCGGTTGACGTTGCGCACCAACTCGTCAAACCGGCCCTCCATCCAGTCGTGCACCATCACACGGCCGGAAGCACCCGAGACGGTGAGGGCGTAGAAGTAGTTATCGCGAAGGTCGGGCCGCTCGCCGGCTTCAATGGAAGCGAGAAGCTTGCGCGCTCCCTGCTCGGCGACTCCTTCCTCGTGGCCCGGTCCCAGGAGCATTTCGAGGACGTCGTCTTTGGGATCGAGGGAGCGCTGGTACCAGAAGACGATTTTGGTCGTTGAAAGGCGCCGGCTGTTGTGCTGAATCAGATGGTTGAGGGCGGCCCGGTATCCGGCGGCGGCATCCTCGGAGACGGCGGCGTTGGCGGACTGAACGAGGCCATAGGAACAGAAGGCGTCCTGTTTGTACGAGGAGAGCACGTCGCCCATGGAGAGTCCGCCGACGTCGGTGAGGCCGCCGATCTTCGGATGAGTGGGAACGGGTTCCACGAGCTCGCCGGTGGCGAGACAACGGGCGAGGCCCGCCTCCCCGGGCCCGCTCTTCTTTGCCGAAGGCTTCTCTTCACCGAGGCTGCGGCGGAACTGGCGCCACCAATCGTGCCAGGCGTCCGAGTCGACAGGGAAGGACGGATCTCCGTTGAGGAGAGAAAAGGTTACACGGTCCGTGGGCTTGGCCTTGCCGAGGCGAAGCCTGTTTTGGAGTACGGCAAGTTGGGCCGGGTCCCCGAGCATCTCGGCGATGCCCGCGAGCTCAGGGAGGACGGTGGAGGCCTGACGCAGCAGACCCGTGAAGTAGGCGTGCTTGGCATGGAGCTTCGAGTCCGGCTCGCCGTCGGCGAGCAGGGCGACGACATCCGCCGAGTCGACGAGGAAATGGCGGCAGCCCGAGCCGCCACGCTTCATCTCGGGCTGGGAAAGCTCGGGGCAGCGGTTGAAGGTGAGACCCCGGTTGCCCTCGGTCGCGAGGTCGATCACTTCGAGGAACCGGCCATCCTCTTGGCAGAGGATGTTCCAGCGAACGACCTTGGGAGCGAAGCCCGGTTCGGCCACCAGTTCATAGTCGTGGGCGTACTTAAGAAGAGCGCCGAGCATCAGCCCGCTCCTCCCCCGACCTTCAGCACTTCGGGGCTGGTGTAGTCGGGCACGGTCAGGACGCCGCCTCGCAGGGTGGCGCGGAAGAGGCTGACGGCAGGGGCGTCGGCGGACGTGCCGGGGCGGGAGAGGTCGAAGATGTCGAAGACCATGAAGCCGATCTCCTGATCGAGCGGCACCGGGGCTCGCTCGGGTGGGTCGGAGGCCAGCTTGTAATAGGCGGGGAACTCACGGCAGCCGAAAAACGGTTGGTAGAAGTTTTTTCCCGCCCCGGCCCGGCGGCGGAACTGGGCCTCCAGAGCGGCTTGCCGGCCCTCGAAGCCGGGCCAGGGACGGATTTCGGCATGGAGACGGTACTGAACGTCCTTGAGAGCCATGGTCTGTCGCTGGGTGCGGCCCTTCTCGTCCGTACTGAGGAGGTCGCGGTCACCATCAGCCCAGATCGGCTCGGGCTCCCGCGTGCCGGTCATCCAGTCGAAGACGGCGTTGGTATTGACCTTGTCCTTGACTTCGTTGCGCCGGAGAGCGATGTAGGAGGGGTGAGCGAGCACCTCGATGGACGTTACGGCCCAGCGGAACTCCGCCGGCTTGGCATAGATGGCGTCGAAGATGCCTCGCGCCGCGGACGGAGTGATGACCGGATAGCTGAAGCGCTCCACCTTGAGCTCCGGGCGGCTGAAGCAGGCAAAGTCGCCCCAGACCTCGAGCACCTGGGAATTGGGGAGCAAGTGAGATCCTCCTTTCGGTAGGCGACCTAATAACTCCTAGGACACGGTCGCGGGTAAAAAGTTTATAGAATTGAAGAACCTGGGGCAGAAGGACAGGCAGGGACTGCAAGGACTTCAAGGACATCAAGGACATCAAGGACATCAAGGACGATAAATCTTTCGTGCCTCGGACCCGGCTATGCAATCCATGCATCCGGAGCTGCCGTCAGTCCCAGCAGCTCGCGGTCATAGAGATCCTTCCCGAGCAGGAGGAACCAGTCCTCCCGCGGGTCCTCTTTTTTCTGGGAACGCGAAGCCGGGTTGAGGTAAGCCCATAGCGGGTCGTGGGTCTTGGGCCGGTAGAGGTTGACTGTATGGGGCCGGGCGCGGCGGATCCAGTGGGCGGTCAGGCGGCTCGATTGGGACAGGTCGTGGCTCAGCGCCTGAAAGGCCGCAGGGTCCCAGGGAACGACGACGTTGATCGCGTCCTGGTCGATGAGTCGGTAGAGATCGGCCGTCTTCTCAAAGTCGAGCCGCTCGATCGCGTCCTTGAGCTCCTCCGCCTTGCTCTGCCCTCCGGTCATGATCCCGGTCAGCTTGTAGAACTTCTGGTAGTACTTCTCGAATAGCTTGGGTGATTGAAGGTCCATGACCTCGGGGCCGAGCTCTCGCAGCAGAGCGCGAGTGACCTTGGTCGCCGCTTCATAGCCACCCGGCGGATAGCCCTCGGCTTCGGGGACGAAGACGCGCACGATTCCCTCTGGCAGAAGGCCGTTGCGATTACAGCGGCCGGCCGCTTGTGCAATGGAGTCAAGAGGAGCGATGGCGCGCAGGACGAGAGGAAAGTCGACGTCGACACCGGCCTCAACGCACTGTGTGGATATCAGAAGGCAGGGTAGCCGGTCGTCGAGGCGCTGCCGGACCCCGGCGAGGACGCGCTCGCGATGACCGGGGCAGAGGTTGGTGGAGAGGTGGAACAGACCGGGTGTCCCGAGCTGCTGGAGCCGCTTCGTCAGCTCCTGGGCATGTTTCTTGAGGTTGACGATGCAGAGCGCTGTGCCGGCCGTGGCGAGCTCATCGGCAAGGGAATTCCAGGAGCGGCTTTTCTCCATGTCCCACATCACTCGCACCCGCCGGGCTCGAGCGAAGAGCTCGAGACGGTCCGGAACGATCTCTCGCGGTCGCCAGCCGGACACCGCGAATTTCACAACGTTCTCATGGAGGCTCTGAAACGCCGGCTGTGTAGCGGTGGCAAAGATGACCGAGGAACGATAGCGTGCGGCCAGATGGGAGAGGCTGGCGAGAGTCGGCGCGGCGAGAACGGGCGGCAGGGTCTGCACTTCGTCGAGCAGGATGACGCTCTCCGCCAAGTGGTGAAGCTTGCGGCAGGTCGAAGGCCGATTGGCGAACAGGGATTCGAGAAGCTGGACGCTGGTGGTGACGATCAAGGGAGCGCCCCAGTGCTCGGCCAGCCGCCGGGAGTCGAGGTCGGCGTTGCCCTGGCCATCCCCTTCGGCGCCGTGGGTGCCGGCCAGACTGTGATGCTCCAAGATGTAGTCGTCGCCGAAGACCGGCGCCAGCAACTCGCGGTAGACGCGGACCGTCTGCTCGATGATGCTGAGGAACGGAACCGCCAGGATGATTCGTCGCAGATTGTTGGCCTTGGCGTGGTGGAGGGCGAAGGCGAGCATGGCGAGGGTCTTGCCGGTGCCGGTGGGAGCCGACAGCGTGAAGACTCCTGGCGTCCAGGAGCCGGCCTCCCGGCAGCTCTCCAGGAGGTCGGCTCGCAGGGAGTTGACCTCCGGGGCGGAGGAGCTTTTTTTTGCCAGTTCCGCGAGGTAGGAGTCGAGGACGGCGAGCGCCTTTTCCGCTTGAAGCATCGGAGCCGCAGGCCGTTGAACCTTCAGCCCATCGCTGCCGCGCTTGAAATGCGCTTCGGTCTCCAGGCAATCGGCATCGACCAGGGTAGAGAAGAGCATCCGCACGTCGAGCATGGCGGCTGCTCTGCCGTGACCAGGATTGTAGAGCGGCGTTTCGAGGGGTGGGAGCGAGAGCCCGTCAGCCTTCAGAAGATCAAACAAGGCCGCCGCATCGGGATGGGTGAGCTTCAGCCCTCGGGGCGTGGGACGCAGAGAGCTCCGAAGCTCTTGAATGGCCCCCGCGCTTTGGAGCCCAATGTGATGACCCTGAATGGCAAGGGCCACGGCACTGGCGATGGCCCCGCACTGGTCGAGGGCCGCCTTGGCGCCTGCCGACCAGTGATCGAGCCCCGAGGCCTCGTTCTGAAGGCGAAGGGTAAATAGATCGCTGTACTTGCCGAGATCGTGGAGCAGTCCGGCCAGCCGCGCCTCTTTGGCAAGGCCGAACGGGTATGCGAAAGACGCCGCTCGGTCGGCAACGTCCTGAAGGTGGTCGCGAAGAGGCTCCCAACCCTCCCGGGTCGGAGCGGAATGTGCGTAGTACACTGCGGGATACTATCAGGAGAAGCGTAGCTCACCGGCGACAGAGGCGTCCCAGCCCCCGGCGTCTGGCTGCGTCCCTTGGGTGCGGGAGAGGCGGAAAGGGGGGCTTGACATCGAGCCGCCTTTGCGGCATACTCAGCGACGGATTGGGGAATCCCGGTCGGCAGAAAGTCCCAGCAAGCCTGGGGCTTTTTGCTTTTCAGGGGAAGATCTTGAGGCCCAGACCTTCGATCTTACCGCAGTTGCTGAAGAATTTCCTGTTGATGATCTCGAACGCCCGGTTTGCCTCATCCGACCTCATCGTCTTGCGTCCTATGGGCCGGGCGAACAGATCCGCGAGTTGAAGTCCGCAGCAGTTCGTCCTCTTGTCCGCGAAGGTAATCTGGAAGGGCAGGGTCTCGCCTCGATAGTTGGCTCCGGCGCAGACCCTCGCGAAACTCCGCACTCAACTCCGCGTCTTCTTTCTTGCCGCGACACTCGAACACCAGATGAGTCACACGGCCGGCTTGGCCCTTGCTCCGGAGAAAGCTGGCGACTCGTTCGAGGCCAAACGCCAAGGCTATGTGGTAGGGATTCTGCGGGGCGCTGTAGCGCTCCCGAAGCCGGAGCTTGTGGATGACCGAGGCGACCAGGGTTACCGGCATGGATTCGATAAGCCTGTTGAGATCCTGCATGAACCGCTCCCGCGTTGCCAAGTCGACCAGGAGCTTGAAGGGACCGGTGGCCTTCCGGATCTCGTGCTCATGGAGGACGACCATGTCGTGGCCGAAATACCTGAACTTCAGCTCCTGAAGCGCGGGAGAGGCGGCGGCGCGATAGCTCTCCTTGTGGAAGATACAAAAGGCCAAGACGAAGACGGGATATTGAGGGTCGATCGAGGTCAGGCCATGATCCCCACTCTCGTCGACGTAAACGATGTAGTCGGAGTGGTCTGTCATGCGACCCCGACATCCGGAGCCGCCGTCAGTCCCAACAGATCGCGGTGAGCGTCATGTGCGTGATCCACTTCGGAACACTATCAGAAGAAGCGAAACTCGCGGTGACGGCAGTCTCCTCCACCAAACGTCACACCCACCGCAGCTCTTCGAGCGCCCGGGCCAGCTCGGGGCGCATGACCCAGAGGATCTCGCGATCCAATCCGGTTTTTGGAGTCACGAACTTCGCCAGGACCAGAACGTGATATTCGAGCCGGAGCCCCAGGATGTCGCAGATCTTCCGCGCCAGGGTGCCGTACTGGAGGTTCACGGCTCCGAAGCTCGCGTAGCCAACTTTTTCCGCAAGCTTTCTGGCCGTAAGCCTCCGCCTGGGAGCCCGATAGTGGGCCTCCAGCATGAGGCGATGCTTGAGCGGCATCTCGTCCTCCAGCAGCGAAAGAGCCGCTTTGTACTCATTGGGCGTCGCGAGGGAGTCAGAAGCCATAGAGATTTCCGGGACCCAGCCTACCGCAAGAAGCTCGTGCGCAGCCCGTCGCCCGCACCTCAGCGCCGGATCGTGCCAGAATCAGGCATGGCCAAATCCAGCGACCCTATTCCCTTCTATCTTTTTCCTTACCATGAGGCCCGCCAGAATGGGGCCAAGGGGATTCATGCGCTCCTTTGGACCAGCAAGGAGGGACAAACGATCCGTTTCGACGTCATCGCTCGGAGCTGCCCGCTGGCGGGGAAGCGGGTTCTCGACGTCGGGTGCGGCCGGGCGGATCTGCTGGGATACCTTCTGGAGCATGGGATCGAGCCGGCCCACTATACGGGGATGGAGATGATCCCCGAGACGATCCGCTCGGCCCGCCGCCGGAAGCTCGCGCGATGCACGATCGTCGCGGCGGACTTCGTGCGCGAGCCCGAGAAGCTCAGGGTGGGCGCCGACGCGGTGGTCTTCTCGGGCTCGCTGAACACGCTGACGCGGCCGCAGTTCTACCGCGCTCTGCGGGCGGCGTGGGATGCCACGGGGGAGTGGCTGGTGTTCAATTTCCTCAGCTCGAAGTACTGGTGCGGCGAAGAGTGGCTGAGCTGGCACCGCCGCCAGACCGTCCTCGACTTCTGCCGCTCGCTCGGAGGCGAGCCGAGCTTCGAGGAGGGCTACCTGATCGGCGACTGCACGGTCGCGGTGAGGAAGCCCGGCGCCGGGGCTAGAGAGGCGGCGCCGGGGGCACAGAAATCCAGCCGCTACTGAATGCCGGGCGGGAACATGCCGTTCTTCGCGACCGGAACACAGAGCTGGAGGCTGTTGTTGACGAAGTCGGTTTCCGGAGGCAGCCCGGCCAGGAGCGGATTGAGGTGGCGCAGCGTCAGGTTTCGGCCCAAAGGCGCGCCGGTTGCCGGATAGCAAAGGACGTCGCTGAACCGGACGTAGGGTCTGACGGCCATTGGAATCACCGCCTGGTTCTTGGTCACTGGAACGCAGAGCTGCTGCGGCGCCGGCCCGATGGTCGAGAACTCTGACGGCAGAGTGGAGAACAAGGGGTTCAGGTGGCTCAGCGAAAGCGTCGCGGACTGGTTCACCGTGGTGGTGACCCGGTAGCACTTGACGTCCATGTACTGGATGAGTGCCAGGACGTTGGGAGGAGGGTTGGCGGTGGTTTTGGCCACCGGCACGCAGAGCTGTTGCGGCTCCTGCACGGTGACTCCGACGTTGGCACCGAGGAGCCCCGAAATCACGGGGTTGAGCTGCGTAAGGGCCAAGGGCAGATTGAGGGCCGGCCCCGTGATGCCGTAGCACTCCCAGTCGAGAGCCTGGATGAAGGGCAGGGTGTCCGCGGGGGGTGCGATGCCGTTCTTCATCACCGGCGTGCAGAACTTCTGGGGGCTCGTCAGCGTGACCATTTCGAAGGGCAGCCCCATCTGCACGAGGACGGGATTGAGGTGGTCCAGCCGCAGGGGCGCCACGGCGGGGGCCGGGCCGGCGATCGAGTAGCACCGCTCGTCGAGGTTGTCGACGAACCTTCGAGGCGAGGCGGGAAGCTGGGCGAGGACCGCCGCCGGCACGGCGAGCAAGGTCAGGAGGAAAAGAAACGCAACGACAGCTTTGCTGGCGAGTCTGCTCATCTCACGCTCCTTTCAGAGAGTACGTATTTCTCTCCTACAACAAATACGGTGTCTGGCGCGGGTGGGACGGGACAAGGTGCGGCGAGGGGTGAGCCTCCGGCAGCGGCCCGATGCGGCTATGATCTCCGCCGCCGGATCTGTTTGGACCGTTTCAGCACGGAGAAGAGCTCATGCCCATGCGCCGTCTGTCCGTCGCCGTTCTCCTGCTCGCCAGCGCCTTCTGTCCAGGCAGCGCGCGGGCACAGGTCGATCCGTCGCTGTTTCAGGATCTGCGCTGGCGGCTGATCGGGCCGTTCCGGGGTGGCCGGGTGCTGACGGTCGCGGGCGTGCCCGGGGAGCCGGAGCACTTCTACTTCGGTAGCGTCAACGGCGGGGTCTGGGAGACCCGGGACGCCGGCCGCACCTGGGTGCCCATTTTCGACGGCCAGCCCATCGGCTCGATCGGCGCGCTGGCCGTGGCGCCTTCGGACCCGCGGGTGATCTACGTGGGCACGGGCGAGGCGGACATGCGCTCCGACATCGCCCAGGGCGACGGCATGTACAAATCCGTCGACGGCGGCAGGACTTGGAACCGCTCGGGCCTCACGGATTCCCAGCAGATCGGGCGCGTGCTGATCGATCCCCGCAATCCGAACGTCGTCTTCGTCGCGGCGCTGGGACATCCCTATGGCCCCAACGCCGAGCGCGGGGTCTATCGCTCGCGGGACGGCGGGAAGAGCTGGCAGAGGGTGCTGGGCAAGGGCGACAGCACCGGGGCGATCGACCTCGCCTTCGAGCCCGGGAGGCCGGAGGTGATCTACGCCGCCCTCTGGCAGACGCGGCGCACACCCTGGCACATCTATCCGCCGGCCAGCGGTCCCGGCAGCGGCCTCTACAAGTCGACCGACGGCGGCGATCACTGGACGCAGATCGGCCTGGGGAGCCACGGCCTGCCCGCGAACCCGGGGCGCATCGGCGTGGCCGTGGCGCCCAGCCAGCCGCAGCGGGTCTACGCCATGGTGGACGCGGCCGCGGGCGGCCTCTACCGCTCGGACGACGGCGGCGCCACCTGGAACCCGGCGAGCGCCGATCCCCGCATCTGGGGGCGCGGCTGGTACTTCGGCGGCATCACGGTGGAGCCCCGCAATCCGGACGTCGTCTACGCCTGCAACACGGCGCTCTATCGCTCGGAGGATGGCGGCAAGACGTTCGTGCCGGTCAAGGGCGCGCCGGGAGGCGACGACTACCACGTGCTGTGGATCGATCCACAGACGCCCCAGCGGCGCATGCTGGGGGTGGACCAAGGGGCCGTGATCTCGGTCGACGGCGGCGAAACCTGGAGCTCCTGGTACAACCAGCCGACGGGGCAGTTCTACCACGTGGTCACCGACAATCGCTTTCCCTATTGGGTCTACGGCTCGCAGCAGGATTCCGGCGCGGCCGGCGTGCCCAGCCGGACCAACACCTACGACGGCATCAATCTCACCGAGTTCCGGGAGACGACGGCCGGCGGCGAGAGCGACAACGTGGCGCCCGATCCGAAAGACCCGGACATCCTTTTCGGCGGCCGGGTTGAGAAGCTCGACCTTCGTACCGGGCAGACGCGAGCGGTCGATCCCACGCTGGCCTACCCCAACCGGTACCGCGAAGCCTGGACCTTGCCACTGCTCTTTTCGCCGCGCGATCCGCGGGTGCTCTATTTCGCCCGCCAGCGATTGTTCCGCACCGACGACGGCGGCGAGCACTGGACGGTGATCAGTCCCGACCTGACGCGCGAGGACCCGGGCGTTCCTGCCAATCTCGACGCGGTGACGGCGGCGAACAATCTGCAGACCGGGCCCCGCCGCGGCGTGATCTATTCCATCGCACCGTCGCGTCTGGCCGATCACGATCTCTGGGTGGGCACGGACGACGGCCTCATCTGGCGTACCAGGGACGAGGGTGCGAACTGGACCAACGTCACGCCGGCGGCGATTGCTCCCTGGTCCAAAATTGGAATTATCGACGCCTCGCATTTCGACGCCGAGACCGCCTACGCGGCCGTCGACCGGCATCGCCTGGATGATTTCAACCCGTATCTCTACCGTACCCACGACGGCGGCCAGCATTGGGTGCTGATCGCGAGCGGCATTCCGGCGGGCACTTTCGTCAACGCCGTGCGTGAGGATTCGGTGCGCAAGGGGTTGCTCTATGCCGGCACGGAGAAGGGCGTTTACGTTTCCTTCGACGACGGCGATCACTGGCAGCCGTTGCAGGCGAATCTGCCGGTGACCTCGGTGCGCGATCTCGAGGTGCATGGCGAGGATCTGGTAATCGCCACCCACGGCCGCGCCTTCTGGGTACTGGACGACGTGACGCCCCTGCGGCAGCTCGATTCTAAAGTGATGGGTATGGCCGCCTGGCTGTTCGCGCCGGCTCCCGCCGTGCGGATGCGGCCGGCGGGTTTCACCGGCACGCCCATGCCCAAGGACGAGGCGGCGGCTTCCAATCCCCCGGCCGGGGCCGCGATCGACTACGTGCTGAAAGCGGCAGCGAAGCAGGTGGTGTTGGAGGTGCGCGATGAGCGCGGCGATCTGGTGCGGCGCTACAGCAGCGGGGACGCCGCGCCGAAGCCGGACCTCGCCAAGATCGCCGTCGCTCCGGAGTGGGTGCAGGCCCCGGCGACGCTTTCCACGGCGCCCGGCCATCACCGTTTCGTGTGGCCTCTGCGCTATTCAAAGCTGGCCGCGCCCGGGGACGACGGTGTGTGGGCGCCTCCCGGCCGCTATACCGTGGTGCTGGAGGTGGATGGTGCTCGCCTCACCCAGCCGCTCACGGTGGCGCCGGACCCGCGCGTGTCGCTGCCGGCGGCGGGCTATGCCGCGCAGTTCGCCCTGGCGCGCCGCGTCGAGGCGGAGAAGCAGCGGCTGGAGGTGGCATCCCACGAGGTCGCGGCGCTGGCGAAGGCGCTCGCCGACCGGCGCAAGGCTGCCAACTTCAAAGGGATTCCGGCCTTCGAGGCCCTGGAGGCGCGCCTCCGGGAGCTCGACGGCTCGCCTCCTCCCGGCCAGTGGTGGGTGCCGCCGAGATCGCTCACCAGTCTGCGGGCCGTGAGCGGCGCGCTGGATGGGGTCGCCGCGGCGGTCGACGGCGCGGACAACGTGCCGTCGCCCGACGCCGTGAGCGGCTTCGAGCAGGCTCGCAAGTCGCTCGCCGTCGCCCTGGCCACCTGGGAGACGCTGAAGACGAAGGATCTGGCGGCGCTCAACGCCGCGTTGAAAAAGGCCGGGCAGCCGGGGATCGAGATCAAGGACTGATATCATCCTGGATTCCATGCTACGTCTGCGGTACGTCGTCAACGATGAGGACCGGACTCTCTCGCTGACCAGCGGCAGGGTCCGCCTGGGGCGGGGGAGCGACAACGACCTGGTCCTCGCGGACGTTTCCGTCTCGCGCTATCACGCCGAGATCCTGCGCGAGGGGGAAGGCTGGTCGGTCCACGATCTCAAGAGCACCAACGGCGTGGACGTCAACGGCGTGCCGGTGGAGAAGGCGCCGCTGCGGCCGGGGGACCTGCTGTGCATCGGTTCCTTCGAAATCCGGGTCGAGGCGGAGGAGGTCCAGAGCGTTCGGCCGAAGCCGGCCACGGACGACGGCGAGGGCGGCCTGGGCAACGCGACGATCATCCGGCCGCTCGCCGCGTTCGCCGCGGACTACGGGCTCAGTCAGTCGGTGGCGATCCCGGCGGCGGGCCCGGGGAAGGAAGAGCAGGCCTACGTCCACCGGATGTTCGGTTTCCTCACCCGGCTGGCGCGGGTGCTCACCGTCGCCGACTCGGTCGACCAGGTGCTTTTGCGGGTGATGGAGCTGGCGTTCGAGGCCTTTCCCGTGGACCGCGGCTTCATCCTGCTCTCGGACGACAAGGGCGAGCTCGTCTGCGAGCTGGCTCGGGTCAAGGACCGGGTGCAGTTCCGCCCCTCCGGCGAGGTGCCCGTCTCGCGCACCATGCTGCGGACGGTGATGCGGGAGCGGGTGGCGCTCGTCACCTTGGACGCCCAGGCCGATCAGCGGCTGTCGGGAGGCGAATCCATCCGGCTGCACCAGATCCGCTCCGCGATGTGCGCTCCCCTGTGGTCGAACGATCAGATCATGGGCGTCATCCAGGTGGACTCGCCGTTTCAGGTGGGCGCCTACGGCGAGCGGGACCTCGACGTCCTGACGACGCTCGCCAACTACGTGGCCGTGGCGGTGGAGCGCATCCGCTACGCGAGGAAAGCCGAGTTCGAGAAGCTGGCGCGCACGCGCCTCGAGCGCTACCACTCGCCGGCGGTCATCGAGGAGGTTTTGAGGCGCGGCGACGAGGGAATGCAACGCCTGCGCAACGCCCACGCCACGGTGCTCTTCGCCGACCTGGTGGGCTTCACCGCCTTCGCCGAGAACGCGCCGCCCGAGATCGTGGCCGAGTCGCTCGATACCTTCCTGGACCTCGCCGTCGAGGCCATTTTTCGCGCCGGCGGCACTCTCGACAAGTTCATCGGCGACTGCGTGATGGCCTTCTTCGGCGCCCCGGTGGCCCAGCCGGACCATGCCCTGCGGGCCGTCCGCGCGGCGCTCGAAATCCAGGAGGGGCTCGACGTCTGGAGCGCCACCCGGGCAGCCGAGGGGCTGCCGGGATTCAAGGCCCGCGTCGCCGTCAACAGCGGGCCGGTGGTGGTGGGAGACATCGGCAGCGCCCGGCGCGTCGACTACACCGTGCTGGGCAACACCGTGAACGTGGCGGCCCGTCTCGAGGCCCTCGTCGCCCAGCCGGGCGACGTGGTGCTGGGACCCGAGACGACGCGGTTGCTGAACGGCGCCTTGCTGACGGAGCCGCTCGGCGAGCTCCAGCTCAAAGGCTTACAGCAGAAGATCTTCGCCCACCGCGTGGTGCGGCGGCTCTAGGGACTCTGGAAAACCGCCGTTACCGGGCGGGGATCGACAGCACCTGCCCGGGCTTCAGATGGCGGGCGCGGGCGCCGTTGGCGTGCTTGAGGCGCGACATGCTGACGCCACTGCGCCGGGAGATCTTCCACAGGCTGTCGCCGCGGCTGACTCGGACCTGCTTGCCCTTGCGGGCGTGCCTGCCGAGGTGGCCGTGGCCGGTATGCTTGGCGGCGAGCGCCGTGTGCCCCCGGTGACCCCGTTTGGCGACGGCATGCCGGGCTCGGGACCGCGCGTGCCGGACCGGCGGATCGTCGGGCACGTCGGCCGAGGCGACCTCGACGCGCGGTAGCTCGCCGGCGTTGATGGAGCGCAGGTAGGGCGCGGGGAAGAGCGCCACGTGATAGTGGGGCGGATACTGCTCCTTGGTGGCTTCCAGCACGTTGCGGCCTTCGAGGTCCAGCAGCGTGGCTTCGAGCCAGGAGCGGCAGGAGGTGCTGGAGCTGCGGCGCAGGTCCGCCGCCATGCCCGTGGGATGAACGGAGAGGACCGAGGCGTTGCGGGGCTGGCGCGTGATGGGCCGGGTGAGGCTGGTCACCACCAGCCTCTCGCCGCAGGCGCTGCGGTACTGGTCGGCCAGCCGCTCGATGAACAGCTTGACCTCCGGCCGGGCGTAGGGAAAAGAGACTTCGTCGGACTCGATGTCGTAGTCCGAGTTGCCGCGCAGACGCACCAGCACGCCGCGCTTGGCGTAGTCGCGGACGTCGGCGGTGGTGCGCAGGTAGGAGAAGCCGTGAGCCTGGGCCTGCTCGTCCTGGCGCAGCAGGGACTCGCGCGAGCCGAGGAGACTCTGAGCGTCGGTGAGGGTGGCGGCGGGAAGAGAGAGCAGACAGAGGGCCGCGAGGCGGCGTTGCAGGCGGATTCGGGATGTGCGAGAGCTGTGCATGGGCGTCTCTAGAAACTCCATACTTCCGATGTTGTGCCCTATGCGCCAAAGGCGCGATTTCATGGTATACGCCGTCCCGGCCACGTGAGGGTACCACAAAAAGACTGATTTTCAAGGGATTTACGTGCCTTCAGGGGCCGGAGTGTGACCGCCTCCGCCCTGCGGGTACATCAGGGACATGGAGCTCGAAACCGTGGTGCGGGAGCTGGCCCCCCAACTCCTCCGCTATGCCCTGGGACGGACCGGCGATCCCACGCTGGCCGAGGAGGTCGCCCAGGACGCCCTGGCGGCCCTCGTCCAGCGCTGGCGCCGGCACGGGCCGCCCGAGTGCGCGGCGGCGTTCGCCTTCGCCATCGCGCGCCGCCGGGCCTTCCGGCTGACCTTCCAGCGGCGCCTGATGGCGCCTCTTCACGCCCTCCTCGACGGCCCCAGCCCGGTGCCGGGCCCCGAGCAGCGGGCCGCAGCCCGCATCGATCTGGACCGTACGCTGGCGGCCTTGGGCCGGCTTGCCGGGAAGGACCGGGACGCCTTGCTGCTGGTGGCCGCGGGGGAGTTGGGGTTGAGCGAAGGCGCGGGGATCCTGGGAATCTCGGTTTCGGCTCTGAAGATGCGCGTGCACCGGGCACGCCAACGGCTCGCACGAATTCTGGAGGAAAGCGATGGAACCGCTGAACGGACCTCACGAAACGCGGCTGCGGCGGACACTGGCTCCCGCTCCTGACGCCGTCGAGCGAGTGGTGCGGCAGGCCCTCGCCGGGCCGCGGCGGGAGCCGGCCTTGAGGCGGCTGCTACCGGCGGCGTCGCTGATCGCCGTGCTGCTGGCGGCGGCAGGGCTGCTGGTAGTGCCCTTGCCGGACGGACGGCTGCCGAATGGGCGCGCGGTTCGAAGATCGGTCGCGTCGATCGAAACGGTGGGAGAGGTGCTGCTGGTGCGGCCGAAGCACGGGCCGGTCTCCCTCGTCAGCTCCTACCCCGAGCCCTCGTCCCCCACAGGAACCCTGATCGTAATTCACGGAGGTGGCCAATGAAGCGAATGCAGCGAAGCGAGCGAAGTCTGACGTTGATGGTCCTGGTCTTGCTGGCAGCCGGCGGCGCTTTCGCCGTGGACAACCCCCTGGACGCGCGGATCAACATCGCGCTGCGCGAGGCGACGCCGGAAGATACGTTCCGCAGCTTCGCCAAGGTGTTGAACGCCGAGGTGGAGGTGGCCCCGTCGGTCAAGACCAAGGTGACGGTCGAGCTGCGCAACGTTCGGGTCCGCACGCTGCTCGACGCGATCTGCGAGAGCATCTCCTGCCGCTGGGAGCTGCAGCCGGGTGCTCCTCCGAATCCCCCGAAGCTCCAGGTGTGGCCCGCGCCTCCGGGCAGGGAAAAAGCCCCGGTGCGGACGGTCGTCGACGAGCCGATCGACCTGCGGGTCACCAACGCGGACGGCCGGGACGTCCTGAAGACGTTTGGCGAGATTCTTTCGGCGAAGGTGGAGGTGGACCCGGCGATCGCCGGCACGCTGAGCCTCGATCTGGAGGCCGCGCCGTGCGGTCAGGCCCTGGACAAGGTGTGCCTCGCCCTAGGCTGCGACTGGGTGCTCCTGGAAGGGCCGCCGCGGTCGCTCCGGGTGACGGCGAAGGCGAAGAAGTAGGGGGCGTTGACTCTCCGCTATATCCTTATAAGATCTCCCGGCCCTTTGGATGGGCTCTCAAGCCGAGAGCCCGGCGCGGGTTTGAGTTGAGCGGGGCGGAGATCGACTGTGAAGAGGTGCTGGTGGCGTCTGTTGATCCTGGTGGGGCTCGCCACCGGTGCCGTAGCCTGCGCCAACCCCGCCGGCCCGAAGGAGGCGGTCCTCGTGCGGCTGACCGGCGCCGGCCGCGAGGCCGCCCAGATCCTCGATCCCCGGATCGACTTCGACCTCGAACCCGTCTGGCAGGACAGTCTCGAAGATCCCGCGAACCTCTCGGCGTGGTCCTTCAATGTTCCCGCCCCCATCGTGGCGACCGCCTCGCCCGGCGGCGGGCTCGACCTGGGGCCGCTCGCCGGCAGCCAGTATCTGGTGTGGACGGGCCGCCTGCAGGCCGGCGGCATCGACCTCCTGCGCTTTCGTTTTCGCGAGCCTCTGGCGGGGCAGGTCGAGCTGTACTGGAACGCCGCGGGAGAGGATTTCGCGCCGCAGCGGTACGTGCTCGAATCTCCCGATCCGCTCGATCCCCACCGGGTTTCCTTCGACCTCAGCGGTAACGGCGCCTGGCGGGGAACGGTGGTCCGCATCGGTCTCCGCTTGTTGAACCAGCCTGTGGCCGGCCGGGCGCTGTTGGCCGCCGAAGGACTCCGATACTCGGCCCCGCGGACGCTGGGGAACGGCGAGATCCGGAGGGTCGAGCTCGAAGGGCGCAGCGAGTCGGCCTGGCTCGCCAGGCCGGCGAGCACCCTGCACCGCCAGCTCCGCGTGCCGCGAGGGGCGCGGCTGCGGTTTCAGGCCGCGCCCTGGCTCCCTTCCAGCGGTGGCGTGGGGATCAAGGTCGTCGCCCGCGGCCGGCAGCTCCGCCGGACCCTGATCGACCGCCAGCTCACGGACCGGATGGACCCTCAACGCCGCGAGTGGACCCCCTTGGAAGCCGACCTCGGCGTCTTCGCGGGCGAGACGATCGATCTGGCGTTCGAGGCCGGGCCGGCGCCGCCCGGCTCGCTGGTGATGTGGGGAAATCCCGAGATCGTCGGGCCGGCCGCCGAGCACCGGCCCAATATCATTCTCATTTCGCTGGACACGGTGCGCGCCGATCACCTGTCGCTCTACGGCTACCGGCGGCCGACGACGCCGCATCTGGAGACCTGGGCCCGGCGCTGGGGGACGGTGTTCGAATCCACGGTGGCTTCGGCGCCCTGGACCCTGCCGTCCCACGTCGCCATGCTGTCGGGGGTTGACGCCGTGCATCACGGCGTCAACCGGCACGGCCCGGTTCCCCCCTCTCTGGAGCTGCTGTCGGAGTGCCTGCGCGACGCCGGTTATGCGACTTATGCCACCACGGCGGGAGTTCTGTTGACGCCGCAGCTCGGATTCGACCGCGGTTTCGACGACTTCTGGGTGCGAGGCAAAATGGACAGTCTGCCGGAATGGAACGCCGAGCTCGAGATTGGAGTCACCGACGCGGTGCGGTGGCTCAAGGCTCATCGCGACGAGCGCTTCTTCCTCTTCTTCCACACCTTCGAGGCCCATACCCCCTATCAGCCCCGCGAGCCGTACTTCAGCCGGTTTGGGGGGACTGTGAAGGCTTTGAACGGCGGGGAGCCGGTATGGCTGGAGGCCGACGGCTTCGAGGACGCCGTCCGCCCGGATTCCAGTCTGTTCCTGCCGCCCGTTTCCGCTGGCGGCATGACCTTTCCCAAACGGGTCCTCGGGCCTCAGGACCGCGAGCTGGCCACGGCCTTGTACGACAGCGGCCTCGCCTACATCGACGAGCAACTGAGCCTGCTTCTGGAAGCCCTGGAATCCGAGGGCCTGATGGACGACACGATCGTCGTCGTCACCTCGGATCACGGCGAGTCTTTTTTCGAGCATGGCCTGGTCGGCCACTCCAGCCTCTACGACCAGGATCTCAAGGTGCCGCTGATCGTTTCGGCGCCGCTCGCCACAGCCCACGGACGGCGGGTCGGCGCCCAGGTCCGGTCCGTCGACATCGCGCCCACCCTGGCCCAACTCGCCGGCCTGGCGCCGCTCACCGCCATGGATGGCAGCTCGCTCGTGCCGTTCCTGCGCGGTGAGGCGGCACCGGCGCGGGATGCCTGGTCCTATGCGCTCTCGACAGCGCGCGGTGTGTCGCTACGCACCGCCGGCCAGCGCAAGCTCATCGCTCAGGACACCATCTTCGATCCCTTCCGGGGGACCCTGGAAGTCTATGACCTGCGGCGCGATCCGGGCGAGTTGAAAAACCTTTCCACCGGCGTGGCGGACACGGTCCGGCAAGGCTTGGTGCGCGCGGTTGCGCCGGGAAGCTCGGGCCTCCAGATCCGGATGGCGAACGCCGGTCACGGGGAGCTCTCGGGGCTTCTCGCGGGGGATGCCGTCGACGCCATGGTCACGTCTCCGGATCTGAGCTTCTCCTGCTGTGAAGCCACTCCGGCCGGGATCCGGTTCCACGTGCCGGCCGGCGTGAGCTTCACCCTGGTGCTGCACGATCAATCCGCGGCCGGCACCCTGAAGCTGCGGCTCGAAACCGCGGGTCAATCCTGGGAAGGCTCCCTGCCCCTGGCCACCCTGCCCCACCGCCTGCGCGTCGCCTGGGAGGGGGGGCGCTGGCAGCCCGAAAGCCATGAGACCCGAGAGAAGGGGTGGACCGGCGCCGAGATCCGGAGCCAGGGAGCGCTCAAGCCCGCGCGGACGAACGAGGAGGAGCTCCGCAAGGGCTTGAAGGCCCTTGGATACATCCGCTAGCCGGCCGCATCGAGAGCCGCGATCGCGGCCGCGGCATCCACCGCCGCTCCAGCGTCCTGTAACGCGCCGGCCACGGCTTCGACCGCTCGCCGCAGGTAGTCCGGCCGCGTCACGGTGTAACCCATGTGGCCGACGCGGAAGGACCTCGCCTTCACCGCCGGGTGGAGGCCGCCGGCCACGGTGACGCCGCGGGCGGCGATCCTCGGCAGCAGCGAGGCATCGATGCCGGCAGGAAAAAGGAGGACGGAGAGCGTGTTGGCGGTCACCGTCGCGTCCTTGGGGACGGTGCGCAGGCCGAGCACTTGCCAGGCGGCGTTCAGGGCCTTCGCCGCCCGGGCATGGGCGGCGATGCGGGAGGAGATCCCCGTCTCCAGGATCTCGCCGAGCCCGGCTTCGAGGGCCATGACCAGCGTGGTGGCGGGGGTGGCGAAGTAGGCCGGCTTGCGCTCCTCGTAGGCGCGATGGACGGGGAGCCAGGAGTGCCAGTCGAGGTAGAGCGGCGGCGGCGCGGCCCGCCGGCGGCGCGGGCGGCGAGCGCCCGCTCGCCGGCCACCATCAGCGCCAGGCCCGGCGGCAGGCCCAGGGCCTTCTGCGAGCCGGTGAAGTAGAGGTCCGCTCCCCAGGCCGCCATCTCGAACCGCTCGCCGGCCGCGGCGCAGACGCCGTCGAACACAGCGAGGGCGCCGGCTTCGCGAGCGAGGCGGCAGAGGGGCTCGGGGTCGATTCGCACGCCGGTCGAGGTATCCACGTGGGTGGCGAAGAGCGCCTTGAAGGGTCCGTCCCGCAGGATCTCCCGCACCTGGTCCGTCCCGGGCGCCTCGCCCAGCGGCGGGGCCAGCTCGGTCACCGAGGCCCCCGCGCGGTGCAGGATCTCCGCCATCCGCTCCGAGAAGAAACCGGTGTTGATCACCAGCGCCCGGTCTCCGGGCTCCACCAGGTTGGCCGCCGCCACCTCCATGGCGAGCGTGCCGCTGCCGGCGAGGAGGAACGGCTGGCTCGCCGCGTCCGCCTGCCAGACCTGGCGCATCCGCTCGATCGAGCCGCCGAAGGCCTCGATGAGCCGGGTAGACGTGTGACCGGGAGGGGGTACGGAAGTGGCGGCGAGGACGGTGGGGGAGATCTCGACGGGGCCGGGGATCATGAGGAGCTGAGCTGGGGAATTCGGGGGATTGGGCATGGCGCGGTATCGTACCAGGAGGTAAGGAAAATCGGCTGTGATAGCCTTTCGCGGACATGTTCTGGCGCGATCGGCGAGTCTTGGTGACAGGCGGCTGCGGCTTCATCGGCTCCCATCTCGTGGAGGCTCTGCTGGGGCAGGGAGCCCGGGTTTCGGTGCTGGGCAAGTACAACTCGCGGTCCGACGCCGGCTTCCTGCGGGGCGTCGATCACCCGGGCCTGACGGTGCGTCTCGGCGACGTCGCCGATCCCTGGTTCGTGCAGTCCATGGCGAAGGGGATGGACACGATCTTCCACCTTGCGGCGCTGATCGGCATTCCATATTCCTACGCGGCGCCCTCCCAGTACGTCGAAACCAACGTCAAGGGGACCCTCGCCGTCCTCGAAGCCGCGCGCCGGGAGGGAGTGCGCCGGGTCGTCCACACTTCGACCTCCGAGACCTACGGTACCGCCCAGTACACCCCCATCGACGAGCCCCACCCCCTCGTAGGCCAGTCTCCTTACTCGGCGACCAAGATCGCCGCCGACAAGCTGGCCGAGAGCTACTTCCTTTCCTTCGACCTGCCGGTGGTCACCCTGCGCCCCTTCAACACGTATGGGCCACGCCAGTCGCTGCGCGCCGTCATCCCCTCGCTGATGGCGCAGGCCCTCTACGCGGACGAGATCACCGTCGGGGCGCTCGATCCGGTGCGCGACATGAACTACGCCGGCGACACCGTGGCCGGCTTCCTGGGCGCCGCGTCCGCGGACGGTGTCGAGGGGAACGTCTACAACGTCGGCTCCGGGGTGGGGCTTTCCATCGGCGAGATCCTGGAGCAGGTCCAGAAAGTGGCGGGTACGGCCAAGCCGGTGCGGCAGGAGGAGGAGAGAGTGAGGCCCGCGAAGAGCGAGGTGGGCCGGCTGATCTGCGACTACTCGCGCGCCGCGGCGGCGTTCGGCTACGCGCCGTCGGTAACCCTTGCCGAGGGGCTCGGGAAGGTCCGCGACTTCCTGCGTGAGCACCCGCCCTCCGATACCGGCATCTACCGGGTTTGATGTCCCCCAGCCATGCGCGCATTGATCCTGGCAGGGGGGAAGGGAAGCCGGCTCCGGCCGTTCACCTTCACCATTCCGAAGCCGCTCGTCCCCATCGGCGAGATGCCGATCCTGGAGATCCTGACCCGCCAGTTGAAGGGCCAGGGATTCGAAAGGATTACGCTGTCCGTCGGGCATCTGGCGAGCCTTATCAAGGCGTTTTGCGGCGACGGCAGCCAGTGGGGGATTCCCATCGATTATGTTTACGAGGACGAGCCCCTGGGGACCATCGGCTGCCTCGCCCTGCTCGACGATCTGGACGGCGCGGACCGCCTGCTGGTGGTCAACGGCGACACGCTGACCGACATGAGCATGGCGGATGCCTATGCGGATCACGACGCCGGCGACGCGATCACCGTCTGCGCCAACCGCCGCTCGGTGGGCATCGATTTCGGGGTGCTGGAGACGGACGGCGGCGGCTACCTCGCGAGCTACACCGAGAAGCCGACCCTCCAGTACAGGGTCAGCATGGGCGTCAACGTCGTCTCGACCTGGGCGATCGGCGAATATATCGAGCGCGGCCAGGCGCTCGACCTGCCGGGGCTGGTCGGCAAGCTCATGGCGGCGGGGCGGCGGGTCCGCGTGCGGGAGGTCGACGCCTACTGGCTGGACCTCGGACGGATGCAGGATCTCGAAGTGGGGGAGAAGGTCTTCCGGACGAACCCCCAGCGCTTCCTTCCCTGATGGCCACTCCGATCCTCGTCACCGGCGCCACGGGTCTCATCGGCCAGGAGCTGATCCGCGAGCTCTCTTATCGCCAGGCGCTGTGGGAGGTCCACACCGCGAGCCGGTCGGAATCGAGCCTTCCGGGCCATCATCGCTGCGACCTGAGCGTGGCGGACGAAACCTTCGCGTTGATCGAGCAGGTGGAGCCCTCGGCCGTCGTCCACCTGGCGGGGGGGACCAGCCCGGACCGGCACGAGCTGTATGCCGGCAACGTGCTTTCGACCGTCAACCTGATGAACGCCGTGGCAAGGCTGCCGCGGCCGGCCTACTGCATCGTCTTCGGCTCCGCCGCGGAATATGGGGACACGTCGCAGTCGCCGATCGGTGAGGAGGCGCCCCTGAGGCCCGTCTCCGAGTACGGGCGGGCCAAGGTGGCGGGGACCACCCTGGCGGAGAGCCTCAGCCGGACGCGCGGCATCCCCCTGACGGTCCTGCGGCCGTTCAACGTCGTCTCGCCCCGGCTGCCGGCCTCGACGGCCCTCGGCAACATGCGCCGGCAACTGCTGAGCGCGGAGGGAAGCGAGCGGACGGTCACCTGCGGGCGGCTCGATCTGGTGCGGGACTACGTTCCTGTCTCCTCGGTCGCCGAGGTGGCGCTCCACCTGCTGGCGAAGCCTGTACCGGGCCAGACCCTCAACGTCTGCTCCGGCATCGGGATCTCCCTGGGCTCGATCCTCGATGTCATGGCGCGGCGGCTCGGAGTCAGTCTGCGGATCGTGCAGTCGCCGGAGCTGCTCGCCATCCCCGCGGCACCGCGGGTGGTGGGGGACCCCTCCCGGCTCTTCCAGGAGGCAGGAATCCGGATCGAGGTGACCGCGGAGAGTCTGGCGCAGATCCTCCTGGGCTAGGCGCCGCTCAGGACGCCGCGGATCGCTTCCTCGTAGCGGTCGAACATCATGCGCGCGTCGAGCTCGGCCTCCGCGAAGGCGCGGGCGGCGGCCTTCATGCGGCGGTGCTCCTCCGGATGATCGGCCAGCCAGCGAACCCGTTCCGCGAAAGCGGCAGGTTCGCCGGGCTCACAGAGAAAGCCCGTCACCCCCTCCTGGACGAGGTCGGGCAGGGCGCCGACGCGGGAGGCGATCACCGGCACGCCGAGGGCGAGGCTCTCGAGGACCGCCACCGGCCGGCCGTCGAAGCGGGAGGGCAGGACGAGGACGTCATAGGCCGACATGTAGTCGCCGACCTTTTCGACCTGGCCCAGGAAGCGCAGCGACTTGCCGAGGGCCAGCTTCTCGATGCGCCTCCGGACCGTGTCGGTCAACGGGCCGGCGCCGGTCATCAGGAAGACGAGCCGCGGGTCCCTGCGGCATTTGCGGGCGATCTCGAGGAAAGCCTCAGGGTCCTTCTCCTCCGACAACCGGCCGGAGAAGCCGGCGATGAACGTGCCCGGTGCGATGCCGAGCTCGCCGAGGACGTGGGCGGGCTTGGGCTGAGGGTGGAGCGCGTCGAGATCGACGCCGCTCGGGATTTGCAGGATCTGCTCGAGGGGTTCCCCTGCCTCCTCCAGCCACGAGGCCACCTCGCGGTTCTCGACCAGGATCTTGTCGAAATGTGCGGCGTACTTCCGGTTGTTCGCCGTGTGGCCCACGGTGTTGAACAGCAGATCGATCACCTTCAGCTCGGGGTAGCCGGCGGTGATTTTCGGCAACAGCTCGTAGAACACCCGGCTGCCGGCGATCCAGAGCAGCGAGACGTTGCGCGTCGCGAAGATATAGTCGATGAAATCCTGCCACCGGTTCGTTTCGAGGAAGCGCGGCAGTTGATAGATCTCCGCCGTTGCCCTTTCGAACCAGGCGGTCGAGTCGCCGTAGACGGGGTACGCATACTCGGTCGTCACCACGACGAGACGGAAGCCGCGGCCGCGCAGGTGGATGGAGATCTCGCTGAGCAGGCGCTCAGCTCCTCCCACCAGCAGGAACGGCAGGGCGAGCAGGATCGTGGTGTCGTCCGTGGCCGGCCAGCCGTTCGCGAGATTGACGAAACCGTCCTGCATCCTGACCTTGAGGCGCCGGTTCTCCTCGCTGCGTTGCAAGGCTTCGTCGTCGATCACGTCCTGGTTGAAGGCCACCACCGCCTGGCGCTGCCGGTCCATGTCGGGCAGCTCCTGGTTCTGCCGGCTGAGGCTGTGCGTCGAGTGGACACGGTAGAGGAACAGGGGCTCGTCGACGATGTTGGCGATCCTCGCCCCCTGGGCGGCGAAGCGCAGCCAGAGCCGCCAGTCCTCGTAAAAGTAATCGCTGCCGATTCCGGAATCCTGAAAACCTCCAGCTCGCTCCCAGAGGCGCTTGCGAAAGACGGCGCAGGTGCTGACGTGGTTGGCCGCGAGCATGTCCGCGAGGGCCGGGAAGCGTTCCAGGTGATAGATCTCGCTCTTGTCGCCGAAGCTGCGGATGGTGGTCGACACCAGGTCGAAGTCCTGGGTCTCGAGCAGGAAGAGGGCCTTCTCCAGGTAGGTGGGCCGGATCAGGTCGTCGGCGTCGAGGCAGCAGACGTACTTGCCGCGAGCCCTGGAGATGCCGAAGTTGCGGTTGTCGCCGACGAGGTGGCGGCCTTCGCGGAAGAAGACCTGGGTCTGCGGGCGTTCGAGCCTCTTCAGGATTTCGAGAGTGTCCGGGGAGGAGCCGCCGTCGACCACCAGGATCTCGAAATTCCGAAAGGTCTGGGCGAGCACGGAGTCGATGGCCTCGGCGACGTACCGGCCGTAGTTGTAACAGGGGATGACGACGCTGACGAGAGGCCGCGAGGCGGGCCAGGGCTCCTGGCGGCGGGTGACGAGCTCGGCCGGAGGCAACGCCACGGCTTGCCGGCTCTCCTCGTTGAGGGAGTGCTGCACGATCTGGTTGACGCGCTGCTTGAGAGAGGCGAGGTCGCCGCGCAGCAGGAGGGCCGCCGCCGAGGCCGCCCGCCGCCACGTCAGCCTCTGGAGCTGATCGCGCAGGCGCGCCACCGCGACGTCCGGAGGCGTTTCGTCCGGCACCGCCAACCAGGCGAGCACCCTCCCCCGCAGCCTGTACCGCGCGCTGCCCGAGAGAGGCAGCAGGCGGTAGCCGAACCGGGCGACGCGCCAGACGATGGGTCCGGCCCCCGGCGCCGGGGAAGGCGGCGAGCCGAGCCGGCGCCGCAAGGCGAGCCGAAAATTCCAGATCCGCACCACCATTCGCCACGACTTCGAGCTCTGGATGGCGTGCAGCTCGTCATGGAGCCGATCCACTTCGCGGTTCGCCGCTCCCAGCGCGCGCTCGCGTTCGGTGAGCTCGGCCTGCGTCTCGCCCAGGCGCGCATCGCGCTTCGCGAGAGCGCGCCGCAGGCTTTCCACGTTCAGCATGGGGAAGTCGGTGGTGGCGCCGCCCGACAGATCGAGTTCCCAGAGCGTCGCCAACCGGTGGAGGAGCTCCGGGGTCAGGCCGGCGGGGTCGATCTCGGCGAGCAGGGCCACGGTCCCGGGGCTGGAGATCGCGGCGTGGACGAGGTTGAAGTAGAAACGGAAGGAACGCTCCTGCTTGGAGCGCAGCGCGGGGAGGGGGGCATCCACCAGGTGCTGGAACCGCTCCGCGAGCTCGCGATGCCTCGTGGGGGACGGGGTCGCGAGGCCGACGAAAGTGCTGCCATATCCCTGGATCGCGACCTCACGGCCGATCAGCGGCAGCTTGAAGACGTCCTTGAAGAGGAACGCCAGGCCCTCGAGGGTGGGGTAGTAGACGTGCTCCAGCGATGATCTGAACCAGATCCCGTTGTCCCGGGTCGGCGAGAGGAGAGGAACCTCGAAGACCAGCACGCCTTCCGGCGCCAGAAGTGAGCGGATGCGGTCCAGGGCGGTGCGGACGTCGGGCACGTGCTCGAGCACGGCGATGGCCGAGATGACGTCGAAAGAGCCGCCGTACCCCGCGAGCAGGGCGTCATCGCAGATATCCCCGCCCAGGATCTGGATGCCGGCACGCGCGCACTGCTCGCGCAAGTGTTCGTTGGTCTCGATGCCGAAGCGCTCGTAGGACGGCCCGAGGCGCCGCAGGAGGTGTCCGTCGGCGCAGCCCACGTCGAGGATCTTGGGCCTCTTGCCGGCGGAGCCGAGCAGCCGGATGAGCTCAGCCGTCCAGGCGAGCGAATGCGCCGCCACCATGGCGTAGTCGGAGTATCCGGCGTCGCCGGCCTCGGCGCTGGAGTAGTAGGAGTCGGTGTAATAGGCCGCCGTGTCGAGGGGGCGCTGGGCCACCCTTCCCATCCGGCAACGCGTGCACTGGAGAACCTCGATCCCGTCGCTACGCTCGCCGAGCACGCTGTAGGACGCCTCTCCGCAGACCGGGCAGGAGGCCAGGGGGACGATTTCGGAAGGGGAGTCCATCATGGAGGACAGGCTGAACGCCGTCCAGTCACATCAGTGCTTTCGGCCGGTAGATCCTGTAGTTGCCAAAGCTCGCCACCTGTTCGGCGTTGTCGGCAATCCAGCTCCGCAGGGCCGGTTTGTCGACGAGCTGGTCTTGCCCACGGCCTTCCGTAAATACGATGTAGCCTACCTTACCGGACTCCCACGCCGCAATCAGGCGTTCTCTCCCTGCATCGCTTATCAATGCATCATAATTTTCATAGTAGCGCCGCCGGGCCAGGAACCCGACGTCCTTCATCGAGCTGATGACGTCCTGCTCGGTGGTGTGAGAGGCGATGAAAGCCGCCGTCTCCCGCAAGCCTCTCTGCCCGTAATTGTAGGTGGTGGAGTAATCGACGCGGGTCTGATAGAGGGCGATCCCGGCCTGGAGGCCGGCGAAGAGCAGCAGCGCCCCGATCGCGAGCACCGCCCCCCGTCGGCGCAGGCTCGGCCGGTCCATCGTCCAAGCGAGCAGGCCGGCCAGGGCCGCGCCTGCCGGAAGCCACAACGACGCAGTTTGCGGGTAGACCGCCCGGTGGTCGATGAGAGCGTCCTGCACGGCCACGGCGCCGATCCCCAGGCCGGCCAGCCAGAGCGCTGCGCCGGCCGGCCAAGAGAGACCGGCGGCATCCTTCGCGTCCGACTCCCAGAGCCAGGCCCACAGGATCACCGGAGCACAGCTCAAAAGGGCCCAGAAGACGAAGGTGTACTTGAAAGGGGCATCCCCGAACGACGTGACCTGCCCGCAATAGTAGACGACGCCGGCCCCGCAGAGGCTCAGCAGCCAGAAGGAGTAGAGCGCCCGCGGCTCCCGGTCGTGCCACCAGCGGCGGGCCGTGGCGGCCACCAGGACGGCGACGCTCAGCCAGGGTAGGAATCCGGTCCACAGCACCATGAAGGGCAGCATCGCCTTGAGGTTGCCGGGATAGTTCCGCAGCCGGCCGGGTCCGAGCACGCTCGCCTTCAGAAATTGGAACGTGTACCCCACGTCCAATCCCGTAAATACGCCATAGAGGTAGTAGGTCAGCGCGAACGCTCCCAGGCCGGCGGCCGAGACTCCGAGGGTGACGACGGCCCCCCGTTTCCAGCCCAGGCGAGGAGCGAAGAGTAGAAAGAGGAAGGGGAAGAGCAGCAGAACCGTCGTCAGCTTGGCCCAGAGAGCCACCGTCAGGGCGAGCGCCACGAGCCCAAACTCCCAGCCGTGGGGCTCGTCCTGCCGCCGGTGGCCATCCTGCCAACAGATCCGGAGGGCGCTGAAGAGGACGAGGCTCAGCAGCGGCCCGTAGATCGTCGAGTCGATGTCGGCGATCGCGGAGCCCTGCAACGTGTAGGGGTTCAACAGGAAGAGCGGCCAGAACAGCCAGCGCCACTGCCGCACCCGTTCGCCGCCGAAGAGCAGGCCCAGGATGCGCAGGGCGAGCCAGCCCTGCAAGAGGGCGCACAGGGCGCCGAACATCCGTGCCTGAGCCGGGCCGAAGCCAAAGAGCCGGAACCATGCGGCCAGGGTGTAGATGTAGAGCGGCGGGTGATAGAGGCCGCTGTGCAGCCTGTTTTCCTCGCCGCGGTAGTACACCGGCTTGCCGCTGTGGGTAGTGGCCTCCGCGACCGCCGGAAAATCCATGTTGTCGAGGTGCAGCGGCTTGGCCGCTTGATGGGCCGCCAGCACCAGGAAGAGCAGGACCGCACCCTGCGAGATGGCGCCGCGCAGGTTCATCGCTCTCCTTCCGGCTGCCAGACGGCGCGGATGAGCATCTGCTTAGCGAACGGCTTCACCGGCAGGCGCAGGTACAACCGGATGAGGAATGGGGCCACGGGGAACCTCGATTTGATGGTCAGCGGCAGAAAGCGGGGCTCGACCGCGGTCACCTGAAAACCGTGAGCGGCGAGGAGGTCGCACAGGCTGCGGTCGGAGAAGATCGAGACGTGGGTGTAGTCGTCGAAATATTCCCTGTAGGCGTAGCGGTAGTTGGGTTGCAGCAGGTTCAGCGTGCCTCCCGGCCGGAGCTTTTTTTTGAGCGCCTCCAGGGTGGCCGCGAGCTCGTCCCGCGTCAGGTGCTCGAAGAGGTTGCTGGCGAAGGCGAAGTCCACCGACGCGTCGGGGACGAAGTCGAGGTCGCCGGCGCCGCCCACATGACCTTGCACCCCGGCGGCGAGGAACTGAAGGAAGCCCTGCCATTGATCCACTGCCAGGCGCCGCTCGCACCGCACGTGATTGATGAAGTGGCCGTAGCCGGCGCCGAGCTCGAGAACGCAGAAGCCGGGCCGGATCAGCCGTGAAAAGTACGCGTCGCACAGTGTCTTCCACAGGCGGTCGCGCCGCGGATCGAAGGTGAAGCGCGTCGCGTGATAGTTGTCCGAGGGCGGATTTGTCATAGAGGATTGGATCGGCGGCGGGGCCATCCGAAAAGCAGGCCCCTGATCATACTCAATCCCACCTTCAGGGCGCGCCGGTTGTCGACGTTCCCCCCCTTGCTCACGCCCACCCGGTCGAAGAAGGTCACCGGGCACTCCACGATCTCGACCCCGGAATCGAGAGCGGTGTCGAGGAAGTGGGCGTTGAACTCCAGGTTGACTTCGGGGTTGAGGCGGGGCAGGAGATCCTGGAGGGTCCGGTTACGGCAGAGCTTGTAGGTGGTGCCGACGTCGGTGAAGGTGCCGGTGCCCAGGTGCTTGGCTTCGAGCAGCTTGCCGACGAAGAAGTTGCCGTAGTACATGAACGTCGTCAATTGAGTTTTGGGGCTCCGCAACTGCTCGACGATGCGCGTGCCGTTGACGACGTCGGCGTGGGGGATGTAGGCCAGGAACTTGTCGACGTCGAAGGCACGGAAGGTCAGGTCCCCCTCGCACAGCAGGGTCAGCTCGGTGTCCTCATAGGCCATGCCGGTGCTCAGGGCGCGATGGACGCAGTGGCCATAGCCGGGCGCGAGCTCCGTCACCACGATGGCGCCGTGCCGCCTCGCGGCTTCGGCGGTGCCGTCGGAGCTGTTGTTGTCGACGACGATGACTCGCTTCACCCGCGGGTGCGCCCGGAAGTCGTCGACGGCCTGGCCAATGCTGGGCTCGTCGTTGTAGGCCGTGAGGACGGCCGTCACCTCGGCGATCTTGGGAACGTCGAAACGAACGCCGTGCTGCCGGCGCTTGCGCGGCATGAGGAAAGCGAGATCCGTTGCCACCAGGAGGATCCCCAGCAGGATGGGAATGCTGCTGTACCAGACGATTCCCTGGTTGAAGACCGCGAAAGCCGGTGACGGAGGCAGAAGCTTTCGGGGCAGAGCGATCAGAACGCCCAGGAGATACGCCGCCAAGCCGCCGCCGGTCAGCAGCAGGCCGTAGAGGAGCAGCGGCACCCGGAATCGCGTCGGCTTTACTTCCATGCGTATCAGGGTTCTAGTATAGAGGAAACTTCGCTTCTCCTCAGCCGGAGCCGAGGCAGACGATCGCCAGGCCATCCCGGAGGGTTACGGATTGCGGGCCGGGCCAGGGTTTCACCTCCCGGCAGTAGGCCGCGGCGGCGTCCTTCTGGACCTGGTCTTTCGCCGCTTTCAAGTCGTAGCCGGAGATCTCCCGCAGGATGCTCACCTTGGCCCAGTCGGCGCTGAAGGCCGAGAGGTTCATATCCATGTCGTTGGTGCCGAAGCCCAGCGGATAATTCGGGGACGTACGGTTCACTGCGACGGATTCAGTCCCGGAGAAGCCCGGCAGGGCCTCCAGGCGAGCCACGATGCGGCTCGCCTTCGCGGCGTCCCGGGTATTGAGCCGGAGCTGGTCGTTGAGGATGTGGTTGCTGCTGCCGATGAAGGACAAGACGATCAGCAGCGAGAGCAAGGCCAGGAACCGTCTGGCCGGACGGCCGAAGCACCGATAAGAGATCGCGAGCAGACCCGCCCAGAAGACCCCGACGTGCGACATGACTCGCGGGACCGGCCAGAAAATTGGCGGCACCATGGCGATCCCGAGGGTCCACACCACGGCGACGGCCAGCAAGGCGACGACCGCCGGCAGAAGGAGGGCGGACTGCCGCTGGAGAAGCCACGGCCGGGCGCGAAGCAGAAGGCCTGCCAGGGCGGCGAAGAAGAGCAGGAGCAGCAGCCATTTCGAGAATTGGCTCAAGAGAGGGCTGGGCCCCAGGAATCGGTAGACCAGGACTCTCCACACCGCCCGTGCCCGCTCGCCGATCAGGTCGCGAGAGAGGAATCCGAAGCGTTCGTCCAGGGTGACGTGCAGCAGACGGACGGCGAGGGCGTTGACGAGCATGTAGAGGGTCGTTCCGAGGGCCGCGCAGGCCAATAGCGTCGCGTTCCTGTTGCGAAGGAGCTTGCGCCAGGAAAGGAGGGCGGTGACCCGCGGCGGCCAGCCCGAGGCACTGCCCACCGCCAGGACGCGGGCCAGCCCGACCGCCGTGCCCATCAAAACGATCATTACGCAGTATGGCAGCACCATTTGGTAGATCGAAAGCGCGAGGGCAAACTGGAACGCTCCAACGGCCATTCCGGCCAGGGTCCATCGCCGGGGCACCAGCAAGGGCGCGAGCAGGGCCAGCGCACACATGGTGATTCCCAGCGCCGTGCGGAAGGTGAAGATCTCGGTCGTGAAGGGGTGAATCGAGACGATCGCGGCGGCGGCGGCGGGAAACCAGCCGGCCCCTCCGAGATTCCAGAACCTGACCACCCGAGTGGCCAGCAGCGCCGAAATCAGAATCGCGAAGGCGACGAAGAAGATCCGTGCATTGTGCGCCTCGAGATCGAGCAGACTCAGGATGTACAGCAGCGCCGATTGACCGAAACGCCCTTGGCTGAGCGCGAGCTCGGGCCGCGTGTCCTGCAGGACGAGGTGGTAGTCGTCGATCGAGTAGCCGGGCAGGAAGGCTGCGCCCTTCGCCAGCGCTGTGACGACGAGAGTCATCAGAAAGACCTTGAGGGTCCTCCAGTGCACTCCCCGGGAGTGGACGACAAGATTTTCGCTGCGGAGCCTGATGGGGGGAAGAAATCATGAACTCCGAGGACTGTCAAGCCGCGTGGCGCTACACCCGGCTCCTCCCGATGGCATAAGATTCCGCTGCCGCCGCGTGTGGAAGAGGCCCGAACCATGATCCCCTTCAACGACCTGAAGCCCGCCCACGCAATGCTTGCGCGCGAGCTGGGTGAAGCAGTCGAGCGGGTGCTCTCGGGCGGCTGGTACATCCTGGGGCCAGAGCTGGAGGCGTTCGAGGCCGAATTCGCCGCCTATCATGGCGTGCCCCACGCGGTCGGGGTGGCCAACGGCACCGATGCCCTCGAGCTGGCCCTGCGAGCTTTGGGAATCGGCGAGGGCGATGAGGTGATCACGGTGGCCCACACGGCCGTGGCCACGGTTTGCGCGGTGGAGCGTGCCGGTGCCACGCCGGTCCTCGTCGACGTCGACGGGACGAGCTACACCATGGATCCCTCGGCGGCGGCGGCGGCGGTCACCTCGCGTACGAAGGCGATCCTGCCGGTTCATCTGTATGGCCATCCCGCGGAGATGAGTGCCCTGGCCGGCCTCGCCGAGCGGCACGGCCTGGCCCTCGTCGAGGACTGCGCGCAAAGCCATGGCGCCCGGGAGGGCGGCAGGATCGCCGGCACGATCGGCCACCTGGGGGCCTTCAGCTTCTATCCCACCAAGAACCTCGGGGCCTTCGGCGATGGCGGAGCCGTGATCACCCACGATGCCGGTCTCGCCGCGCGGCTGCGCCGCCTGCGGAATTATGGCCAGGAAAATCGCTATCATTCGGTGGAGCGGGGGCAGAACAGCCGGCTGGACGAGATGCAGGCCGCGCTGCTGCGGGTCAAGCTGGCGCACCTCGACGAGCACAATGCGGTCCGCCGCCGGCTGGCCGCGGAATACTCACGGCAGCTCACGGGTGTGGCGACGCCGGCCTGCCGGGCCGGGTCCGAGCCCGTGTTCCACCTCTACGTGGTTCGTCACGGCCAGCGGGATCTGCTGATGAGCGCCCTCGCGGAAAGGGGCATCGGCACGCTCATCCATTACCCGGTTCCGGTCCACCTCCAGGAAGCTTACGGGGATCTGGGCTATGCCCCCGGCGCCCTGCCGGTGACCGAGCGGACGGCGGCTGAGGTTCTCTCCTTGCCGCTCTACGTCGGCCTGTCCCCTGAAACCGTGGGCTCGGTCGCGGAGGCGGTGCGCGAGAGCCTCCGGCTTCTTTCACCGTAAATAGCCATGGATCCAAACCGGTTCGCCGATCTCACCTTCGAAGGCTTCCGTGAGCTTGCGCGCGACGGGTCGCTGAGCCCACACGAGAAAGTGGGGTTCCCCGACTCCTACCGCGCCGGCCGGGAGGGGGAGATCCTCGCCGACATCCGGGCCAGGCTATCGAACCTAGAGCTGGCCGGCCGCAGAGTGCTCGACATCGGGCCGGGCTGCGGCGGCGTCGCCCAGGCGGTCCTGGCCTTCTGCCGGGAGAAGGGGCACGCCCTGGCGCTGATCGACTCCGCGGAGATGCTGGCCCTGCTGCCCGACGAGCCTTTCACCGAAAAGTATCCCGGCCGCTTTCCCGAGGAGTGCGCCGGGTACCTCGCGGCGCATCGGGGAAGCCTCGACGCCATCCTGGTCTACAGCGTCGTGCAGTACGTGTTCCGCGAAGGCAACCTTTTCGCCTTTTTCGACTCCTGCCTGGAGCTGCTGGCCGAGGGCGGCCAGTTGCTGATCGGCGACATTCCCAATCAATCGATGCGCAAGCGCTTCTTCAGCTCCGCGCGCGGCGTGCGGTTCCACCAGGAGTTCACCGGCACCGCCGAGATCCCCGCGGTGGCCCAAGGTATCCTGGAGCCCGGCCAAATCGACGACGCGGTGCTCCTCGGGCTGGTGCTGCGCGCCCGCGCGGCGGGGTTCGACGCCTTTCTCCTGCCGCAGGGCGCCGGGCTGCCGATGGCGAACCGGCGCGAGGACCTTCTGGTCAGGAAGCCGTGAGATAAAACCATGGTCAAGACGAAAAAGCTCGTCCTCATCGGCGACAGCGCCTTCGCGGAGGTCGCCTATGAGTATTTCACGCATGACTCCGAGTACGAGGTCGTGGCCTTCAGCGTGGAGCGGGAGTACTTGCGGCGCGGGGAGCTCTTCGGGGTGCCGGTGGTGGCGTTCGAAGAGCTACCGGAGCGCTTCGCCCCCGGGGAGCATCGCTTCTACGCCGCTCTCGTCTACACCCAGGGAAACGCCCTGCGCCGCCGGCTCTACGAGGCGGCCAGGGAGAAGGGTTATCAACCGGCTTCGTACGTGAGCTCGCACGCGTTCATCTGGCGCAATGTCACGCTTGGCGAGCACTGCTTCATCTTCGAGAACAACGTCGTCCAGCCCTTCGTCACGATCGGCAACAACGCCGTTCTCTGGAGCGGGAACCATATCGGCCATCACTCGACGATTGGAGATCATTGCTTCATCTCGTCTCACGTCGTGATCTCCGGTTTCGTCGAGGTGGGACATTCATGCTTTTTGGGAGTAAACGCAACAGTTGCTAATAACACGAAGATTGGCAATCGTTGCACGGTGGGGGCGGGAGCGCTGATCCTGGGAGACGTGGGAGATGACGAGACGGCTGTTGGAATCTGGAAGAAGCGGCAGCCGGCGTGCTAGAATAACCGGGTACTGTATTCGTCTTCCCGTCTGTAACAAAATGGATCTGCTTGCCGCCTATGCTCCTTGCCGATGAGCCGGTCAGACCGAACCGGTGATCGAATTCAAGGCTATCCTTACAGGAGGAATCTTTCTATGAAACTGATCAGCGCCGTCCTGACTTTCGCTGTCCTCGCCGTCCTGCTGGTAACGCCGGCCCACGCCCAAGCCACCCGTACCTGGGTATCCGGCGTCGGCGACGATGCCAACCCGTGCAGCCGCACGGCTCCCTGCAAGACCTTCGCGGGTGCCATCTCGAAGACCGCCGCCGGCGGTGAGATCTCCGTCCTCGATCCCGGCGGCTTCGGCGTCGTGACGATCACCAAGGCCATCACCATCAACGGTGACGGCACGCTCGCCGGCATTCTCTCCGCGGGCACCAACGGGATCATCGTCAACGCGGGCGTCAACGACAGGGTGGTCATCCGTAGCGTCTCGATCAACGGTATCGGCACCGGCCTCAACGGCATCCGTTACCTCGCCGGCAAGAGCCTCACCGTCGAGAACGTCACCATCAGCGGAGTCACCGGCCGCGGCATCGATATGTCCTTGACCAACACAGGCAACCTGTTTGTCAGGAACAGCAGCTTCACCAACTGTGGTACCGGTATCTTCGTCACCAGTACCGTCTTTGCCCTCGCCACGCTCGACCATGTTGCTCTTCATAACAACACCAACGGAGTCGAAGCCTCTACCAACGGCCGCGTCTCCATCACCGAATCGAGCATCTCCGAAAACTCTTCAAATGGGGTTCTCTCCAGTACCCCGACCTCTCAGATCAACGCAGAAGGCTGCCAGATAGCCTTCAACGCGCTGGTCGGTGCCAACTGTACGGCCGCCAGCGGTGCGATCCGCCTCTCTAACAACCAGATCTATAACAACACGACTGGCGTCAGCGTCTCCGCCAGTTGTGTCGTCAACTCGACAGGAAATAACCGGATCTTCGCCAACGGAACCAACGTGACGGGAACGATCGGCGCCGCGATCAACGTTCAGTAAAGGCCGTCCACGGGAGCTCCCGTACCGCGGGAGCTCCCGTACCCGCTTCAATCCTGCTCGAGGATCGCGCAACCAAAGCCGGTGGCGCCGTGCCGGTTGCCGTTATAGAAGAGATAGCGGCGTCTCCCCGCGTCCACGACACACGGATAGCAGATCATCTCCGAGTCCCATCCGGATTCTGGCCGAGTGATCCCTACCTCCGAATCTTTCCGTACCCATTCGTATCCATCGTTCGATTCCGCGTAGCCAAGTCGGTAGGGCTGATCTTCCGACCGGACCGAGAACCACATCCGGTAGATCGCGCCATCCTTGAGAACCCAGGGACGGCCGAGAGAGTACTCCTGGGGCCACTCCGGTTCCAGACACGATCCGCCCGTCGCCTGCCAGTGGATGCCATCCGTCGAGGATGCATGGCGGATGACGTTGTTGTAATGAAGGCCGCTCCGGCCCTCCGACCAGCGAAGGCAGGACCAGTACCACATACGGAAGCCGCCTTCGACAGGCATCACGAAAGGAGCCGAGCGTGAAAAGGGCTCCGCGTCGGTGCGGTCCAGGATTGGCACCCGCGAAGCCCGCTGGAAGACCTGCCGGTCGACGCTGGTGGCGAGCCCGCTGAAAAGCATGTACGGCACGCGTTCGCACCGCTGCCAGCCGATGTAGTAGAGGAAGCACTGATCGCCCACCGTGATCGCGCAGGAGGCGTTGACGCCGCAGTCGTCGAACGTTCCGGGCTCGCCGAGATCGAGAACGGGCTCCGGAGATTCCGCCAGGATCCGCTTGGGATCGCGTGCGTCGAGATCGACGTAACCGATACGGCCGTAGTTTCGCTCATCGAGCGCGGCGAAATAGACCCGCAGGGTCCTGTCGTCGAGAGCTTCGACGGTCGGAATGGTGGCGTACTGGCGGGCCCACCATCTCTCGCCGCTCGGCCGGTAGACGAGCCCGCATTTCTGCCAGAGCATGGAGGAGACCCTGCCGCAGGGCGCACTGCAAAGTCAAGCCTCCTGATGGTAGGCTACGCACATCTATGCGAGTCGAGCGGTTCACGGACGCTGCCCGCGAGCTCTGGGATGGTTACGTTCACAACAGCAGGAACGGCACGTTTCTATTTCTTCGTGATTATATGGAATACCATCAGGACCGGTTCGAGGACTACTCGCTGATTGTCCGGGGGGAAGACGGCTCGTTGACCGCGCTGCTTCCGGCGAGCCGGCGCGGCCGGGTTCTGGAGAGCCACGGCGGTCTGACCTATGGCGGCGTGGTCTCCGATGCCTCCATGACGGCGGCGAAGATGCTGGAGGTTTTCGAGGCCCTTCTCGACTACCTGCGGCAGGAATCCTTCTCCCTGCTGCGCTACCGCGCCGTACCGCATATCTACCACCGGGTGCCCGCGGAGGAGGATCTCTATGCCCTGACGCGGAACGGCGCGCGCATCGTCCGCAGGGCGACAGTGTCCGTCCTCGATGCGCGCCACCCCGTGGCGGTGCAGAGCCGGCGGCGGCGGGGAGTACGCAAGGCGCGGGCGGCCGGTCTGGTCTGCCGGGAGTCCGACGACCTTGCGGCCTACTGGGCACTGCTGACCCTCGTCCTCCAGGAAACGTATGGCGCGAAGCCCGTCCACTCGCTCGCGGAGATCGAGCTCCTGCGGCGGAGATTCCCCCGTAACATCCGGCTGTTCGGCTGCTTCCAGGGCGTGGACCTGGTGGCGGGCGTCCTGGTCTACGAGAGCCCCACGGTCGCCCGCGCCCAGTACATCGCCGCCTCGGAGAGCGGCAAGCGGCTGGCGGCTCTCGACCTCCTCTTCGATTTCCTGCTGCGGGAGGTCTACCCCGACAAGCCGTACTTTGACTTCGGTACCTCGGAAGCGGCCGATGGCCGGGACCTGAACCGGGGAGTTATCGAGTTCAAGGAGAGCCTGGGAGCGCGTACTGTGGTATTGGACACTTACGAGCTTCCGGTTCCTGCCCAAAGGAGCTCATAGCGAGCCGCCATGTCCATCCAGGATTGCCACCTCATCGACCTGCCGAAGATCAACGACGAGCGCGGGAACCTGACCTTCATCGAAGGGGAGCGCCACGTCCCTTTCGACATCCGGCGGGTCTTCTACCTGTATGACGTTCCCGGCGGCTCCCTGCGGGCGGGGCACGCGTTGAAGAGCTGTCATCAATTCATCATTGCCATCTCGGGCAGCTTCGACGTCCTGTTGGACGATGGCTTCGGACGGCAGAGGTTCCACCTCAACCGCTCGCACTACGGTCTCTATGTGACGCCCCTGACCTGGCGGGAGATCGACAACTTCTCCTCCAACTCGGTCTGCCTGGTGCTGGCCTCGGCGGCGTACAGCGAGAACGACTACTACCGCGCCTACGAGAGCTTCCTTGCGGCCGTCCGGGAGGGCCAATGAACGGAACCGAGGGCTCGGCGACGGTCTCGGTCGTCGTACCGGTCTACTTCAACGAGCCGTCTCTGCCCATCCTTTTCGATGCCCTTCTGGAGGTCGAAGCGGGCCTCCGGGAGAGGAACCTCCAACTGGAGTTGATCTTCGTCGACGACGGCTCCCGCGACGGCTCCCTGGCAGTCCTGCGCGAGCTCAAGCGGCGGCGGCCGGCGACGAAGGTGGTGAAGCTGACCCGGAACTTCGGAGCCGTTCATGCCTCGAAGACGGGAATGCGGTTCGTCACGGGCGACTGCTTCATGGTGCTTGCGGCCGACCTTCAGGATCCTCCGGAGCTCATTCTCCAGACGGTCGACCGCTGGCAGCAGGGCGCAAAGTTCGTCATCTGCGTCCGGCAGGACCGCCAGGACTCCGCCGTCTCCGTGCTGTTTTCCAAGCTGTACTACTGGCTGATCCGCCTGCTGGTGGTCAGCGACTATCCTGCGGGCGGTTACGATCCCGCGCTGATGAGCCGGGATTTCCTGCCGCACATGCTGGACAGCGCCAGGAACGTCAACACGCCGCTCTTCGCCTACTGGCTGGGCTTCGAACCGGTCAAGATCCACTACTCGCGGCGTAAGCGGCCGCACGGCAAGTCGCGGTGGACCTTCCTGAAGCGGGTGAGATTCTTCCTCGACTCGATTCTGGGCTTCTCGATCGTCCCGATCCGGGCGATGTCGCTCTTCGGCGCCCTCGTGTCTCTCGCCAGCTTCGGCTACGGCTCGGTGATCGCGATCAACGCGTTGCGCGGGATCTCCGAAGTGCCGGGCTTCCCGACCCTGGTGGTGATCCTCTCGTTTCTCCTCGGAGTGGTGATCATGATGCTGGGCATCATCGGCGAGTACCTCTGGCGGATTTTCGACGAGGTGAGCCGCAAACCCGAGGCGGTCATTGACGAGATCCTTTAGCCTCCAGGCCGCGCGCTTTGTGGTGGCAGGTGCCGCGAGCACGGGGTTTACCTACCTCGCTTACCTGGCCCTTCTGAAGTGGACCTCCTACCGGTGGGCCTACTCCCTCTCCTACGTCGCCGGCATCTTCCTCTCCTTCGTCCTCAACTCGCGCTTCGTCTTCCGCGTTCCTCTCTGCTGGCGGCGCCTGCTGCCATACCCCTCGGTGTACCTGGTGCAGTACCTCCTCGGCCTGTGCGTGATCCACGTCGGGGTCGAGCTACTACGGTGGGATGAGCGGCTGATGCCGATCGCCGTCCTCGTGGTGACGGTGCCGGTGAGCTTCGTGTTGACCCGCTGGGTGTTGGGTGAGACAGGCAGGGGAGACGAAGGCGGCCCTTTCGTCCCCCCTGGGTAGTCTCTTGCTTCCTAGGGGGTGTTGCCCTTTTGGGCCGCCAGTTGGGCCTCCAGAGCGGCGAGCCGCTCGGTCAGCCCCTTGTTCTGGGCCGTCAACTCCTTCACGGCGAGCCAGAGGGCCATCTCGACCTCCTGGCCGTTGAGGAGCTTGTCCGACCCGTGCTGGAAGATTTGGTGGAAGTCCTCGGCCATGAGGCCCAGCCTGTCTTTGGGGCCATTGATGAAATCGTACTTGTAGACATCGACGGCAGAGATCTTCTCCAGAATGTTGGGCACGCGGACGGGTTCCAGATTCTCCTTGATGGCGCGGGAGGAGGTGGCAGTGAACGCCGTCGCGCCGGCATTGAGGTTCGAGGCGGGGTTGTTGCAACCCCCGCCCGAGGCGACAACCAGATCGGAGGTCGGGTTGTTGCAGTTGATGCCCACGTCGCCGTCGGAGTCGATGCGCATATGTTCCGTGCTGTTGGTCAGAAAGACGGTCGGAACGTTACTGATGGAGTTGAAACGGAAGGCGCCGGCGGTGTTGTCATGGGAGATGCTGACGACGGTGGCCCCAGCCGCATTTGTGAACTCAAACCCTGAAAATCCGGTCGCGCTTGTGTTTTCTATTTTAGCGCACACCGCTCCGGCCTCGCCGCAAATGACATGCAGCTTGTTCTCGGGCGACGCCGTGCCAATGCCCACGTCGCCGTCGGAGGAGATGTCGACCGAGCTGGTCGGCGCGCCGGGCCGGATGCGGAAGGGGAGCTTCGAACCGCCGGTCACGTCGCGGACGAAGAAGTTGGCCTCGTTGGCGCCGATGTCCCAGGTCTGGGCCGTGAAGCCGCCGGAGTTGTTCTGCTCCAGCCGCAGGGCCGGCGTGTTGCTGGTGTTGACGTGGAGGTCGAGCACCGGCGTGGAGGTGCGGAAGCCGACCCGGCCCGTCGAGTCGACGAAGATCGAGTTGGTCGTCGCGCTGCCGCTCACCGTGAAGGGCACGGTGGAGGCGGTGATGTCCTCGATGGAGAACTTGTTGGCGCCTCCCGAGGCCGAGTCGTTGGCGGTGAGCTGCCAATCGTGGTTGGGGAAGCCGGTACCGGTCGAGGTGTCGTCGAACTTGATGCGGGTGTTGTTCTCCTTCAGCCGGATGGTGTCGAAGCCGAAGGACTCGTTGTTGACACAGTCGAGGCCGACGCAGAGGCTGCCCTGAATGATCGCGTCGTCGGCGGTCACCACGTCCTTGAGCACGAGAGGCGTCAGGGCCTTGGTGGGACGGGAAGCGGTGGGGCGCCCCTCTTTCGCGTCCGGCGAGAGGAGCGCGCCATTGTGGATGGTGAAGAACCCGGACTGGGCGAGGGGACCGCGGGGAAGCTTGCCGGCCGCCTGCAGCTTGGCGATGGCGGCGTCGTCGCCGGCGCGGTGGGCGGCTGCCAGGGCTTGGCGGGTTTGCGCGTCCAGGCGCGGCTTGGCCGTCAGCTCATAGGCGTAGGTGCCGTCGGGAAGTGGCTTGCCGTCGTCACCCACCGGTTCGAACGCGAGGGTGGCTCCACTTAGGATCTCGCGCCGCAGGGTCACGCCGCCGGGCCCGGAGACGGTGAGCGTAAACTTCTCGAAGTCGCCGGCCGGCTGCCATTCGAGGCCTTGGGGACTGACGCTCACGGTGGCCAGCGGCGCCGCCGCCCGGGCCGCGGGAGCCGCCAGCAGGATGACCGCCGTCAGCAGCAGCATCGCCATCCATCCGGTTGATTGAAGAGTCCTCTTCATCGCTACCTCCTTCCATATGTGCTTCAGGTTCAGGGCGGGACCCACACGGTCCGGCCCGGCAATCTCCGAATTCGGGGTGTGGCACCAGTGAAGTGCGGAAGGAATCAGGAAGAGGGACACTCTGGCTCACACCCCCTGATCTTCTGGCCTGCTCACATAGGCTCAGAAATCGTCGGTTCGTTACCCGAATATAGGGGATGAGAGCGGCGTTGTCGACTCGACTTTGGAGTAGAAACGAACACGTTCAATCAGTGCGCGCGATCAGGGAGAAGATTTCACCGAACACGGGGTGGAGGTCCGCCGCGAGGCCCTGCCCCAGGCGCCTTATGGCCGCTTGGAGCGCAGCCCCGCCATCCTCCCTGGGCACCGGCCAGCGCAGGGTCAGCCGGTTGAGCCCGAGGCGCAGCCGCTCGCGGCCGATGCGAAGCGTTTTCCGGCTCCAGCGTTCCGTGGCGTCGACTGCGCCGATCTGGACGCCGTTGATCTCGAAGACAACCGTGCCGGAGCGGCTCCCTTGGATCGCGGGAAGGCGGAGGGTGGGCTCGATCTGGACGTCCCTCTCGCCGTCGCAGATCAAGCAGAAGGAGGTGGCCGGCCAGGGAGAACGGACGGTCGCCCGTTCGGCGAGGTCCTCGAAACGCATCACCTCGGGGAAGAAGCGCTCCAGGGGCTCCCAGAGGTAGGGCGGCTCGGCGAGGTCCGTTCCCTCTTCGCCGATCGCGTTATGCCGGAGGAGGAGACGGGCGATCCGTTCCCGCACCGGCGTTCCACGCCTCTCCAGAACGGCCTGGATGGCTTCCAGGAGGTCCGCGTCCAGGAAGTCCCAGCGGAGGCCATGCTGCAAAAGCAGACGGTACGGAGAGGCGAAGTTGCGGCGGAGGGCCGCGGTGAGGACGGCCGGACCCGGTGCGCAGCGAGCCTCGGCGACGTCGAGCATCGCCGCTTCGACGCCGGGCGAGGCCTCCAGGGCCGCGTCGAGCCAGTGCTCCAGGATGGGGCCCTTCGGCCCCACCGCCAGCAGCCGGTGGGCCGAGTGGATGGTGGCGCCGAGCCGGGCCGTGGCCTCGGCCTCCGGTGAGAGGACGGTGACGGGGAGGCGCGGCAGGAGATCGCGCCAATCCATGTCCGTCTCCAGCATCCCCGAAAGGTTCAGCACCTCCGCGGCCACGGCGGCCATGGCGACGTGGATCCCTTCCGCGGTCAGATGGCAGTAGTCGAGGAACAGGCGGCGGCCGGGCAGGCTCTCCCCCGTATGCTCCCGGAAGATCGCCCGCAGATCCACGGCCGCGAAGCCGTGCCGGCGCGCCGCGTCCCATTGGATCTCGCGGGCGGCCGTGGTGGCCTGGGGCGCGCCCAGGAAGGCGAGGGTGGCGTAGGGGGCGGCGTCCACCTCGGCGAGAGCGGCCCGCCGGGCCTCCTCCCGATCCCCGAGTCCCTCCGAGATCAGGACCTTCAAGCGCCAGGTGGAGGAGCAAAGGCCACCGTCGAGCTCCAGCATCGCGCGGGCGGCCTCGTCCGCGGCTTCGAAGTCGCCATGGCTCACAGCGCGGACCGCGTCCTCATAGAGGCCGTGCCAGCGGGCGATGCCGTCCCCAGGCAGCCAGACGGGAGGCTGCCGCGTTTCCCAATCCGCCAGATTCACCTCGGGCAGCACCAGGACAACGGGGATCTGGACGGTCCGGGCGATGAAGGCGATCCGCTCCAGCGCTGACTCCGCGCGCTCCCGCAGGCGTTCCGCAGCGAGCTCGATGGGGCCGGCGATCCCCTTTTCCCGCAGCGCCTTCGCAACCTCCCGCCGGGCGGGAATGGAAGGCGCGTAGGGAGAGACCTCGGGCGTCTCCAGCAGGTTCCAGTTGTTGCCCACGAAGATGGCCAGCACGTCCGGCTGGATCTGGAGCGACGTCCGCACCGTCTCCGCGAGCCCGGCCAGGGTCTCGTTGGTGCGCGCGAGGTCTATCACCTCGAAGTTGTTCTCGCCGCCCGCCGCCCGGAGCTGGGACTCCAAGACCCGCGCCGGGGTCAGGTGCGGGGCGTAGAGATATCCAGCCGCCACGGACTCGCCGAAGAAGGCCACCCGCAGGGGCAGCTCTGCCTTCTTGGGCCGCAGCTCTTTCACCGTCGCGAAGTGATCGCCCAGAGAGAGGGGATCGGGACGGACGAAGACCGTTTCTCCCTCAACCGTCCTTGGTTCCCAGATGCTGATGGGTTCGGGAGGGCGCGTCATACGAAGGTGTACAGGTCCTCACTGATCGCGGAACGTTCGCGAGCGAAGCCGCTGCGCAACCGTTGTCGCCAGGCGGGAATCAGCTCCGCCCAAGCGGCCGGCAACGCCTCCCGGTCGATCAGGAAATCTTCCAGCACCAGGGTGTCGATTCCCGTCGAGGCGAAGCAGAGAAGGGCGTCCACGGGCGAGGCGACGATGGGCTCGCCGCGGACGTTGAAGGAGGTGTTGACCAGGATCGGGCAAGACGTCCGCCGGTGGAAAGCCTCCAGCAGGGCCGCGAATCGGGGTGCCACGGTGGCTTCGACGGTCTGCGGCCGGGCCGAGCGGTCCACATGGGTGACGGCCGGCAGATCGAGGGGCGAGATGACCCGGCAGGTCTCCAGCATGAAGGGGGAGGGATGGTCCAGGTCGAAATGAGCCCCGGCGTGCTCGCCGAGGACGCTGGGCGCGAAGGGCCGGAACGCCTCGCGCTTCTTGACCAGCCGGTTGAGCCGGTCGCGCATCTCCGGATCGCGGGGATCGCCCAGCAGGCTGCGGCCTCCCAGGGCCCGGGGACCCATCTCCAGGGGACCGTGAAACCAGGCGACGACCTTCCGGGCCTCCAGGCGGTCCACGACGGCTTCCAGCAGCGCGGCCTCACGATCGCGGAAGTCGAGCGCCGGCAGCAGCTCCGCGGCGTCGAGCAACCGGGAGACATCGTCCGCCGTCGAGCCAGGACCCAGGTAGACGTGTTCGAGCGTCCCTCCCGGCCGCTCGCCGGTCAGCTCGACATGAGCGAGGGCCGCGGCGCCCAGGCATCCTCCGGAGTCGCCGGCCGCGGGCTGGACGAAGAGGCGGCGAAACGGCCCCTCGCGCAGAATGCGCCCGTTGGCCACGCAGTTGAGGGCGACGCCCCCGGCCATGCAGAGATCCGGAAGGCCTGTGCGCTCGTGGAGCCGGACGGTCTTCTCGATCAGGATCTCCTCCAGCACGGCCTGGAGGCTGCGGGCCACGTCCTGATGGAAGCGCTCGATCTCCGACTCCCGCGACCGGGGCGGCTGACCGAAGAGATCGGCGAGAGCCTCCGAGTACATCGTCTGTCCGCGGACGAAGTCGAAGTAGCGAAGCTCCAGCCGGTATTGGCCGCCGGGGCCGGACTCCACGAGCTGCCCCATCTCCTTCAGATACCGCGGCTCGCCATAGGGGGCGAGACCCATCACCTTGTACTCGCCGTCGTTGACGGCGAAGCCCAGGTAGGACGTGATCGTGGAGTAGAGCAGGCCGAGGGAGTGGGGGAAGGCCACGGACTCGAAGAGGTTGATCCCGGCCCGGCCGGCCTGCCCGTAAGCGGTGGTGTCCCATTCGCCCACGCCGTCGACCGTGAGCACGGCCGCCTCGGGAAAGCCGGAGAAGAAGAAGGCGCTGGCCGCGTGGGAGAGATGGTGGGGAAAGGTGAGGATGGGACCCTCCCAGCCCAGGCCCTCGCGAATCTCCCGCTCCGGCCGCTCGGGGTCGAGAAGATCCGAGGCCGCCCCGGCCCAGATCTGCCGCGAGATCTTGGCCACCGGCGACTCGTAGAAGGCGACGGCGTCGAGGTCGAGGAGGCCGATCCCGCCCTGCTTCAGACACCACCGGAACGCCGAAACCGGCAGCCGCGGATCATGCTTCACCCGCGAGAACCGCTCCTCCTCCGCCGCGGCCACGAGGCGGCCGTCGCGCAGCAGGCAGCAGGCGGACTCGTGGAAGAAGGCCGAGAGGCCGAGGACGTTCATGGCCGGCCGATTGTACGGGAGGTCTGATTCACCCGCTTCACCGCCAGAGCACCGGGTAGGGGATGTCGTCCCGCATGGCATTGACGCGAATACGGTTCAGCCGTAGGCTGTGCCTAAGTGACAAGAAACGAAGGAGATAGAGATACCCAGGCACCCCGGCTGCAATCTCGCCTAGCCCCAAAGTTGTCGCTTTGGGATGCTCGGGCGATTTGTCGGTGAACACTAAGCGTTAGGCGGCGGAACAACCATCCTTTGTCATTGAGGCATCTCCGGACCCCAGAAAGTGTCGACTCCCGACCGCAACAGGGCGATGACCAAGGAACTCGGCGCAGCGGCGATAGATGTCGCTCGACATCTTCAGGCCTTCGGCTCCTATGGCGGCTCCCGCAGCGCCGCACTTCGCGCGCTTCGGCGGCGCCAGCCGAGTCACACGCAGGACCAGCTCGAGACCGCTCTTACCAAGGCCCTAGAGCTCTTCGCTCACACACGACACGAAGTCTCCAGCTACGCTGGCAGTTCCCGGTCGGCGAGCGTGGACGATCCTCAGATGCGCGTGGTCGGCCAACATCTGGCCGCTCAGCATTCAAGCTTCGACTCCGCTGAAGTCTCTCTTCTAGCAGCGTGGGTCCTGTACCACTACCATCTTCGCTGACGGTTCACGCTACAGGCGTTAGGCGCTAGGGGCAGTCCTCCCCGATCTGCCAGCCTGTAGAACCCTCCTCCATATGCGCTTTTATTTACACCCAACAGGGCCATCGCCAAGGTCATCCTGAGAGCCGCTTGACAATGGCCACAATTAACGGTACTGTATGTGCATTCACGAAGGATGCGCCGGACGGCGGCGCCGTCGAAGCCCTCAGGGCGAAAGGAAGGGTCATGGGAATCGAGACGACGTATTCAGCGGTGATGGGCGGGCTGGTTTGGTTCGTCTTGGCGCTGAATGCGAACGCCGCGCCCAAGCCCTTCCAGGAGCTCTATGGCAGCCGCCGGTCCGAGAAGTTGGCGGGGTTCGGCGTGCAGCCATTCCGCGATTGGGAGCTCCGGTCCCCGAAGGCTTCGACGCCCTCCGAGCCGACCGCGCCAACTCCGACCCCGGCACCGGCGGCCGCCCATTCCGCGGCGAACGCCCACTCCAAACCGTAGATCCTCCGAGGCACCCCGCGGGGGAGCGCGCCGGGCGGCGCGCTCCCTTTCTTGCTTTTTTGCCCCCCTGCACCCTCCACGGCCACCTCGCCAAGCTTTACGACCCCGCTCCAAACATTACGACGTCCCACCAAACTTTACGGCGCCGCTCCAAACTTTATGGAGCGGCTCCAAACTTTACGGTGGCGCTCGAAACTTTACGACGTGGCTCCAAACATTACGACGGTGCTCCAAACATTATGACGCGGCTCCAAACTTTACGACGACGCTCGAAACTTACGGAACCGCTCCAAACATTTGGCGGGTCATCAAAACTTATAGCGCCTCGGCAAACTTAGGGCCTGTCACGAAATAACCTGAGAACCTGTCGGAAAATTTCCCCACCGGCCCAACGGGCCGGGAGATCCCAGCCCAGGGCTGAGGCCGAAGGCCGATGCCCTGGGAAAAAGGGCACCCCATCCATGCGGCCTGAAAGGTCGCGAGAACTTGTTTCGATGTCATCGGCCACCTCAAGAAGGGCTCGACCAACTGGTTTCGCAGCCCCCTCAAACGCCGGGTCAACAGTCTCGCGACCTTTCAGGCCGCACCGCGTTGTCAATCTCGCCACCCAGGGCATCGGCCTGCGGCCTCAGCCCTGGGCTCCGTTCTCCCGGCCCGTTAGGCCGGACGGGCCGGCCACTCGCGTCATGGGTATCTCTATCGCTCAAACCACCGACCCTCAACCGCCGGCGCTCTCCTCGGTAAATAGATGACTCCCTGGAACTTACGCAACTCGGTTCGTCAACGTTTGGAATGCATATCGGTTATTACTCCTTCCTACTAGCCGCTGGAAGGCTTATACGGATGCCGTGGCTTGCTCGGATCCCCGCAACTCCTTCTCTCCCAGTTGGATGGGCTGGAACGGGGACCTCCACGCGCCTCCCGAAGGGTGCCCCAAAACAGACCCTCCTGCGGCATGCGTCTCGCTCGGGGTCCAGGGCATTGACGAGGTTAAGGAACCCGTCGAGGCCGCGTCAATAGGTGTGTAAACGGCCTCAGGCGGCGGCCTCCTGTTGGACCGGTGTTGCAGGCATGACTCGGACTCCATCAAGGTAAGTGGCGCCCTCGGCCAACTCACCGAGGAGCTCTGGAAAGCCGAGACGGCGGAACGTCTTCTCAGCGACGATCAGAACCTTCCAGATCAGCGCGGTGGCGTTGGCCACCTTCTTGTATCTCTTGCCAGCCGTGGTTCGCAGACGAACCGCCGCGAAGGGAGATTCAATCGGGTTCGTCGTGCGCAGATGCTTCCAGTGCTCTTTCGGGAAGGCGAAGAACGTCACCATGCGTTGCCAGTCCCGCTCCAGGGTCTCGACAGCCTTCGGCTGCGAGGTGCCGAAGCGTGCGCGGAAGGCGTCGCGCTGCTTTTTGGCTTCCCGCCGTGTCTTCGCGTAGGGAATCTGGCGCAGCAGCTCACGGGCTTCGCTCTGCAGCTTCTTGGGCAGAGCGTCGATCACATTGACGAGTTTGTGATTCCAGCACCGCTGCTCGGCGGCTCCGGGAAACACTTGCGCCAGCGCCGTCCACAGGCCCAGACTTCCGTCAGCGATCACCAGCCGCGGCACGCTCATCCCTCTCTCCGACAGGCTGCGCAGCAGCCGACCCCACGACTCGGCCGACTCTCGATGCCCGCTCTCGATGGCCAGCACCACCTTGCGCCCGTCCCGCAGGCCGGCGATGACCACCAACAAGCAGGCCTTCTCCTGCTCCAGACCCGCCTTGACGTAGATTCCATCGGCCCACAAGTAGATCGGCTCGAGGCCTCGCAGGCTGCGCCGGCTCCAGGCCTCGAACTGAGTGACCCACTTGCCTCGCAACCGCTCGATCGAACTGGCCGACAGAGGCGCTGACTCGCCCAACAGACCGCGCAACGCCAGCTCAAAGTCTCGCTGAGCCAGGCCGTGCAGATACAACTCGGGCAGAAGCGTGGCCATCTCCTGGGTCCGACGACGGAACAACGGCAAAACCTGGCTCTCGAAGCGCTTCTCCAAGCCACGAACCCGAGGGCGCTGCACCGTTACCGTGCCGCCCATCAGCGCCAGCTTGCGCGGCTTGCCATGCCCATTGCGGTAGCCCACCGGGGCGTCCACCTGCGCCCGACGCTCACTCTTAGAACGCCCCACAAGAGCCGTAACCTCTTCCTCCAGAAGCATCTGGACGAACTCAGCGATCCGCTCGCGAGCCATTGACTCCAGGCTCTCCCAGATCGTCCTTGACCCAAATCGCTCCTTAGTGCTCTGCTCCTCCATGGCGGTGTCTCCTTCCGTGCCAGGCATTTCCCTGGCGGGTCTTGGTCGACTGGAAGGTTACGCCGCCTTTTGCTCGTTTACACACCTTTCGAGGCTACCTCAACCCGGCGTATGATCACACTCATCAGGAAAATGAGGAAGATAGGAGCTTTAAGGATTCTGGATCGGAGGTAGGGCTGAGTCGCCAAGGATTAGACGGAAAAAGTTCAGAGTGACGTTGGCGCCGTCAGGCGAGAGGGCCGCTAGCAGCGATACCGTGCGGTGTCACTCAATGAGAGGAATGGAGAGTCATGAGCGAAAGGCGAGTTGATGCTTTGATAGGTGCTGCATGTATTGGTGCTGTCGTTACAGGCTTTATCGGTATCATTGCAGCTATTGTGTCTGTTGTCTCGATGAATCCTGTTGGGGCGGGTGTATCGATTATTGGAGCCGGCCTGGCCTTTGGTCTCCTAGCGAACGCCCTCCTGCGTGACTAGAAGAGCGGCCCGTGGGTTTAGGCCGACCGCAACCCGAGGCAGTCTGAAACCCATGAACATCGGTGTGCTCGCTTCTCATCAAGGAACTACCCTTCAGGCGGTCCTCGACGCGTGCCTGGGCGGTGCATTACCCGCCCGAGTCGGCGTCGTGATCTCCAACAACTCAGGTTCGGGAGCACTCCGCCGAGCCGAGGCCGCGGGCGTTCTGACTTGTCACATTTCCGGCAAGACCCATCCCGACCCCGTGGAGCTCGATCGAGCGGTATGCGCAGCCCTCGTGGCCGCCAACACGGATGTCGTGCTCCTGGCTGGATTCATGAAGAAGCTCGGGCCGCTCACTCTGCGAACGTACGCGGGACGGATCCTGAATACACATCCTGCTCTCCTGCCGAAGTTTGGTGGTCCCGGTATGTTTGGAGTGCACGTTCATCGCGCGGTGCTCGATTCTGGTGACACAGTGTCCGGTGCGTCCGTCCACCTCGTTGAGGACGAGTACGATACGGGGCAGGTCCTCGCACAGCAAAGCGTCGAGATCATCGCTGACGATACGCCCGACACGCTTGCGGCGCGGGTTCAGGCCGCCGAGCGCACGCTCGTCGTCGAAGTCCTTCGCGATTTTGCTCTTGGAGCTCGCTCATTGCCGACCAGAAGCCGCCCCTGACGCGAAAAGTCTGGCTCCTTCGGGAGACAAGCTATTCCGGGCAGGGATGCTCGCAGCCGCTCCGATGGCCGTCGATCATGTCGTAGAAGTAGGCCAAGCTTGAATTGTAGTGTCGGGCACGAGCAGGGACTACATGTTTTGCGAAGCTTGGTCCTCGCGATTTGATGACCTTTGAGGAGATTTGACTGAGATCGCGCCGCCCGAGCCTTCTGCCCGTTTCACGAATGACATGCGCAATACCTTCAAGCGCTTGTGCCGGTAGCAGCTCTTCGGTTTTACGGGGCGTAGGAGAGTAATCAATTCCATGCTCCCCTCGAACTGCATCTACGACGGCTTGGGGATCCGCCATGAGCCAGCCTTCTAGGCAGCGTTTGCAGACGATGCGAGAAACCTTGGCATTACTGAGAGCTTTTTCTCGCCCGGAAGCAAGGTAAGCACAGAGTTCTACGAAGGCTCCTCGAAAGCTCGCGAGCTTCTGAGGTCGTCCCAGAGCGCTTGGCCCTTCTTGATCCAGGATAAACAGGATCGTTTCATGCTTGCTTCGCATCGCCCGCCTTGTCAGGTCCAGAAGCCCTTCTCGCGTCGTGAGATCTTCAACGTCGATTCGCACAGCCAGCGCTGCCTCGCGGTTACGAGGAGCGGTTGGCAGGCCCAGGGCTCGCAGTGCGAGAACCTCATAGGTCTCTGCAAACTCGTCCTCCACGAAGATCTGAAGAGGCATCTTTAGAGGAAACGGCGTCGGACAGCTTCACCAAGTCGATACTTTTCAAGCCAGGGAGCGAACTCCTCCGCAGTGACGGGGGTGACGAGGGTTTTTCCCTCGGCGGTTCGCTCGGTCACCAGGACCTGAAGGTATTCGTTTTCTTCCGCAAGGTCGAAGCAGTCCATGAATTCGGGATTGTGAGTGGTGACGAGGACTTGGCGTTCCGTGTCTTCCGTGGTGGTCAACTGCACGGCCTGCCGCAGGCTGTCGGCCAGATGCTGCATGAGCCGAGGGTGAAGCCCAGCGTCGGGCTCTTCAATACAGGCCAGGGAGACGGACTGGTCTGCGAGCAGTAGGGCCATGTGGGCCAGCAGGCGAATGGTGCCATCGGAAATACTTTTTGCTGGGATTAGACGTTCGCCGAAGGCGGCTTCCCTGAACATGTACCGGGCATGCCTGCCGCCGCGCGGACCATCGTGGTCAATGACCAGGTCCGGGTGTGAATCGATGGCTCGCTGCATGGCCGCGATCACCTCTTCGAGATCGCCAGGACGATTTTCGCGGAGCGCGTAGAGGAAGGCGCTGAGGTTAGAGGCGTTGGCGTCCAAGGCAGGTACCGGTGCCTGCTCGGGAATGTAGCTGGTCTGCCGGGCGAGGCGTGGATCGACATCGAAGAAGCGCCAACCCGCAATGTGCTGAAAAACCGCTCGGAGGCAAGAATGATCAGAGTCACCCAGGTCCCGTAAGGCCAGGGCGTGAGGCGAGCGAGTCCGAATTCTCGATCCGTCGGGCAGCTCCGTCTCCTCGCTTGTACGATCGAGCAACTTGCGTTCAGACCCTTCGGACCGCAGACTAAGCTGTTCCTCGAAGACTTCGATGAAGCCGTTGGCATCGAATACCGTCCTATATTCAGCGCAGTCGGCGCAGGAGATACCTTGGCCGCCAAAGCGTGACAGGAGGCGAAACTGACTCAAGGTCTTGCTCTGCTCGGTGCGCCCATACCAGACCAAATCGGCGCTCTCATCGTCATAGGCCCGCCATTCGCTGGCGTCCCCCGCCACGGCGGCGCGTAGGAACCGCAGCGCCTTGAAGATGTTGGATTTACCGCTGCCGTTCGGCCCAATGATCAGGGTCAAGGGCTTGAGCGGAATCGCCGTCAAGTCGTAGAGACTCCGGAAGCGAAGGCTGTCGATTCCCGTCAGGTTCATAGCCACCCTCATCGTGACATAACGCCGGGCTCCGTGCCAGTCGCGAAGCCCGCGGGCTGTCTTCTACCTGGGAAGACCCTGAGAGGGGTACCTTTGGGGAGGTCGGCCCTACCTGGCTCGCTTGGCCGCCTTCGCCGCTTTCCCGACGTCGCCCATCGCGGCGAGGCGGCGGGCGGCGAGGGCGTGGGTGGAGAGGGATTCCGCCTGCTTGTTTGGGGGCGGCGAGACCCGCTTGTAGTACTCGCGGGCCACGTCCGGCAGGCCGTAGTGCTCGGCGAGACGGCCGAAGACGTACCAGTCGTCGGAGCCGGGAGTTTCGTCGCTCCTCGCGGCGATCGACTGGAGGATGAGCCGGTAGGCCTCGGAGGTCTTTCCCAGCTCGGCGTAGACCGCGGCGAGGGTGTGGAGGTCGGAGGCGCTGCCATAGCTCGACAGGGTCGTCGCCCGCTGGCTGTACTCGACCGTCTTGTCGTCCACCCGGCCGAGCTCCAGGCGCATCCAGGCGAGCTCGTTGAAGTCGCTCGCCGTGGCCTTGCCGGTATCGACGATCCGGTTGTACCGCTGCTCGGCGCGGTCGAAGTCGTTGGCGTGCAGAGCCTCGCGGGCGAGGAGGTGCAAGGCCGTGCCGTCGTTGGGCGTACGCTCCAGGCGCTGCTCGGCTTGGGTGCGGATCTCGTCCCAGCGGTCCAGGCGGAGCAGGGCCTCGGTGTGGAGGCCGTCGGCGCGCTCCGAGCCGGGGAGGGCTTCGAGAAGGCGGCGCGCGACCTTCTCCATCTCTTGATGGCGCCCGAGGTTCTCATAGGTCCGGACGAGGGCGAGGTCGAGCACGTTGCGGCGCGATGGCTCGGCGGCCTCCTCCCGGCAGGCGAGCAGGAGGGGCAGCGCCCGCGGGCTCGCGGCATCGCTACCCAGCAGGGCGGCGGCGGCGCAACGCATTTCCTCGGCGCCTGACTGCGACCCTTTGCTCCAGAGCGCCGGGAAAGGCGCGCGCGGCAGCGGATCCCCGTCGGCCCGCTCCGGCCCCTGGGTGTCCTCGGTGACCCAGTCCAGCCATTGGCGGGCGCCCCGGAGATCGCCGCGGTCCAGCCGGCGGAGGGTTTCCAGGGCCAGCAACTGGACGGCCGTGCTGGTTCCCACCAGGCGGTACTCGCTCCCTTCGCGCACGACGTAGATGGCGAACTGGTGCGACGCCTCCCCCGAGATGGGTGCGAAGTTGATCCGGTACCCCAACTCGTCGTCTCCGGTCTGCGTCTCGCGCAGGGAGGAGAGGCCGAGGTCGAGGGCGGTGTCCGCCGGCACGTCGCTCGTCAGGTTTTCCCGCATCTGGGAGAAGCCCCTGGAGATCGTCTCGTCGGCCCCCTTCTCCTTGGCCAGCTCGGCCTGTACGTACCGTGAGAAGAACGAGCTGAGCCGGGGGCGCTCGGCGCCACCGGTGAACATTGCGAAGAGGAAGCGCTTGAACACCGTCGCGGGCTGGTCCGGGGGGAGCTGGATCTCTTCGTGCCGGCGCGCCCGGCGGACCAGGTCGGCGAGCGAGAGGAGCGCGGCGGGGTTGGCCGACTCGCGGCCGGCGCGATCGAAGAGGACGGCGGCGTCGGGGTAGCGCCGCACGAGGAGGAGGTTCTGGCCGGCCTGCTGCAAGGCGGAGGCGCGGGCCTTCGGGTCCGCGAACCGGCGTTCGCCTTCCTGTACCGCGGCCTCGGGTCCCTCGGTGGCCGCCATGGCGACCAGGGCGAGCACCGAGCCGGTCTGCGAATCCTTCATCTCCGCCGCGAGCTTCCTGGCCTCGTCGAAGCGGCTGGCCCGCACCAGGGCGACGAGGAGGTTCTCGTCCATGCCATGGTCCTTGAGGTCCTTGCGTAGCGCCTGGTACTCGGCGATGGCGGCGGGCAGGTCCGCCTCCGGAGTGTAGCGGCGGCCCTTGGCGTCGTACTCCAGGAGGATGGCGAGATCGGCGCGCGCGGTCCCGTCCTGCGGGTCGAGCTCGCGGGCCTTGCGATAGGCGGCCACGGCGCCGTTGCGGTCGTAGCCGGGACGCAAGCGACGGCCGAGCTCGTCGTGCTGCAGCACCCAGCCGAGGGTGCGCCAGGCCGCGGCGAGCTTGGGCTCGAGCAGCGTCGCCCGGCGCGCCTCGCGCCGGGCCGCCTCGCCCATGCCCCCGGCGAGCAGCGCCCGGGCGACCCGGGAGCGGGGGAGGGCCTTCTGGGGCGACAGGGCTGCCAGGCGCTCCAGCTCCTGGAGCGCCTCCCGCACCCGGCCGGCGTCGAGGTGGGCCTCGCCGGCCTGATCGAACATCAGCAGCGTGTTTTTATCCTGCAACGCCTCGCGCACGCCCTTGCGCACCGCCTCGTACTCCCGGGCCGTGATGCGCCGCTGGCCGGTGTCCAGACGGAAGTTGGCGGTGACGACGTTGTCGGCTCCGGCGGCGTACGACTCGGCGAGCATGACGGTGCCGAAATGCCGGGTGCGGGCGGCCGGCAGCGGTTGGGGAACGTAGCCCGCGGGCGGCACCAGCCGGTAGCGCACCTCGAGCTGCAAGGGCTGGCGGAAGACGTAGTCGGACCGGCGGGGCTCGGAAAGGGCGCCCTCCTTCGTGCCGGAGCCGCCCACCAGGTCGGCGGGCAGTTGGGTGAGCAGCGAGGCGGGATTGATCCCCACGGCGGCGTTGCGCGCGTCGGTGAAGCCGCGGCGGGCGTTCTTGAGCTCCACCCGCATGCGTAGCGGCGCCGTCAGGTCCGCGGGCTTGGAGTGCTCCAGCGAGGCGACGTCCTCGGCCAGGTAGTAGCTGGCGGCATACTCCTTGAGGGCCTTCCTGATCTCGTCGTCGGCCTGCTGGGCGTAGAAGGCGCGCAGGGCGCGCTCGGGAGCGCCGAAGAAGTCGGTGGTCTCGACGACTTTCGACGGCCCGAGGTCGGCGAGCAGGAACTCGCGGGTCTCCACCTCGCGGTTGTCGGCCGAGGTGGACTCCGGCGTGCGCGTCAGGCCGGTGGCCGTGGGGCTCGCGATCAGCGCCAGCCGCCCCTCGTCGGCCAGCGGCAGCTCGCCCGCCCGGGCATAAGGATCGGTGGGATCGATCCACAGCGCCGGCGTGCCGGGCACCACGACGATGGCGTGGTTGAAGGTGCCGAAGCCGGGCAGCGACTCCTCGACGTCGGCGTCGTCCTCGCCGGCGTTCAGCAGGGCGACGTAGGCCGGGATGTCCGAGGCCCGCAGCATGCCGGTGAGCAGGACCGCCTTGTCCTTGCAGTCGCCGAAGCGGCGGCGCAGGGTCTCGGCGGGCTTGCGGGGGATCATGCCCCCCTCGCCCAGCTCGATGCCCGTGTAGCGCACCTCCTGGCCCAGGCGCGCCAGGTAGAGGTTGATCAGGTCGAGCTGCGAGGGCGCGTCGCCCTTGACCGCCGAGGTCGCGGAACGCATGAAGGCGGTGAGGTCCGCGCCGCTCAGGGCCTTGTCCACCAGCTCCGAGTAGCGCCGGGCGAGGTCTCCCCAGGAGCGGCCGGTGGAGAAGGCGACGTAGGCCGTGCGCGGTGTGTCGGACGGCAGGCCCGGCTCGGGGTCGTCCTCCGGCTCCAGGTCGTGGATCTCGATGTCCACCCGGCGCCTGCCGCCGGCCACGGTCTCCTTCCGGCGGGCGTCGGGAAGCTCTCGCACCACCCAGCGCAGGGGCGTCTCGGCCGGCGCCTCCAGCGCCAGGCGGGAGACGAGCACCGGCACTCCGAGGTCGAGGCCGTGCAGGCGCACGACACCCCCCTCGAAGAAGGGGCTCTGGTCGCGCACGGTCACCTGCTGCTCGACCACCGCTCCCGGCCGGGTCGCCGGCAGGGGCGCGCGCAGCAGCCTCCCGTCCTCGAACATGTCGGGAGAGCTCTGGGCGTTGGCGTTCTCGGTGATCGTCGTGGGGTCGAGGAGATGCTCGGCGCCGTCCGGCGTGATCACCCGCGCCCGGATCTCCGGCCGCGACTGGTGCCAGGGCGCCCAGCGCTCCTCGACGGTGGACCAGCTTTCGTGGGCGCTGGCGGCGAGGATCTTGTAGACCAGCCGCTGGCTGAAGGTTGCACGCCCGGCCGCGTCGAAGCTGTAGCTCGCCTCGGCGAGCAGCACGACGACGTCGTCCCCCTCCTCGCTCGCGACCTTCGCGGCGGCGCGGGCCATCGCCGGCGCGGTGGCGCTGAAAGGCGCGCCGTCCCACGGTTGAGCCGGGTCGGCCTGCTTTGCCGGGGTCGTCTGCCTTGCCGGGGCCATGGGCCTCGCCTGGGCGGGGGGAGGCCACAGGGCGAGCAGCGCACCGGCGAGAAGAACCAGTTTCCAGGGGTGGCGGCGCGGGAACGGCGGTCGAATGCGGGACATCACGTCTCCTGGCCAGGCGAGGGAGGGCCTGGAGGACCTTTCATGGCATCTTAGCATGTGGGTTTCCGGGGCTCCCGATTGGACCGTATAGAATCCGCCACAGTCAACCCTTCGGATGAATGTGCTCCAGGGCTTCGATCCATTTCGGTGGAGGGATCTCATGATCTCCAATCGCTTTCTTCCGGTCCCCGCGCTCGTGGCTATCGCGCTGCTGTCCCCGGGTCTCGCCGTACCGGCGGCGGCCACCAGCTTCGTCCCGATGACGGACGAGGCGCTCGTCGACCAGGCCCCTGCCGCGGCCGTGGTGCGCATCCTGGCGGTCGAAGCCGGCGCCGCCTTTTCCACCGAGTACCGGGTCGAGGTCGAGCAGCGTCTCAAGGGACGGCTTCCCGAAGCCACCCTGCGGGTGCGGGTCATCGGCGGCGATGGACCGAACGGGCTTTCACTTCATATATACGGCGCTCCGCACTTCGCCGTCGGCGAGCGCGCGCTGCTGCTGCTGGAGCCGGTCGCGGGCGGCGCCTTTCGTCCCGTCCAGCTTTTCCTCGGGGTTTTCCACGAGGTCTCGAGCGCCGGCCGCCGCTTCGCCGTGCGCGACCTGGCGCGGACGAGCGAGGTGCGGGTCTCGGTGGACGGCAAAGTGGCCGCGGGGCCGCCTCAGGCCGAACGCCCGCGCGATTTCGACGCCTTCGCCCGCTGGATCGCGGCGCGCGCCACGGGGGCCGCGAAGCCGGCCGATTACCGGTTCGGCGATCTGGTGGGCGAAAAATTCACTCTCTTCGCGGACCCCAACGATCATCTCAACCTGCGCTGGTTCATTTTCGACCAGGGAGGCCGCGTCAACTGGAAGGCCTTCGCCACCGGCCAGAAGGGCGTGCCCGGAGGGGGCTACGCCCAGTTTCAGGCCGGCCTCGCGGCCTGGACGGCCGAGCCCCAGACCCCGATCGACTACCGCTATGCCGGCACCACCACCAACAGCTCCGCCCTGGACCAGGTGGACGGCGTCAACGAGATCGTCTTCAACGATCCCAAGGATCTGATCGGCCCCTTCAGTTGCAGCGCCGGCGGCGTCCTGGCCATCGGCGGACCTTTCTTCACCACCTCGACCCTCTCTTTCCAGGGGCGGGCGTTTCACCAGATCGTCGAGGCCGACGTCGTCGTCAGCAATGGGCTGGAGTGCTTCTTCGCCCACAGCCGCAACGCCGCGAAGGCCGCGGAGGAGATCTTCGGCCACGAGCTCGGCCACACTCTCGGGCTGGGCCACTCCTGCGGCGACAGCCGGAGCCCGGCCTGCTCGGCCGACCCCGCCTTCGACGCGGCGCTGATGCGCGCCTTCGTGCACGACGACGGTCGCGGCGCCCGGCTCGGGGAGGACGACAAGGCGGGAGCGCGCGCCCTCTACGCCGCCGCGGCGCCTCTCGCCGCGCCCGACCATCTGGCCGCAGGCGTCGTCTCCCCCACGGAGGTGCGGCTCACCTGGAGCGACGAATCGACCGACGAGACCGAGTTCCGCGTCGAGGTCCAGTCGCCGGATACCGGCTTTGTCGACGTGGGCGCCGTCGCCGCGGACTCCACCCAGGCCCTGATTCAGGGGTTGCATCCCGCGACCCTCTACGCCTTCCGCGTGCGGGCCTCGCGCTCCGGGGCCTTCTCGCCGTACTCCAACGCCGTCAGCCTGGCGACCGACGCTCTCCCCGGGGCCTGCGTGCCGACCGGCACGGCCCTCTGCATCCGCGGGCGGTTTCAGGTGAGCGTGGCCTGGAAGGCTTCGAGCACCTCGTTCGGCGCCGGCCAGGTGATGCCGGTGGGCTCCGCCGACTCGGGGCTCTTCTGGTTCACCAGCCCGGACAATCTGGAGCTGCTGGTCAAGGTGCTCGACGGCTGCCTTCTCAATCAGCACTTCTGGGTCTACACCGGCCCCGCCACCGACGCCCGGCTCACGCTCACGGTGATCGACACGCGGACCGGCAAGGTCCGCGTCTACGTCAACCAGTTGGGGGTGGTGGCGGGGGCCACTACGGACACGGAGGCCTTCGCCACCTGTCCGTAGAAGCTCAGCTCAATTCGACGGCGGGCTCGCCCCGGTCCAGCGCCCGGTTGAGGCTCTGGACGATGGCGTAGACCTGGGAGCGGGTGATCTTCGAGCCCGGCCCCGCCTGCTCGACACGGAGGAGGGTGGCGTGGGCGAGACGCACCGGCAGGGCGTTGAAGGCGACGATTCCGCGCTCGGTCCCGGCGGTCTGGAGGGTCAGCACATAGTCGACCGCCTGCTGAAGATCGCGGCGGGCGAGATCCAGCACCTCGGCGCGGTCGGTCCCCTCCGGCAGATAGCGCCGGCCCTGGGTGGCGTCGGAGGCCGAGTCCTTGAGGATGTTGACGAGCTGGAGCCCCTCGCCGAAGGCGCGCGCCCGTTCCCGCAGGGCCGGAGCGACGGCGGCCACGGCCGGCCGGCCGAGGATGAAGAGCTCGGTCAGCAGCTCGCCCACGATGCCCGCCACGGTGTAGCAGTAGGCCTGGAGATCGGCGACGTCGCGCAGGCGCAGCTCGCCGTCGTCCCCGGTACGGGCGACGAAGCCCGCCATGCCATGGGCGGTGCGCACCGTGTGCTCGCGGATCAGCGCCACGGCCTCCGGCGCCAGGGCCAGGAAGGACTCGAAGACGAAGGGCACCGCCGCCAGCAGCTCCCGGTATCCGCTCTGGTCGACGGGGACCTCCTCGGCCCACAGGGTCGCGACGGCGGCGATCTCCTCCCGGTCCGGAGTCTCCAGGATCTGGATGAAGCGCTCCAGGGCGGCGATGCGCAACGCCCGGGGCCAGGCGGCGGCGTCCTCGAACGTATCGGCGATGCGGAAGAGGAGATAGGAGATCGTCACCTCGCGGCGGGTGGGCTCGGGCAGCAGGGGAATGGCGAGGGCGAACGTCCGGCTGGTGGCGATCAGGAGCTGCTCCAGATCGGGTTCCCGCCAGGTGGTTTGGGGTGTCGTCTCCGGCTGCACGGCCAGAGGATAGCACCCCTCGAAAGCCGCTAAAGCACTTCGGTACCGGCTGCTTCCTCGGTCGTTTCCTCGCTACGCAGAGCCCGCGCGAGCAGGCCGGGAGTGAGGCCGTTGGCGAGCAGCGACGGAATGCCGAGGCCGGCCAGCTCCAGCGCCGTCTCCAGGCGGTGGCGCATGCCGCCCGTGACGTCCGTGCCGGCCGGAGCGCCGATGGATTCCAGGGCCTCGGCGAAGGTCGCGGCGGTGACCCGCGACACGGTGCGCCCGCCGGAATCCCAGAGGCCGTCGGTCTCGCCGAGCCAGATCGCGCGGCGGATGCGAAGTCCGCGGCTCTGGAGTCGGGGAGCCAGCAGGCGGAAGAGACGCTCGGTGGAGCAGATCGAGGCGCCCCACTCACGGTCGAGCACCACGTCGCCGTAGAGCACCGGCAGCAGCCCGCGCTCCAAGGCCAGAAGCAGGGGCTCCAGGTCGATCTCGACCGGCTGCCCCGCCACGGCCACCACGCAGCTCGACGGCGCGAGGGAGAAGGCGGGGGCGCCGGCCTCGATCAAGGCGGCGACGACGATGCGATGAAGCGCGACGGCCCTTTCCTGCGTGGCGCAGGCGCCCGCGAGCTGCTCGGGGGAAAGGGGGCCCCGGCCGATACCGTGGCGCTGGGCGGCGACATGGCCGAAGGAGCCGCTGCCGTGGGCCACGATCAGAGAAAAAGGCGTCTTCGCCTCGGCGATCTCCCGGGCCAGGCGGCCGATCACCTCTCGGCGAGGAGACTCCTTCCCGGCCTTGTCGGTGATCAGGCTGCCGCCGAGCTTGAGGAGGAAAAGGTCAGGCATTGCCAGGAGATTTCCGCACCGTCAAGACCCTCATCACCCCGGCCCTCTTCTCCCAGCCTCCCCCCCGCCCGCCGGGAGAAGAGGGAGAACAGCCAAGAGAGATTCCGCCTTTGTTGGCCTGCCGGCTCCCCTCTGTCCCGGCCGGTGGGGGGGAGGCTGGGAGAGAGGGGCTGGGGGAGTGAGGGTCTCGAAGCGGCGGACACGGGGCCGTCCATCCAGATAGGTCGGCGTCAAGATCCGGCTCACATCGAATCTCACCTTCGAGACACCCTAAAACAAATGCTCCGTCTCCCGGTCCGGCCCGTCCCCGACGCCGTCGCGGATCACGAAGCCCACGGCCGGGAGGTCCTCCAGGCGGTCGGCGACGTCGTCCTCGGCTTCCGGGTCGCAGATGACGTGGACGTTGGCGCCCGCGTCCATGGTGGCCCAGGCGGCGAGCCCTTCCTGGCGCAGCTCGCGCACGGCGCGCAGCACGGCGATCGTCCCCGGGCTCCAGTAGAAGACCGGCGGATGGGAGGACATGGCGATCAGGTGGAGGTCGACCGCCTCCTCCTCCAGCACCGGCCCGAGGGCCGCGAGATCCCGCTTGCGGAGGGCCCGGCGCACCTTTTCGAGCCGTTCGGGGAGCAGCTCCTGGCGCTTGGAGTAGTAGGGGCTGGTAAGGGCGCGGCGGTGGCCGTCGAGCGAGGAGACGGTCTTGGGGCCGATCTCCACCACGGCGATGACGTCCCGCAGCTCCCAGTGGTCGGCTTCGAACAGCGGCTTGGCGTAGCTGCCGTCGTCGTCGCCCTTGGTCTCGCCCTTGGGCGCCGCCCACTCGACGTAGCCGCCGTAGACCGAGCGGCTGGCGGAGCCCGAGCCGCTGCGGCGGGCGAGCAGGGAGAGCTCGGCGTCCGTCGCCTTCTTCTCGAAGGCCCCGGCGGCGGCCAGGGTCAGCGCGGCGAAGCCGGAGGCGGAGGAGGCGAGGCCCCCGGCCGTGGGGAAGGTGTTGCGGGTGGCGACCCGCACGGCCTCCTTGCGGCCGGCCCAGAGGCGGACGCGGTCCAGATGCTCGCGCACCCGGCGGTCGAATTCGGGGCTGAGGCTGCCGAAGCCGCCATGGGGCTCGGCGAGCCAGACCTCGTCCTGGCCCTCGTGCCCCAGCGTTTCGACGGTGCAGAGGGTGACGCAACTGTCGAGAGTCATGGAAATCGACGAGTTGAGGGGCAACGCGCGGTCGAGGTCGCGGGCGCCCCAGTACTTGATGAAGGCGATGTTGGCCGGCGCGGATACGGTGGCCTTGCTCATGCGTCGGTCTCCCGGCGGAGCCCGTCGGCTCCAAGACGAACAGAGTGGAAAGACAGTGACTGGAGGAACGGCCAGGCGGCGATCCTTTCAGTTTCGGGATGATAGACCAGAACGGAGCCGGCGCCCGGCCCGGAGAGCGAGCCGGCGCCCGAAATCTTGGCGGCGCCGCCCTCGGCCTCGACCCGGCGGACGAGGAGGCGGGCCTCCTCGGGCACCACTCCCAGCTCTTCCAGGCAGGCCTGGCACTCGCGGATCAGGTCCACGGTGACCGCGGCGTCCTCCGCCGGCCGCTCGAGCTGGGCGCGGAAGCCCCGGGTGGCCGCCTCGATACGGTCCAGCAGGCGCTCATGGGCGGCGGGGTCCCGGTCGCGGCGGGCGCGGACGGCGGCGACCACGGCGCCGGTCGATTCGGCCGGCGTGCCCGTGTCGAAGACCCGCAGCCGCCGCAGAAGGGGAGAGGTGGCCGCGAGGCGCTCCGTTTCCAGGCCTCCCCCCGCCAGCTTGCGCGCCCAGAGGAGGCCGCCGAACAGCACCGTGGCGCTGTCCACCCCCGAGGGGAGGCCGTGTTGGCGGCGTTCGACCTCCAGGGCCAGCCCTTCGATGCGCAGGGGATCGAGCGGCTGGCCGCGGAAAGCGAGACAGCCGGCGATCACCCCCACGGCCGTGGCCGCCGAGCTGCCGAAGCCCGAGCCGATGGGCAGCTCGGACTCCACCCGCAGCGAGAGGCCCGGGAGATGTCCCTGCTGTTCTCCCTCTTCTCCCGGCGGGCGGGGGGGAGGCTGGGAGAAGAGGGCCGGGGTGATGAGGGTCTTGGGTGGGGGAGCGGAGAGCGTCTCCGCCGCTTCCCCCAGAGCCACCTTCACCACGTGGGCGGGATCCTCCCGTTGCACGGCGCGGAAGCGCTCGGGGGCGGGCTCGCGGGCGTAGGCGTGCCAGCTCTCCCGCACCGAATGGGCGTAGGCGCGCAGGGCCTCCCACGAGGTCTCTTCCAGGTGGCCGAGGCCGGGAAGATCGAGGAGGATCGTGCCGTCCGCGCGGGGGACGAGGCGGACGGTGAGCCGCAGGTCGAGGGCCGCGACGAGCGCCGGGCGGCCGTAGACCACCGCGTGCTCGCCCATCAGGATCAGCTTGCCGGGAGCGGAGACGGCGACGGGGGACGCCGCCGGCTCCTTCGTCGTGCCCGAGGAGAACGCGCGAGAGAGCAGCCGGGCCTCGACCTAGATGAGCAGGTTGGAAATCTCGCCGCGCCCGAGCTTCTCGTGGGCTCGCGCCAGATCGTTGGAGGTGAAGGCGGCCATCAGCGACAGCTCGCCGGCGAGGACTACGGCGCCGAGGATCTCCGCCAGCCGGGCCACGGCCTCGCCGCGGCGTTCCGGGTCGGGGGAGACGCCGAGCAGGGCGAGGGCCTCGCGCTGGGTGTCGAGCGCCGTGCCGCCGCCGATGGCGCCCAGCGGGACGTCGGGCATGAAGATCGACGCGAACACCGAATCCGGCCCCCGCGACTCGATGCATGTGATGCCCATCGAGCCCTCGACGACGTGAGCCGGGTCCTGCCCGGTGGCGATGAAGAACGCCGCCAGCACGTTGGCGTAGTGGGCGTTGAACCCCAGGGAGCCGGCGGCGATCGAGCCCAGGAGGTTCTTGCGGTACTGCACCTCGACGAGGCTGCGGGCGTCGGTCTTGAGGATGTGATGGAGGATGGGGGCGTCGAGCAGGACCTCGGCGTAGATGCGTTTGCCGCGGCCCTCCTGGAAGTTGACGTGGGCCGCCTTCTTGTCCACGCAGTAGTTGCCGGAGAGACCGATGCAAGGTACGCCCGTCGCCGGCTCGATCAGCTCGTTGACCACCCGGTCGCAGGCGATGGTCGCCATGTTCATGCCCATGGCGTCGCCGGTGTCGAAGCGGAAGCGCAGGAAGACCGTGGTGCCGAAGACGTAGGGGCGTACCTCGAGCAGCCGCAGAAAGCGGCTGGTCGACTCGGTGAGCGCGCGGACCTCCTCCTCGTGCTCCTGGATCCATTGCACGAAGGCCTGGGTCTGGACGATGCCGGAGGTGCGGAAGACGGGGGCGCGTGTCATGCCCACGTCCTCGATCCGCACCACGGCGCCCCCGGCCTCCCGCAGGGCGGCGCAACCGCGGTTGGTGCTCGCGACCAGGGCGGCCTCGGTGGTGGCGAGCGGCACGTAGAAATCGCCGTCCGCGTACTTGCCCCGCACCTTCAGCGGCCCCACGACGCCCATGGGGATCTGGGCGACGCCGATGAAGTTCTCGCAGTTGCGGCGGGAGGCTCGCTGGACGTCCAGCGAATGGTGGCCGATGTTGGAAAGCTCCGTGCGGGTCAGCTCCTCCAGGGCCTGGCGGCGGATCTCGGCCGCCTCTTCCGGAGTGAGGTCCCGGGGGAGCTCGTGAAAGCGGCGATCCCCGTCCACCAGCGAGCGGACCAGCTCGTCGCGGGTGAGGGGTACGGAAGCGGCTGGATTGGCCATCTTGCTCATCTTATGACCCTTTTAGGAGCGGCACGCGTTGGAGCTCCGCGATGGTTTTCACTCCGAGGCAGAACATACAGATCTTGAGCTCCCGGACGGTGCGCCGCACCTTCTCGGCTACCTTCTCGGGAGAAACGGTCGCCGGCTCCAGGAAAGGGTACGCCATTCCCACCAGGTCGGCTCCCAGGGCGATGCACTTGGCGGCGTCGAGGCCGTTGCGCACCCCGCCGCTGCCGATCACCGTCAGTCCCGCGACCCGCCGGACCTGGCGGATGGATTCCGGCGTCGGGATTCCCCAGCCTGCAAACAGCTCGCCGATCGCGAGGTCGCCGGCCCGCTGCGCCTCGATGCGCGCCCAACTCGTGCCACCCACGCCGGCCGTATCGACGATTCGTACCCCGACGCCCGCCAGGGCGCGGGCCGTGGTCTCGGAGATGCCGCAGCCGATCTCCTTGACCACCACCGGCACGCCAACTTCGGCGACCACGGTGCCGATCTGGGCCAGCAGGCCGGCGAAGTTGCACTGTCCCTCGGGCTGGATGGCTTCCTGGAGGGGGTTCAAGTGGAGGATCAGGGCGTCGGCCCCGATCATCGCCACCGCGTCGCGGCACGCCTGGACGCCCATGCCGTAGTTGAGCTGGACGGCGCCCAGGTTGGCCAGCAGGACGGCCTTGGGGGCGACCTCGCGAACGCGGAAGCTATCCGCTTTGCTGGGGTCCTCCAACGCCTTGCGCTGTGAGCCGACCCCCACCGCGACGCCGGCGGTTTCGGCTCCGGCCGCCAGGTTGCGATTGATCTGCCCGGCCGTCGCGGTGCCGCCGGTCATGCTGGAGATGAGGAGGGGCGCCGCCAGGCGCCGGCCCAGGAAGCTCACGCCGGTGTCGATCGAGTCGAGGTCGATCTCCGGCAGCGCCGCGTTGTCGAAGCGGTAGTCGTCGAAGAAGTTCCGCCCGAGCTGCATGCGCTCCTCGAGAGCGAGCCGGATGTGCTCCAGCTTGCGGTCGCGCTCGGGAGCGTCCGCGGAAGCCGCGGCTTCCGGCGCCAGGGCTGCCATGCCGGCCGGGGTGCTCACTGCTCGCGCTCTCGCAGGTAGTCGATCAGCCCGGCGAGGAACAGCCGGCCGTCGGCGGCGAGGTCGAAGGGGGCGAGGGCGGCCAGCGCCGTACCGGCGGTGCGCAGCCGCTCGGCGATCATGCCGGTCACGGCGGCGCGGGCCCCGGTCTCCTCCAGCACTCGCAGGGCCGCCGCCACCTGGGCCGCCGTGGCGTCCGGATTGCCGAGGGCGGCCTCCAGCACCTGGCGCTGGCCGACGGTCGCCGCCTCCCGGGCGCGGTGAATGAGAAAGGTGTACTTGCCCTCGCGCAGGTCGGCGTCCACCGGTTTGCCCACGGTGCCCGCGTCGCCGAACATCCCCAGCAGGTCGTCCTGGAGCTGGAAGGCCTCGCCCACCGCGGCGCCGTAGCGGGAAAGGTCGGCGAAGGCCGCGGCCGGCGCTCCGGCGAGCAGGGCACCGAGCTGGATGGGGCGCTCGCAGGTGTAGCGGCCGGACTTGAGGCGCAGCACCCGCAGCAGCTCCTCCTCCGTCCCCGCCCGCCGCTGCGCCACCAGGATCTCCAGATATTGGCCGCCCACCACCTCCTGGCACATGGCGCAGAAGCAGCGGGCGAGCTCGCCGTGACTCCTGGGGAAGGCGGGAGCGGCCAGCTCCACGGCCCAGCTCTGGGCGAGGTCGCCCAGCAGAATGGCGACCGACCGCCCGAAGTCCGCGGCGTCGCCCTTGAGGCCACGGGCCTGATGGGCGTCGCGGAAGCGCACGTGCGCCGCCGGCAGGCCGCGACGGACCTCGGCGTGGTCCATGATGTCGTCGTGAATCAGAAGGTAGGTGTGGAGCAGCTCCGTGGCCAGGGCCAGGGGGAGGGCTTCATCCTCGCTGGTGCCGCCGAAGGCGCGGTAGGAGAAGTACACCAGGGCCGGGCGCAGCCGCTTACCGCCGTGGGTGGCGAGCTGGCCCACGCCGTCGATCAGCTCTAGCATCTCGGGCGACTCGCCGGCCGCCGCTTCCTGGCGCCGCGACTCCAGCCAGGTGGCCAGACGGCGCTCCAGCACGGTCCGGAAACCGCCGAGGAGATCATGGAAACTGTCAGGCACCGCCGGGGGCCGGTCGGTCGCCAGTGCCTCTGTGGATAGTCCCATGCCGTCGTCGTACCCCGGTTCCCTTGGTTCCGTTGTGATCCTGCTGGCTCGCAAGTGAGGTGGGAAGAATTGCCCGACCCCGCAAAGCATAACCGAAAACAACCCGGCGGCGTCGCTGGCCGGTACAAGGGTGATTGTAGGCGAAAGAACTTTGCGATGCAAAGCCGGGGAGAAGGAACTACACCCGCACCGTTTCTCGACAGTCGCCAGCCTCGTAATGTAGAGACGCCCCGTGGCGGGGGGAACCCCCGGTGGGGGCGTCTCCGAGGCGGCGATAACACCCGACACCTCGAAGACTGTCCGCGGGCACAGGGCTCCTGGATTTGCCTTGGAGCCGCCGGGACGATTTCTTCCCGATTGAACCGTTGTCGCCGCTACGGAGACGCCCCCACCGGGGGTTCCCCCCGCCACGGGGCGTCTCTACAGTGAGATGCCGGGTAGGGGGAATGGGGCGATGGGAGAAGAGGGCCGGGGTGATGAGGGGGTCTTGTGGGGCACTCTGCGATACATTGCACCCCACTTCTTGGAGAACCCCACCATGCCCCTCGACCTCTACACCGTGGACGCCTTCGCGGACCGCGCCTTCGCCGGCAACCCGGCCGCGGTCTGCCTGTTGCCCGAGCCCCGCGAGGCGGCCTGGATGCAGTCCGTCGCCCGGGAGATGAATCTCTCCGAGACCGCCTTCCTTCATCCTCAGGAGGGCGGCTGGGGCCTGCGCTGGTTCACACCCGCCATCGAGGTGGAGCTGTGCGGCCATGCCACGCTGGCGAGCGCCCATGTGCTGTGGCGGTCGGGTCGGCTGGCGGCCGGAGAAACGGCGCGGTTTCATACTCTCAGCGGCGTCCTCACGGCTGAGCAACGGGGGGAGTGGATCGAGCTCGATTTTCCCGCCCGCTCGGCGGCCGAGACCGCGCCGCCCGAGGGTCTCGTCGACCTCATGGGCGGGGAGGCGGTGTTCGTGGGGAAGAGTCGCTACGACTATCTGATGGAGCTGCCGTCGGAAGCCGCCGTCCGCGCCGCCGCTCCGGACCCGCGGCGTCTCGCGGCGCTGCCGGTGCGGGGCGTCATGGTCACGGCCCGGGCGGCGGCGGGCGGACCCTATGACTTCGTCTCCCGCTTCTTCGCCCCGGGGTCGGGCGTCGACGAGGACCCGGTGACCGGCTCCGCCCACTGCACCCTGGGACCCTACTGGGCGCCGCGCCTGGGAAAGACCGAGCTTCTCGCCTATCAGGCGTCAGCCCGCGGCGGCGTTCTCCGGGTCCGCGTTGAAGGGGAGCGAGTCAGGCTCGGCGGGCAGGCGGTCACCATTCTGGAGGGCCGCCTGCTCGCCGATTGAGCCGCGATGACTTTACTCCTCAGCGCTCGCGGTCATCGCCCGACGGCTCTTCGGGCCGCAGGGCGCGCGCCAGCGTATCGTGGAGATAGCGCAGGAAACGGTGGAAGCCGTCCAGCATCTCGCTCATCGCCCGCTCCTCCTCCGGCGGCAGCGCCTGCTGCCGGCCGAGGATGTGCTGCACGGCCAGGCGAACGCTCGCGGGAGCGCCGCCGGGTGACGCGGCCGCGCCTTCCTCCTCGCTGCCTCCGGCGCCCTCGCCTCGGCGCCGCATCCCTTCGGGCCTGCCATTGATGATCTGAATGGCGTTGTGCAGATCGTTCAGGTCGCAGCCGAGAGTGTCCAGGATCTTCTCCAGGGTCTCGAGCGACGGCCGCTGCCGGCCGGTTTCATAAGCCGAGAGCATGCCCTTGGTGATGCCGGCGGCCTCGGCCACCTCGTACTGCTTCCTGCCGCGCCGGTCTCGCAGCCACCGCAGAGCCTGGCCGAGACCGTTCAAGATGAGTTTGCGCACGATGCCTATCTCCTCAGATCCCTTCAGGGATCGTGGTGGGTCAGTTCCGTCACCCTGCACGCAGCATAGGCGTAACATGAGCGTAAGTCAAGCCACCGAGAGGCGTAACCAAAGGTCGTCCCCCCACCCCCGCGTGCTGCTTGCAAGGTGCACAGCCTACCCTACGGCGCAGACGCCGGGGAGGCTGGCGTGTCCGGCGATCGGATTTACAACGGAAGCGATGCGGAAAGGTAAGAGGCAGGGGCCGGCGAGGAGGAGGAATCCCGTCGATGGGCTATAGTTTTGAGTTACCAGGGAGCCGCCTTCGGCGGAGCCGGCGACGGTTGGAGGATCGCCTCTCTTGGAACCGCCCGGCGGCCGGGTTACCGGGCCCCTGCCACCGAGAATCTGAGCAAGGATCGCGCCAACGCGACTTTGGAGGACCCGATGGAGATCAGGAAGGTCGGCGTCGTGGGCGCCGGGGTGATGGGAGTCGGCTTGGGGCAGAGCCTCGCGCAGGCGGGGCTCGAGGCAATCCTGGTGGACGTCTCCGAGGACGTCCTGAACCATGCCCGGGAGGAGATCCGCCAGGGCCTGCGGTTCCAGGGGATGTTTCAGAAGAGCGAGAAGCGGGAGGATTCCAAGACCGTCCTCAGCCGGATCTGCTTCACCACCGATCTCGCCGCCCTCGCGGAGGTCGACTTCCTCATCGAAAACGTTCCCGAGAAGTGGGAGGTCAAGCGCGACGTCTATCCCAAGCTCGACGCCGTCTGCCCGCCGCGCGCCGTGTTCGCCGTCAACACCTCGTGCATCTCCATCACCCGCGTCGCCGCCCTCACCCGGCGGGCCGACCGGGTGCTCGGCATGCACTTCATGAATCCGGTTCCCCTGAAGTCCATGGTGGAGGTGATCCGCGCTCATCACACCAGCGACGAGACCCTGGAGACCGCCCGCCAGCTCCTGCGCCAAATGGGGAAGGACTGCATCGTCGTGGGCGACCTGCCCGGCTTCGTCTCCAACCGCATCCTGATGCTCACCGTCAACGAAGCGGTCTGCGTGCTCCAGGACGGCGTCGCCACCGCCGAGCAGGTGGACCAGCTTTTCAAAACCTGTTTCGGGCACAAGATGGGGCCCCTCGAAACCGCCGATCTCATCGGGCTCGACACGATCCTCTACTCGATCGAAGTGCTCTACGACAGCTACGCGGACTCGAAGTTCCGCCCTTCGCCCCTGCTGCGGAAGATGGTCGACGCCGGCCTTCTCGGCCGCAAGAGCGGCAAGGGTTTCTACGATTACAACCTCGGCAGCTAGGATTGCACCATGGACGACACTCAGCTCAAGATCAAGGAATTCCTGTCGCGGTTCTTCAAGAGCCACGACCTGAAAGTAGACGAGGACATCTTCTCCCTGGGCTTCGTGAGCTCGCTGCTCGCCATGCAGCTCGTCGCCTTCGTCGAGAAGGAGTTCGATATCCAGGTCGAGGACGCCGACCTCGACCTCGACAACTTCCGCTCCATCCAGGCGATCTCCGATCTCGTCGCGCGCAAGAGCGCGCCGGCGCCGGCCTGAAGGAACGGCTCATGCGGCTCGAGCTCACGGCCGGGCAGCGCGCGGCGCGCGACGAGTTTCGCGGTTTCGTGGCGGCGGAGATCCTGCCCCACGCCGATCGCTGGGACCGGGAAGCGGCCATCTCGCCCCAGGTGATCGAGGCCCTGCGGGCTCAGGGGTATCTCGGCTCGAACGTCACGGAAAAGTTCGGCGGCGTGGGCCGCGACATGATCACCTACGGTCTGCTCACCGAGGAGATCGGCCGCGGCTGCTCCTCCGTGCGTTCGCTGTTGACCGTGCACGACATGGTCGCCCACGCCATCCAGCGCTGGGGGAGCGCCGGGCAGCGCGAGCGGTTCCTGCCGGCCCTCGTCCGCGCCGAGGTGCTGGCCGCCCTGGCCCTCTCCGAGCCGAACGCCGGCAGCGACGCCGCCGGCGTCGAGACCACGGCCGTGAGATCCGACGACGGTTGGGTGCTCGATGGCCGCAAGAAGTGGACGACCTTCGGCCAGATTGCGGGCCTCTTCCTCGTGCTCGCTCGCTCCGAAGGCCAGCCCACCGCCTTCCTGGTCGAGAGGGAAACGCCCGGGCTCACCGTCGAGCCGCTTCAGGGAGTCTGGGGCACTCGCGCCTCCCAACTCGCAGAGCTCACCTTCGCGGACTGCCACGTCCCGCACGGCAACTTGATCGGGCGCGCCGGCTTCGGCCTCTCCCACGTCGTCGCCGCCGCCCTGGAGCATGGGCGCTACAGCGTCGCCTGGGGGGCCGTGGGCATCGGCCAGGCGTGCCTCGAAGCCTGCCGAGCTTACACCGCGGAGCGCCGGCAGTTCGGGGTGCCGCTCGCCGACCATCAGCTCATCCGCCGCCTGTTGACGGACATGATCGTCAACGTCCGCGCCGCCCGCCTCCTCTGCCTGCGGGCCGGCTGGCTGCGCGACCAGCGCGATCCCGCCGCCGCCATGGAGGGCATGGCGGCGAAGTACTTCGCCTCCACCATGGCCGTGCGTGCCGCCAACGACGCCGTACAGATCCACGGCGCCAATGGCATGAGCGACAGGTATCCCGTCGGCCGCTACCTGCGCGACGCCAAGGTGACCGAGATCATCGAGGGCAGCACGCAGATCCAGCAGATCTCCCTGCCGATGTTCGATTTCCAGGAGTTTTGATTTCCGATGGCCGTCAAGTGCGTCGTCTGGGAC
>Ga0134121_10000173_pt1 | contig 74797 bp, 49 predicted proteins | sample KB301_FD_96463 | JGI IMG/M metagenome (GOLD analysis project Ga0134121, IMG submission 96463) | Terrestrial soil microbial communities without Nitrogen fertilizer from Kellogg Biological Station, Michigan, USA - KB3-0-1 | ecosystem: Environmental > Terrestrial > Soil > Unclassified ...
CATCATGAGCAGCGTGACGATGGTGCTGGCTGTCCACTATGGCACCCATGAAATGAACCGTAAGAAAGTAGCGAAGTGGTTATTCTTTACCATTATTGGCGGAATAACATTTCTAAGCAGCCAGGCATGGGAGTGGCACCACCTGATTGTTGATGAAGGCATGAACATGTACGGCAATCCTTTCGGCGCTTCTGCTTTCGGATGGCTCTTCTTTACCATTACCGGATTTCATGGCTTTCATGTGTTTACGGGCGTTACAATTAATTGTATTGTATTGAATAAGGTGATGCGGGGTGATTATGACAAGAAAGGAAGTTATGAAATGATTGAGAAGATAGGATTGTACTGGCACTTTGTTGATCTCGTGTGGGTGTTTGTGTTCATGGCGTTTTATCTTTTGTAATAAAGTTAAGTCAGGTAGAAAAGTAAGTTTAACAGAATTCTAAATCAAAATTGAAATAGCAATGTCAGAAGTAGAAGGTATAGACATGGTAAAGCTGATCTGGAGGACATTCTGGATCCTGCTGGTAGTTACAATTGTAGAAGTGGCCTGCGCGATCTCCCTCACGGGACACGTCCCCCAAATGATCCTTAACGTGTTTTACGTTCTGATGAGCGGGGCAAAAGCATATTATATCGTTTCGGTATTTATGCACCTGAAGTTTGAAGTGAAATACATGATGATCACCATTCTCACTCCCATGTGCTTTTTGCTCTTTGCTCTCGCTGTATTTCTTGCTGAAGGAGCATCATGGAATTACATGAAGCACTATTGATCCGGGGCATTGGTTTATTAGGTTATTGGTTTATAAAGGTTATTGGGAAAGCAGCTATTGGTTTCATACGAATTCATAGTGACCCTACTTGATTCTCTGATTCCCCAATTTCCCAATTCCCGAATTCCCCAATTGCACTTGATAATTCACTTTGACCTTACTTTGCACCACTATTTTTTCCAATGAAAAGTAAAGTTCCCTCGCGTCTGCAAATGCTGCTCATCATCCTGGTGATTCCGCTGGGGTTCTATTTTTATTACAAGAAGAAAATTGATGCGATCCCGAAGATTGCCACCTACTGGGATGCACCATCTTTCAAATACGCAACCCAAAACGGCGACTCACTTTCAAGCGATTCATTGAAGGGGAAAGTGTATGTGGCTGATTTTATTTTTACCAATTGCGAAAGTGTTTGCCCCAACCTTTCAAAGACGATGGCACAGTTGCAACAGAATTTTATTGACAATGGGGATGTGAAACTTGTTTCATTCTCTATTGACCCCGCCCGTGATTCTATTCAGGCGCTGAAAGATTATGCCGGTCGTTACGGCGCCATTCGGGGAAAATGGTATTTTCTCAGAGGCGATACCACCACCATTTGGAACACTGTTGAAAAAGGATTTAAAGTTTCCGTGGGCTACGCACACGACAACACAGGCACAGGATATTCTTTTACTCACTCTGAAAAATTAGTGCTGGTAGATGAGAAAGGAAAAGTGCGTGGGTTCTACAATGGTCTCGACAAGGCAGAAATGGATTCACTGTACAACGGAATTGCTTCGCTCATGGTAGCGAAAAATTTATGATGAGAGACCGTTATATCCACATCGCCATCGCAATTGTTTCCATCGCCATTCCGTTCGTAATTTTTCTCCTTTTCTACATGAAGCCATCCAATGTGCATGTGGGTTTCGATTTGAGAATTCTTCCGGCGCTGAATGCTTCTCTCAATTTCACCACTGCAATTCTTCTCTGTGCCGGTTACTATTTCATCCGCAACGCACACATTCGCAGTCATCGCCTTTGTATGATTACCGCGTTTATATTGTCGGCCTGCTTTCTGATTTCTTATGTCACCTACCACTCGATGACGCAACCCACTCACTTTGGTGCAACGGGAATCATCAGCTACATCTACTTTATCATTCTCATCAGCCACATCACGCTTGCTGCAGTGATTGTGCCACTGGTACTCATCACGCTCACACGGGCTTTGAGCGCACGATTTGATCGTCACAAAAAAATTGCGCGGTGGACTTTTCCGCTGTGGCTCTATGTGGCGGTTACAGGTGTGATTGTGTACTTGATGTTGCGACCGTATTATTGAAATTGAGTGTGAGGCTTTCTTTTGCCGGTTGACTTGAAAAAAAATTCTTTGACTTACGGGTAGAGTTGACTGCAGTTTATTTCAGGAATCGCTTTTCAATCCATCCATATTGATAGAAATTGAAGCCGGCCAAATAGTTTTGCTCCTCATTCGTGTTGATGAGCATGACAAAACAATATGCTTTTCCAACCGAAGATTTTTTTTCAGCTAATACGATGCACTTTGTACCTGAATCTATTTTTGCTATCGCTTTATTTGTTGTCATGTGAAAATACAACCCATCCTTTTTGAAATCAGTATCAGATGGTTTCATTGCTATTGGGGTCAGGTAAGTCGCGGCATTTGTAAATACTGTATCACTTGATTTTAATTCTTTTGGAAAGTCAGTTCCAAGAACATAGGCGAAATGGCTTTTTATTGTAACACAAAACGATGAGTCATTTACTTGTCCGTAAGCATATTGATAAAAGTCGTCATTCGAATTTTTAGGGATAAAACAGTCTCCTGATTTAGAAAACCCGTAGTTCTCAATTTGATAAATATAGTCAGCACAACAAGGTGATTTTATTATTTGAAATCTAATTGGAGATGATGTACTACTCTTTTCGATCCCGGAAAAGTTTCCATTCAGTTTAACAATTAAGCGTAAAGAATCCTTTTCATTGAGAAAAAATGCCACGTTGTCTGTCTCAATACCCGGCGGATTTCTGCCTTCATAAATAATATCCATCAGACCGTCTGAATTAAAATCAATTAAATGATATTTGTCACTGTCATTGCTAAATCCAAAAGGAGTAAAAAATTTAGAACCAACCAATTTATTCAGGTAGTTTAATTTTTGTTTTTCAGGCAATTTTACTTCATGCATTGTCCAGTCAAAAATGCCAATGACCTTGGGAGGTAAATCTTGCCCTTGTGTGACGATGACTATGGTTCCAAAAGTTAGAAGGAGCAGTGTCTTCATAAAATGTCCTGAATGGATTGACGAACTTTCTTTGTAAAAATATCACTGAAAATCAATTGTAAATTTAACGAGCGACTCCCGCAGATGGTTCGGCAAACTCACCGTGGCCAGCGTGCTGCGACAATTTGATATATCCCCTTTCAATTTCAGGAGCAATGAAAAATTATTTTTGTCGTACTTTTGATTCATCATTTTCAATTCATGAAACGCATTTTCATCTCACTGATTTTTGTTCTTACACTCGCATTATCGTTTCATTTTTCTTCCCTGGCTCAATGCTCTCTCTGCAAATCAAGCGCTGAGTCATCACTCAAAGAAGGTGACACCCAAGCCAAAGGTCTCAACATGGGAATCATGTACCTGCTGGTGATGCCCTACTTACTGGTGGGTGGCATCGGTTACTACTGGTATTTGAACAACAAAAAGCAAATAGTGGAAGAATCATCTTCAGATTAATCAGGAGTACTTTTTTTGCCTATTGCTCCCGATTGATCGGGACTTACTGCCTGCTATTTTTTTCCTTTCTTTATGTAAATGAAGTCTGAGAAATTTTCTGCCGCTGCATTGCTGCTCATCGCTGTTGTCAATTTATATTTTCTCATCGCCGTTAGAATTTGTGATTATCACGGCACCAACTGGCAAACGATTATTTACAGTGATGGAAAAGGATATTACGAATACCTGAGGGCTGCTTTTATCAATCACAATCTGTCCAAGGAAGATTCATCACTCGGATACATTCGCGTAGGCAATCACGGACCAGTGATAAAATTTTTCTGCGGTACCGCCATCGCCCAGGCTCCGTTCTTTACTGCCGGCTACGTGATCTCACTCATTCGTTCTCAGGTCACCGATGGTTACACGAGTGAATTTCAAATATTGATTGTGCTGGCAGGATATTGTTACCTGCTTCTTGGTTTGTATTTCCTGAAAAAGATTTTGCAGCAATTTCATTTCAGTGATTTCATTATTGCCGTCACCCTGTTACTGATCACTTATGGAACAAATCTTTTTTACTACTCCATACTTGAGCCATCCATGTCGCACGTATATGCCTTTGCGTGCGTGGCGGGATTTATTTTTTCTGCACATCGATATTTCAAATCTCATCTGGTGAAGCATTTGATTCTCGCTTCCATCTTCTTCGGGATAACCATTCTCATTCGTCCCACGAATGTTGTGGTACTGTTCATGATTCCATTTTTGATTGGCAAGAGGGAAAATTTTTTTCTCTTCCCGAAAAATACCCTTCACTTGTTCATCCCTGTCTTCATCATCGGAATTTTTGTTTTTGTGCAAATGCTTTTTTGGAAGCTGCAAACCGGAAACTGGATCGTGTGGTCTTACACAGGTGAAGGGTTTTATTTTACACGACCCGCAATCTTCAGTGTCTTATTCAGCTATGACAAAGGATGGTTTGTGTACACGCCGCTTGCAGCGATAGCGGTGTTTGGATTTTTTCCGCTGTGGAAAATGAATCGTAGTGCAGCTATTTCAATCGCGCTCACATTGATTGCTGCCATTTATTTCACTGCTGCATGGTGGTGCTGGGATTACGCAAACTCATTCGGCATGCGACCGCTGATTGACTTCTGCTCAATAGTTGCAGTGCTGCTCGCCGCATTGATTTCCTCATTAAGAAAAACCGTTCTCAGAATTTTCGCCGGAGTGTTACTCCTTTCAGCGCTCGTATTAAGCGGAGTTCAAACGTATCAATACTACCAGGGAATAATTCAGCATTACAGCATGAACAAAGGAAAGTACTGGTATGTCTTCATGAAAACCGGCGATGCCTTCAAGAATATTCTCGGCGGAAATGCTGACCTGATGCCGTACACTAAAAAATCACCCGAACTAATTCTTGAAACTAAAAATGATTTCAGCACTGACATACCGAACTGGCTCACATTTTTATCAGTACCCGGTGAGGATAAAGCAAACAGGTATGGGCAATTTGATTCCGTAAGCACGAGACTTTTATATTCTACGGCGATTGATTCTTCCTTCACGAATACAGATGAGCTTTACGCAGAAGTTTCGTTGCGAAGACTGGAATACACCCAACACTCATCTTCATCAGCCAAGTTGATTGCAGAGTTAAAAAATGATAGTCAAAGCATTTTCTCATACAGTTTTGCCATGAACGATTTTCCTGATCCACATACAAATGAATGGCGAACTTTTCATTATGCCTTCTGGATTCGAAAGCAGTACAAAGCTTACAACACATTCACTTTTGAAATTCAAAACCCCGCAAAGCAAAATTTTTTGGTGGATGACGTGGAGATAAAAATCTTCAGGATGTTTCAGCAATAGTGGACGGTGTCTGACACTTTTTCGTGTCTGACACCTGAGCAATACTATAAGATTTTTCTCTCTTGTTCGTCTGAAATTATTTGATAAGAATCCTCATAAAATGAGTTGAGATTCAGGTCAAGCATTTCTGTCGCTAACGACTTATTACAGAGATTGCCTTTTCGCAGATTCAGATAATCAGGGAACGAAGAAAATTTCCAGTTCTCCATCTTGATCACCAATCCTGCACGCATAGCATTTTGATGGATGTAGTGAAATGCAATCAGAGAATAATTCTATCTTTCATTACTTACACATTTACTCTTCGTCTTTTGCTGAAATAAGTTTCCTGTCCTATGATATTTCTCATTTATTTTTTGGCGTAGCTACTCAACGTTAATCGAATGCCATCAGCGAGATGCTGCATCGGTATGTTTACGTTAGGAGTTGGAATAATGCTTTTGTGATTTGCATGAACAAGAAAATGGAAATGGTTCGGCATAAAACACCAGTCAAAAATATCACAACGGGGCTTCAAGTAGAGATGCGCTTTTTCGAGAAAGGAAAAATAGTCTTCTTCAGAAAAAAAAATTGTTTGCTTATTATTTCCCCGGTTATAGACGTGATAGAGCTGACCTTCTTCGAAATGCATGAGGTGAAAATAGCGATCTTAATAAAATGGTTGAGAATTCTTGTGGGTGTCAGAGACCATCCACTTGGTGTCAGACACCCTCGCGGCTGCAAATACACCACCGCAGGTGTCAGACACTTTACTCCAAGTTAATCAACTATCATTTTCCCCCGGTAAATAATTCCATCTTCATTCACCACGTGATAAAAATAAATTCCGGGATGAAGGTTTCCTTTTTCAAAAACAGTATTCCTTCCCGATAATTTTTCGCTCTTGATTTGCTCACTCAGCGCATCGTAAACAACAAAGTGTTGATCACCTTCTATCTTGTTCCCTAGCATTTCAATAATGCAGGAAGAGGTAACAGGCATCGGAAAAATGCGAATAGAATTTTTATTCACGTTTTGTATTGCTTCGGTGGCAATGGTTGAAAGTTTGGTAACAAAAATCCAAAAGCCATCACCCTGCAAAGAGCTGTTTCCGAAATTATGCGTGCCGCCATCATAAAACTCTCCCACTGCGTAAACATTGCCTGAGCCATCCGTGGTCAAATCAACTCCACGATCGCCACTTGCTCCTGCTGTTTCAACTGCCCATTGGCAAGCTCCATTTTTGTCGTACGCAGCAACATAAAATCGTTCGCCGCCGGGTACAAGGGTGATATTTCCAAAGTTGCAAGTGTCAACAATGGATCCTGAAATGAAACAGTTGCTATGAAGATCGGTTGTCACCGCAAATCCATAATGATTGCCAGTTCCTCCACCTGCTTGCTGCACCCACAGGCAATTTCCTGCTGAATCAGTTTTCGAAATAAAAATAGCTGCATCGCCACTGCTGGTAAGATTCTCGCAATCAAAATCAACGGTGCTGCTGAAAAATCCCGTCACGAGGATATTGTTATCAGCATCGGCATTCACTGATAAACCTCCTTCATTCATGCTTCCGCCAAATTCACGAGCCCATTGCCAGTTGCCCTGTGAGCTGCATTTAGCCAAATAAACATCTTGTCCGCCAATGGGTGAAATGACAATTGCTCCGAACTGCGTTTCTGCAATGAAATATCCGGTAACATATAAATTGTTATCATGGTCAACAGCAATTCCACCCACATCTTCAGGGTTTGCTCTTTGAGTCCATGAGCAATTTCCGGATGAATCAAAACGTGTGAAGAAAAAACCTTTCACACCAGAAGCGCATGGGACATCGGTTGAATCATTCGCGATGCCTGCGATAAACACACTTTGTGAATCACCACACACTATTTCCCGGCCTTCTGTAAAATCACCGAGAGAATGCGCCCAAATTGCCGCACCCGAAGAATTGAACTTAGCGATGTATCCGCCATCGCCGTAGAACGCGGTATCCCCGATGACTAAATCATTTTGATAGCTACCGGTTACATAAATATTTCCTGCACCATCCACTGCCACATCCCTCGCAAAATCATATTCATTACCGGAAGTTCCCCCGATCTTCACTAACCATTGCTCAACACCTGAGGAATCGAACTTCACAAGAAAACCATCTTCGGATGCAATGGAGTTCAGAGCATCCGTGAAGATGCACAGGTGTTGAAAGGAACCGCACACATAAACATTGCCTGACTTGTCAGAAGCTATTCTTGAATTAGTTTCAATGGTGCCTTTGCCATTGTGTGCCCACTCAAAATTTTGCGCGTATGATGCGAAGTAAAACAGCAGCATCACGAGGAGGAGGTTAATATTTTTCACTGCGGTGAAGTTTCGTATTGGGCAGGCTTACAAATCTACAAGTTTGTTCCCTATGAAGATTGTTAATTTTTTCATTTCGCTTCTAATTTTCCACCCAGTCCCCGTTTTCTTTTATCAGGTTGATCAGCTCATCTACTGCAACATCAGTATTCACTGCGCGCTTCACGATTTCTTTCCCCCTGTACAAAGTAATTTTTCCAACGCCGCTTCCTACGTAGCCGTAATCAGCATCAGCCATTTCACCGGGACCATTCACGATGCAACCCATGATGGCAATCTTTACGCCTTTGAGATGGTTGGTGCGCGCGCGAATATTCGCTGTTGTTTCCTGAAGATCAAAAAGCGTTCTGCCGCATGAAGGGCAACTGATGTATTCTGTTTTTGAAATGCGCTGCCGTGTTCCCTGGAGAATTCCGAAACACAAGCGATTCACCATCTGAGGAAGATACTGTTCTGCCTGAAGCCAAACTCCGTCACCAAAGCCATCGAGCAGCAAAGCGCCGAGATCAATAGAGGCATAAAGGGTAAGCTCTTCAGCTGAAATATCCTGAAAATGTCGCCTGATGATTACCGGTCGCTCAATTCTTTCATCGAGCAATTCAAAAAATACCCGGCGCTGCTCCATCATGCCGTTGAAGTTTTCAGTGCTGAGTACAATCACCGAGTTGGTATCTTGTTGCAAAGCTTCAATCAGCTCTTCCGTGATGTCATCTATGGAGAATTGAATAAAGTTGAGGACAGAAGATTTTTGTTCGGCACTCAAAAATTCTTCCGCGGAGTAAAGAGGATAATGCCGCAGTTTTTCAGAATTATTTTTCAAGGAAGAAAAATTCTGAATGACCCCAAGTGTTCCCGGAATTTCAAAATCAATTACATCATTGCCGGTGAAGAGATAATCGGCTGCTGCATCGGCAATGTTCCATTTGTCAGAAGCAACATCGTAAGAGTATCCTGCCGGGAGAAGTGATTCGGCAGAAATATTTTTCTCCTGAGAATAGTCCATCACGACAACCGGCACGTGATGAGTTCCCATATTCAGAACAGGAGAAGATTTTCTTCTCGAGTATTCAAAAGGATTAACCAGTGATGATTTTACGGTCCGTAAGGACTCCTTCGGAGAGGGAATCTTCGGCACCTTTCTTTTCTCATCATATCGCTTTGCTAATGTTTGCGCCACCGGAATTTCGAACTCCGGCTCTTCGGTGAGTGAAACACGAATGGTGTCGCCGATGCCATCTTCGAGCAAGGCTCCAATGCCTATGGCTGATTTAATTCTCCCGTCTTCACCATCACCTGCTTCAGTGACTCCCAGATGAATCGGATAATTTCTTTCGCTCTCCAACATCTTGTTCACGAGGAGCCGGTATGCCTCCACCATCACCTGCGGGTTGCTTGCTTTCATCGAGAGCACGATATCATAATAGCTTTCATCTTCTGCTATGCGAAGAAATTCAAACGCGCTTTCCACCATACCAAGGGGCGTGTCACCATAGCGGCTCATGATGCGATCACTCAATGATCCGTGATTGGTTCCGATGCGCATCGCCGTTCCATACTCTTTGCAAATGCGAATGAGCGGAATAAATTTCTCGCGAATGCGATCAAGCTCCTCGTTGTAATCAGCATCGCTGTATTCGATGATCTGAAATTTTTTCTTGTCAGCATAGTTGCCGGGATTGATGCGTACCTTCTCTACAATTCTTGCCGCCAATTCGGCGGCGTTGGGCGTGAAGTGAATGTCGGCTACTAAAGGAGTTTTGTAACCGCGTTTTCGCAATTCACTTTTAATTATTTCAAGATTTTTCGCCTCATTCATGCTTGGGGCGGTGATGCGAATGAGTTCACTACCCGCTTCAATGCAGCGTACGCTTTGTTCCACGGTTGCCATCGTGTCCATCGTATCGGTTGTGGTCATTGTTTGAACACGAATGGGATTGCTGCCTCCAATGCCTACATCACCAACTTTTACTTCGCGTGTTTTGAAACGGGAATATTCTGTGAGGGAATTGCAGTAGGTGAAATTCATGGAGCAAAATTACGCGCTGTATTTTACAGAGAGTTTTTCTTTTTGCATCGATGCCTTTGGCATGAAATAAATATTTGCCAGACAATGGAACAACGTTGCGAAGCATTGCTAAATTTGATGTTAACATTGATTAACAAATATGTATGCGCAGATTGAATTTTATTGAAAATTGCCTGCGATGAAAAAAGTTTTCTTTTGTTTTTTTCTTGCCCTCTCTGCATTAGGAACCTCTGCACAAACATACATAGTACCAAATGCGCAGATTCAGCCGCAATGGGCAATGCCTCTTTGGTTTGAGAGCGCCGATGGCCAAAAAGATACGCTCTACTTCTGCTACGATGAAGAGGCTGCTTTTGCTTCAGATACATTATTTGGAGAAAAAATTATGAAGGTTGATCCTGATAAATTCAATATGTTTTTTGAGTCACCATTAGATAATGATTCAATGCGCCTTAAAGTCACAGTCATGCAGGATGACATTCTACCATATGGATTAGCTATTTTATCAGCGCATGCCTTATTGCCTCTGGTAATCCGATGGGACCGTAATTTGTTCTACAGTGATTCTCTTCCATTTCCCTCTCTTAATCCGGCACCCAAAGCTCAAGGAGAAATGTATTATGACTCTCCTCTTGAAACTGAGAATTGTCAGCCAAGTTTTTCAATTCTTATGACCGATACTGTATCTGTTCTTTACTTTCAATGTTATAAGACTGACAGCATTGTTTTCACAGGATCTGGAGTCTCCTATCTCGTTTTTTCGGTACATACATGGATTGGCTATATTTCCGGAATTGGCAATGTGAAAACAAATGATGCTATTCAACTCTTTCCAAATCCAGCTACTAAAGATTTAACTATTTATAACAACGAGAGTAAACAGACCTACGGGCAAATTGGAGATTTGAGCAACCGAATAATCGCAAGAGGTCGGTTGAAATACGGAGCTACTACAATTGATGTTTCAAGTTTCTCTTCCGGTTGCTATTTTTTTGATGCAAAGACTCATCGAACAAATCAAAATACAATTTTCATCAAGCAGTAAACTCATTCCTATGCAACAAATCTTAATAGCCGCTTTTTTCAGTTTTACTTGCTCTCTCAACAGTGATGAAATGAAAGCACAAAGCTTTGTAAAATAATTAATCCAATAACTCAAATTCCAACAGCATGACACACTCAGACAAGATTTCCAACAAAATCGGAACAACCGAAAGATTCTCCCCGGCAGGAAAAACAATCTTCTTCTTTTTGACTATTTTAATTATAGCCGGTTTAACTCAAAGTCGCGCACAAGGTACATGGGTGCAAAAAAATGATGTTGGCTTGAGCGTTTCTAATGGACCAACGGAGCGCAATGGGGCTACAGGCTTTAGTATTGGCAGCAAAGGGTATATTGGTACAGGTTATAAATTTTCCTTTCAAAAGGATTTCTGGGAATATGATCCTACTGCTAACACCTGGACTCAAAAAGCCGACTTTGGCGGTACAGGGAGAGCGAGTGCAGCTGGCTTTTCCATTGGCAGCAAAGGATACGTTGGTACCGGCAATAATGGAACTGCCTTAAAAGATTTCTGGGAATACGATCCTGCTACTAATACATGGACTCAAAAAGCTGATTTCGGAGGCGTATCAAGATATGGAGCTACCGGTTTTTCCATAAGCTCTAACAGTAAAGGATATATCGGCACAGGTTCCTATTATTCGGCGGGCGATCAATATCTGAAGGATTGGTGGGAATATAATCCTTCTACAAATACCTGGACTCAGAAATCAGATTTTGGAGGAATAGCAAGATCATTGGCAGCAGGTTTTTCTATAGGTAGCAAAGGGTATGTAGGAACGGGATATAACATTTCCAATGGAGCATGGTACAAAGATTTTTGGGAGTATGATCCATCCACAAATAACAGGACACAGAAAGCTGACTGTGGAACGACTGGAAGATCGGGAGCAGTCGGCTTTTCAATCAGCTCTAAAGGTTATATAGGAACTGGTTATAACAACGGCGCCTGGTACAAAGATTTTAGAGAATATGATCCGGTTGCGAATAGCTGGACACAGAAAGCGGATTTAATAGGATCTCCAAGATATTTAGCAGCAGGTTTTGCAATTGGAACTAAGGGGTACATTGGCACCGGATACGTCAATTTAATCGGTGATCAGGATCTCAGGGATTTCTGGGAACTCAACCCCACCTCAAATACCTGGACTCAGAAAGCTGATTTCGGTGGTGCACAAAGAGAAAGGGGTATAGGTTTATCTATAGGAAGCAAAGGATATATAGGCACAGGCCTCAATGACGTATTTCTGACAGATTTTTGGGAATATGATCCTGGTAATGGCACCTGGGCTCAGAAAGCCGATTTCGGTGGCTCCGGAAGATGGCAGCCTGCTGGTTTTTCCATTGGCAGCAAAGGATATATAGGTACGGGCTTTCCTTCATCAAAAGATTTTTGGGAGTATGATCCTGTATCCAACACGTGGAGTCAAAAAGCAGATTTCGGAGGTTCAATACGAAGCGGAACCGTTGGCTTTTCCATTGGTAATAAAGGATATATTGGTACTGGTGGTAATGGGGGATCTCAATATAGGGATTTGTGGGAATATGATCCCACTACTAATATATGGACATCGAAAGCTTATTTTTTAGGCACCAAAAGAGTAAATGCTTCAGGGTTCTCTATAGGTACTAAAGCTTATATTGGTTTAGGAAGTAATAGCAGTCTTAATATTCGTTTTAAGGATTTCTGGGAATACGATCCTTCTTCAAATGTTTGGACACAGAAAGCCGATTTCGGAGGCACTGCCAGAGAATTTGCTGTTGGCTTTTCAATCCAGGATAAAGGATATTTTGGCACCGGTTATAACAATGGTACTTTGTATAAAGATTTTTGGGAGTATGATCCTGCTACTAATAGCTGGATCCAAAAAGCGGATTTTGGTGGCACATCACGTTATGCTGCTGTGGGTTTTTCAATAGACAATCATGGCTATATAGGTACCGGTGATGATAACAGTGGCTACAGACAGGATTTCTGGGAATATACCCCTGATGCAAACGTTGTCTGCGAACCATGCCCGTTACCATTATCCGTTTATATATCTGATATTTCTGCCACAAAAGCAACAGTACATTGGACGGGGAATAGTTGCGCTTATAGTTATCGCGTTCGTAAGCGACCGGTAGGGAGCTTTAATTGGATTAAATCCAGTGTAAATGCTCCTGACACTTTGAAAAAAATAGTGAATAACATCCCCGACACTACCTATGAAGTGCAGGTGCAAACCTATTGTGATTCCTTAAAAACGGATTCTTCCGGTTACACGGCATCCGTTTATTTCAATTCGTCTGGTTGTATTTATTCAAACATTTTTGGAATATCTGCATCAGTAAATCCAATTTGTAAGGGCAATAGTACCCTACTAACGGTTACGGGTGATCTCAATAATGCCACAGGATGGTCGTGGTACACTAATAGTTGTGGCGGTACTACTGCAGGGACCGGAATTTCTATCACAGTATCTCCATCATCTGCTACTACCTATTATGTCCGGGGTGAAGGGGGTTGTATCGTTGCAGGTGCTTGTAATTCTATCACCGTGAATGTAAATTCAAAACCTAAGGCAACGATCACTGCGCTTGGCAATCTTGACATCTGCACCACGGGTTCAGTAGATTTGCAGGCAAACAGCGGAACCAATTTTTCTTATCAATGGAAGCTAAACGGGTCCAATATTTCTTCTGCAACCAATCAAATATATCATGCAACTCAAACAGGAGATTACAAGGTGACCGTTACTAATAACCAGGGATGCAGCAAGATCTCTCAACTCACTACTGTATATACCTCCTGCAAGTCCGGGGTGCCATCCTCAAATGATCCAACTTCTTCACTCAGGTTTTATCCGAATCCATTTGAATCTTTTGCTGTCATTTCATTTTTATTGCCGGAAGATTCGCGGGTTCAGATTGATTTATATGATTTGACCGGCAGAAAACTGCAAACGGTGCTTGATAAAAATATGGATGCGGGAAACCAGGATGTCAATCTCAGTTGTGATCAACTTGATGCCGGGATTTATTTTCTTCAACTGACAATGAATAATGAAGTGGTAACAAAGAAAATTGTGATTGAATAGTTTTTGAGACCATAAATGCAACAACTAAAAGGCACAAGCCGAACGCTCGAATTTTGCCTGTGGTAAAACTTGCCAATGTAGAAGGCAAGTCTGTGAAGGAGGAATATAAATTCCTCACTCTGCTATAACAGTCATGTTCCATAAGTGATTTCCGCCTTCGGAATCATCCTTCAGGGAAACAATCAGCACCCCTTTGTATGGAGGCAGGGAAATGATTGCATCTGACTGAGGCGTTGCGGAGAAATTCTTTTCTTCATAAAGCAATCTTCCCGTTACATAATGCACCTGCAGTGTGGCATGGCTCACATCAACAGGAACATGAATAGCAAAACTGCTTTGAAACGGATTGGGATAGAGGGTAAGCGTTGCATTATATTTTATTGCTTCAACACCGGTCGCATAGTTTTCACAGATGTAGTTTAGGGGATTCAACTCGATGGGGGCACCTGGTGTAAGTGACTCACCGGCAAGGCCGGGATATTGAGAAGGAATAAAAGTAACACGGAAGCAGGTGTTCGCCACCGGAATGTTTCCCTGCGTGAGGATACCGGCATAATCAACGGGGTTTATATATTCCCAAAGGTTATTTCCTAAACTGTCAATCTCTATGAATGTTCCCGACGCACCATCACAGATGAGGGTATTTCCATTATATAAACGCTGAGCCCCTCCTTCTATAAATGAATATAATGAGGTGGCAGGATCCGCTGTATATATCCAATCCTGCGCCGTTGGCAAGTAAGCCGAATCTGTGCCGAGCGGATAACTATAGTTCACAACAGCAGGAGGAATGAGGGTTTCTACGGTAGAATAGTCATCACCGGGGCGACCGACGCCATTATTGAATACAAGAATTTTTCCGGCTCCCGGAAGTCCCTGCGGAATCCAGGTTGTATTGTGTTGCCCGTAAAATTTCTGATCATTCGCTGTTCCCTGGTCATAATTCTGAGTGTTTCCCCAACGGTACAACAGGTCTCCGCCATGACCGGAGTTACCGCCAGATGCCGAAGCTGCCTCAGCCATGGTAGTGCTGTGGTCAATGATGTAAACTTCATTCAGATTATGGCAGCTCATCATTATTTCGTCGAGATCAGAATTATAATCCAGCCCGTTGATGTGAAGCCAGTCCGTGTTCGTATTATCGAGCGATCCGAGGTTGATGTTGATCCGCTCCGGATGATCGGCTATCACTCCATAATTCAGTTTTGTGCTGTCAACATCCTGGATTAAATGATCCCAGGCACGCCATTGCCAAACAATGGTTGCTGAATCCATGCCTTCCGGCTTAATCTCTACGATCTTTTCAGACCACATAAGGTTTCCGACGGAAACACGGCCATTATTTTGTGCATCTATCTTGGTGTGAGTTTCCCAAACGATTGCCACGATGTTTCCATTCGGCAGTTGAATGGCATCGTGATGCTGGCATTGACTGTTGTCAGAAATTAGATACGACCATATTACATTACTATTCCAGTCCAGCTTTTCAAGAAGGCCGCCTTGTCCGCCGCCAAGGAAGTTTAAATTATTGACATTTCCGCAGCGAAGGAGTGCACCATCATTCAGAAGATAAGCAGCCAATCCCGGGTGGTAGGAGCTTGTCCACTGATGAATGCGCTTACCGCATTTGTCAATTAGGTAAGTAGTATCACTAAGGCCGGGAGCAAATAAAATGTATCCATCAGCAGCCCCGGGATAGTTATAGATCAATCCCACAGTTTGTGAGCGGGCAGCAATAGAAAAGGTACAGAGGAGAAGGAGGAATATTTTGTTCATAAAATAGAATTCTTGAAGGCAAACTTAAGTTGAAGTTTCAATGTTGGCAAAAGAAATTCGACGAAACGTTAAATCCATTGCTGCGTTGTTGATTCCGTTTTGGTCTTTGCATAGCTCGAGTAGAGCCAGACCAACAACTGATGGAATGGGTTTAACTATCCTGCAATATGCGCGAAGTATTGCGGGATTGATCTACTGCGCAGTTGCATTCTAAAGATCAACAACGACATCAAATTGTTGAACATAAAAAATCCGGAAAGTCAGCCCGGTGAAAGGATACCGGATTCATTCAATTTTAAAATTAAAATCAGCCCTTAGGGTGTCTTTTATGATATAAAATTCAGTCTCAGTAATTTTTAAAATATCTTCTTCATATTCAGTGGTAGAAACATCTATTAAATAATAATAAGACCATGAAGGAGCAGTTCTTTTTTGCTGAATGAGAATTTTGGTCTTATTCGCAAGAACATATACAATATCTCCAGTAATTAAATGCTGCCAACTATCTTTTCCATGCTTTATACATAGTGACTTTCCCGATGCACTTTCATCTTCAACAAGATAAAATCGACCTGTGATATTTTTTTTATAATAAAATGTCCTTTCACATCCTGTTAAAAATGACACAACTATTAGTAAACCAAATAACGTCAATATTTTAATCATCAGTTGCGGGCTGGGCAGTTTTGTAGTTTCAACTTTAATGATTCTTACTAATGACCTGCCCTACAGACATAGAACCTTCCTCTTTAGTCAAGCAATTCCCCCATATAATAGTGCTCCGTCTTGGTCACCTTCCCATTCTTATCATAGTACTTCCATTCACCATGCGGGTCGTCAAGAAAATAATTCTCGATGCGCTTAATTTTTCCATCATCGTAATAATATTTGCAGGTGCCGTGCTTGTCGGCGTAAACATAATTTTCTTCTGCGATGAGTTTGCCTGCAGCATTGTATTGCTTCTGCGGACCGTCCTGGAAATTGTTCTTGTAATTACGCTCTTCCACTACTGCACCGGTAGGCGAATAGCGGACAAATTTTCCTTCACGCCATCCCGATTTATACTGACCTTCAAACGCTTTTTTCTTGCCGGGAAAATAAGTAGTGATGGTAGCTGTTTCTTTTGCGATGTCGATGGGCGGGAGAAGATTCCCATCGGGACCGTTATAAGTATAGGAGAGTAAGTTATCATCCTTGTAATTCAACAGGACATACAATGATCCGTCCTCATTGTAGATCTTCACCGGCCCGTTGCGAACATCATCTTTAAATGTTACCTGTTGTTCTACTTTGCCGGAAGGAAAAAACCAGGTGGTCACGCTGTCAGAATTATCATCTTTGAAATGATCCACGGAATAGAGCTTCCCATTTTCATATTTGAATGTCTTGCCCTGTTTGCTGTCTTCATGAAATGTGGTAACGCTTTCAACATTGCCGAAGTTATCATACCATTTCCATTCGCCCTCCTGCCAATCGTTTTTATAGGAGCCTTCCGTTGCTGTTTTTCCATTTATATGATAAAACTTTGCCGGGCCCTGAAGCCACCCGTTTTTCAATGTGATCTCTGAGCGTTTCTTTCCATTAAAAAAAACAGTGTTGACAGGACCGCTGCCGTTCTTCAATTTAACCGTGTTGATCACCTTGCCGGTAGTGTCAAAGTTAATTACCTCCTGGAGTATTTCATCTTCCTTCACTTCAACGCTGTAGAGCTTGCCAACATCATTGTAGTATTCCTGCCTGCCGTGCTGAGTGCCGGCGATATAGTATTCTTTCGCAGTTAAAATACCAAGCGGATTGTATGAAAGCCAGGTACCGCTGCGATCACCGTTTTCATACCAGCCCTCGGTATGAATTTTTCCATTCTGAAAATACGATTTAAAGTAGCCATCTTCTTTTCCTTTTTTATAAGAGTACTCGTACTCAAGCGTGCCGTTCCGGAAATAGGATTTATAAGAGCCTTCGTGATCACCCTCATCATTATAGTGCTCTATTTCCTTCAAGGCCCCGTTTGAATAGTATGTTTTCCATTCCCCTACCTGCTGATCATTCTTAAGCTGACCCTTGAAATAGAGTTGTGCATCAGGATAGTAGGCCGTTACATTACACGTGCCGCGCGTGCGCTCATTCTTAATAATTACTCCGCCTTTTTTATCGTAGTAAATTACCTCACTCACCTTGCCACCTTTTGAGATGATTTTCAGCCAGAGTTTTCCGTCGTCATCATTTTCAGTGTATGATTCTTCAGTTCCGCTGTTGTCAAATTTTGTCTCTGAAAGCAGCGTTCCATCTTCATAATATTTCTTGTCGGAACCCGTGGGTTTTCCGTTATTATCAAAGGTTCGCTCTTCGCGCACCTTACCCGATCTGTAATAATATTTCACCGTTCCTACCGGCTGATCATTGACGTATTTTGCTTCGAGGTATTTTTTTCCGTTTGAAAAATAGGATACGTAGGCCCCCGTGAGCTTGCCATCAGTATAGTTGCTTTCCACATCAATGTTTCCATTACGGAAATAGGTCTTGTAACTGCCATCGAGCTTATCATTTTTATAAGTACCTTCTTCCTGCTTGTCGCCATTTTGATTATATACGGTAAATTTTCCGTTGCGCATTCCATTGGAAATTTCGAGTTGCCGGTTTGGCTGACCCGAAGGATGATATGTTTTCACGGTGCCGGTTACCTGGTGATTTGAATAATTCAATTCCGATTCCAAAGCTCCGCTCCGGTAATAAGTTTTTAAAGGACCTTGCACCTCGCCTGACTTGAACACATGAGTTTCTTTGAGTGTGCCGTCATCATAATAGAATTTCCACTCACCGTCTTCCTTTCCTGAATTGTCGAATCCTCCTTCCTTCCACAGGTAATTATTCTCGTGAAAGAAATACCAATAGCCCACATCTTCGGTTCCGTCAGCGTTTGTTTTGCCGATGGATACCACTTTTCCGTTCTCAATCCCGTGGGGCAGGTTATAAGGTTTGCCATTTACCATGATGGGATATTGAGCACTGATGTCGCGCATTTTATAAATTACGAAGTGAGCGAACTGCTTTAGTTTCTTATCATTCTTTTTATTCCATGCCTGAATATCCGGTTGATTCGCTGCTGCAAGAAAATAATAACTGAATGTTTCAAAATAACCTTTCTTAAAAAGATCACTATAAAGCGGCACATAGGTTCTCATGCAGAATCCTTTTGCATCGGCTGAAGGCTCTAATTTTTCGCAGAGTACCTGCAACTGTTTCACAATGTCATAATGCAGTTTCGATTGCGATTTATATCCTTTGTTTAGTGCGATCTTCGATCTGAGAATAGTTTCCTGCTCTGAAAAATCATCTTCATCCGGATTTAACGGCAATGTGAAAACGTCGCTGTCACTTTTGTATTCGATCTGCGCTATCTTTTCAAGAAGCCCGATCACATCATTAGCTCTGCCTGATTCCGGACTCACAAGGAGAAATGTTGACAATCCAAACATGGCAGGCACCATTTGCTGCGCCTGCAAATACATGAGCCCGAGCATGAGATGGCTGCCGGCATGAAAAGGATTGATCTCGATTGATTTCTGAAAACTATTTACCGCTTCAGGATATTTTTTCAGATTGCGATAGGCGATGCCGAGATTGTAATAAAGCAAATTCACATTTGGAAATTGCCCGATTCCTTCCATAAACACTTTCACGGCCTCTTCCGGTTTATCTGAAGCATCCAGCGCATTGCCAAGCGAATTGTAGAATGTGGCATGATATGCATTCTCCTCCGCTAAAAAGCGCCTGCTGATATTAATGACTGAGTCATAATCGCGATGCCCATAGTAAGAATTAACCAACTCTCCCATGGCCTCGTAATAATTGGTATCGTTGGCAGGTATAGTGCGCAATTGCTTGATTGCTTCGATATAGTCAGTGTCAATCTGCAGTTGAAGGGACTTGCTGATTATCTCACCCGAGTTATTGATGAGCGGGTTGTGTGCCTGTGCCAGCAATGATTGATGAAAAATTCCGAAGCATAGCAGTAGCACAACGGTTGTACGAGTAACTTGCTTTGTCATAATGAATGAATCTTTAAGACTGGTTTGTAGGGGGGGCGAAGGTAAAACAATTGAGGAGAGGAAAAATCGTGAGTCGTGAGTCGTGAGTCGTGAATCGTGAGTCGCGAATCGCGATACGCATATCGCGATTCGCGAATTTCAATACCCCCCATTAAATTTCCTGATCCCCCACTCTATCGCAAGCAGCAGTAATATCGGAATAATGAGCCACCGAAGGTTGATAAGCGGCTCCGTACGGGTGGTACTGTACAACACCGGCTTGATTTCTTCTTTTGATTGAATTGCCTTTGCAAGTTCATCAAGTTGCGATGGATAAAAAAGCTTGCCTCCTGTTTTTCCACTGAGCAGGTAAAGCAACTGATGATCAGCGCGCATGTTTACAAATTCAAGCTGGGTGGGTGTGATGGAGAATGTTCCGGAAGCCGTGAGGTTTTTGTTGTTGTAGCTTGTTCGTGCGAGATATGAATAACTTCCCTGCTGAAAAAAGCCTGCATTTAGCGTGTAAGTATTTCCTGTCTTGCTGAAGATGAAAGGAAATTCTTTTCCTCCTTCATCTTTGACCGTCATGGTTACATCAGGATCGTTAATGAGTTCATTCGATTCGTTCAGCAACTCGGCATCAAACACCACCGATTCATTCTCTGAAAAAATCCTGTTACCGGCGCTCTGCATTTCTTTTTCCAGTCGCACACGAAATTGTCTTTCATCAGGACGAACGGCGAGGTATTGAACCACCGAGGAAATCAGCGCATTGAATGCATCCTGATTTTTGTGCTGCAGGTAATCCCACATGCGCCAGCGCCATAAGCCCTCTCCGGCAATCACGCAGGTACGGCCATCGAGGTCTTGCTGAAATAAAATGAGCGGGTATTTTGTAGTGATGTTCCCGATTTTTTGATTGAACAGAGCAACGGCGCCGGGCGAAGTCCTGTATTCTCCAAACGGAGATTGCAGCGGCGGAAATGCAGTAAGATTTTGTTTGACGATGTCAGGAAGATTGAAGAGCGTGAAGTCGCCATTCACAACCGGTAATGCATCAGTAGTTGAATTGTTGTTGCCTTCAATCGAAAGCATTTGCTGTGCATTGTTGAACATGCTTACGCTTGTTTGCGCGCCGGCAATAAAGAGGACTGATTTTTTCTCCTGATGAATTTGTTCAAGTAACGATTGAACGGGATGGCCCTGTGCAGGAAGCTGGTTGAAAATTATGAGCGAGTAATCCTTGATGTTGCCGCTGTAATCACTTCCGATGTTTACATCTACCCGGTAATTCTTTGTCTCTTCGATTGTTTGTTTCAATGCAGCCACATCAGGATGCGGTGCGTTAGCGAGTATCAAAACTTTCTCCTTTTTCTCTTCCACTTCTACAAAAACATCTTTTGCGTTGTTCAATTCTGAAGCTTCATTGCTGAGCATTGAAAGAGAAATCCGGTAGTGCTTTAATCCTGCTTCACCTGCCTTCACCAAAAAATCGTTGCTGCCGCGATCATCATTCCCCTGTATGGAAATTTCTTTTGAGTCGAGAATTTTTTCATTGCCGCCCGATAATTCTTTGAGCGTGATCGCCGCTTTTTCATTCGGACAAAATTGTGCGTGCCACTCTGCTTTGATTGGAAAATAGTCTCCAAGAAAAACGGTGCGGTTGTAATAGACATTTGTGAGAATCAAATCGCGCTTCACTGTAGTATCACCCAGGCCAATGGTGTACACCGGAGCATGCAGTTTTTCATTGAGATAAGCAGGGTTGCTTCCCTCATTGTAGATACCGTCCGTAGCGAGAATGACAGCCCCGAGATTTTGATTGGTGTAAATGTTTGCAATTTGATCGAGTGCAGAAGAAATGTTCGTGGTTTTTTCATTGAAAGAAAATTTCAGGCCTTCATCAAGGGCCGAACCGAATGAATAGGTTTTCACATCATATTTTTCAGAAAGATTTTTCTCTAAAGAATTTAACTGCTGCACATACTTCAGCGAATCATTTTTCTTTATAGTCGTTCCCACAGACTGAGAATTATCCTGTAACAAAACCACAATGGGCTTTTCAACTCTGTTGATGTTTGTTCTTATTAGTGGTGAGAGAAGAAGGAAGGCAAGGAAACTCACAGCAAGAAAACGAAAAGCAGCGAGCAACCACACCCATTTCCTGAATGCTGCTCCGAGTTCTTTAAATTGCTTGTCGCGATAGTAAAGAAGGAATGAAGCGAGTGCTCCGAGCAAAATGCAGAGAAGAAAATACCAGGCGGGATATTGAAGGGAAAGTTGCATGAGGGTTAAACGAATTGCTGAATGGCTAAATTGCCAAATGGTGGCGCAAAGAAAAACCATTTAGCCATTGAGCCTCTTAAGCATTGATTAAGTGTTCAGTCCGCCGCAAACGGAAATCACTTGCCCATTCACATAACTCGAAAGATCGCAGGCAAGAAAGAGACAAACATTCGCCACTTCTTCTGTTGATCCATATCTTCCGAGAGGAATATTTTTTTTGAATTCTTCTTTCATTGTATCACTTAACCCGTGAGTCATTTCTGTTTCAATGAAGCCGGGAGCAATGGCATTGCATCGGATGTTGCGCGAGCCAAGTTCTTTAGCCAATGATTTTGTGAAACCGATGATTCCTGCTTTTGATGCTGCATAATTTGTTTGTCCTGCATTGCCGGTCATTCCAACAATAGAACTCATATTGATGATGGAACCGCCGCGTTGCTTGATAATCGGCTTGCAAACATTCTTTGAAATGTTGAAGACAGATTTGAGATTCGTGGTTATCACTTCATCCCATTGATGCTCACTCATGCGAAGAATCAAATTGTCGCGGGTGATGCCGGCGTTGTTTACCACCACATCAATGGTTTGAAATTCCATCAGCACATTCCCGATTAAATGCTCGGCATCGGCGTACGATGCAGCATTGCTTTTGTAACCGAGTGCTTTCACACCGAGTGAGTGCAGATGGGTCTCAAGTGTCAATGCTTTTTCTGCGGAAGACAAATAGGTGAATGCAATGTTGGCTCCGTGCTCGGCAAATTTTTTTGCGATGGCTTCACCGATGCCGCGGGAGGCGCCGGTGATGAGGGCAGTTTTTCCTTCGAGTAGTTTCATAATTTTCTTTATGCGTCAAATATAGATATGGGATGATAGAATACCTTTTCCAAAAGTTCATCTACAGAGCCCTGCGGAAAACTTTGGAAAAGGTTAAATCAAATTTCGTTCGATTGCGAACTTCACCAGCGAAGCCACATTGGGTTGATTCAATTTCGCCATGAGGTTTTTGCGATGTGACTTCACTGTTTCTTCTCCCAGAAAAAGTTTATCAGCAATTTGTTTTGTTGACAATCCTTCGACAACAAGTTTGAGAATTTCTTTTTCGCGCTTCGTGAGGTGAATGTCTTTCTGCTCTTTCATTCCTTTCAGGAGCACCTGATTGATTTCAGGATTGAGATACATCCCTCCCTTTTCAATGGTATTAATTGCAGTGAAGAATTCGTCGCTGTCAGTGTTTTTAAGAATGTAGCCATCAGCTCCACTTTCAATCATTTTGCTCACCGTTGCAAAATCGCCGACCATGCTGAGCACGATGATTTTTATTTCCGGTTTTAGTTTCTTGATCGCCGCAGTCGCTTCCATCCCATCCATCACCGGCATGTTCACATCCATCACGATGTAATCGGGTTGTTGATCCTGAATAAAATCAACTGCATCTTTTCCATTAAAGCATTGACCGATCACCTCAAATCCTTCATGAGATGAAATGAGCAACCTCATTCCGTCATTTATGATTTTGTGATCGTCAACTACTAAAACTTTTCGCATGAGAAATGGGAATTGGTTTATTGGGTTATCCCGATGAAAATCGGGACTTCGTTTCACTGCGTTGGGTTATTAGGAACTTCAACAGTTACACTAATGCCTCTGCCGGGTGCCGTATCCCAAAAAATTTTTCCTCCGGTCAAAGAAACACGGTTCTCAATATTCTTCAGACCAAATCCTTTTTCTTTCAATTGTGATTTATCAAATCCTTTTCCATTATCTGAATAAGTGAGAACAAGCATGCCATCACGTTGCAAAAGTTGAATACTGATTTCAGTGCATTGCGAATGTTTGATTGAATTATTCAGCAGTTCCTGTGTAATCCTGTACAAAGCGAGTTCCGATTTCTTATCGAATCGTTGCACAGAATGATCAACATCCAATTCCACTTCAAACATGCCGGTGTGATTAAGACGGTTCACGAGATCATGAACGGCAGCGTGAAAGCCATGCATCTCCAGAGTTTTCGGTGAAAGATTCATCAGCAGTGTTCGCAGGTCAGTCATGGCTTCGTTCACGATGGACCTCGCGCTCTCCTGAACTGCCACAGCTTCTTCACTTTTTGTGTCGAGATATTTTTCCAGCGTGCTCATGTAAATCTTCAGTGCCGAAATCCTGGTGCCAAAATCATCGTGCAGGTCCTGGGCAATACGCACCCGCTCGTGTTCCTGCGCTTCGATTTCTGTTCTGAGTTTTTCTTCCTGCTGCTTGCGTAGTCGCTGCACACGGTTTCTGTAAATGAAAAATCCTGCTACAACAAAAATCAAAATCAAGGATGGATAAAACCACACATATTGCCAGAGAGGTGGTTTAATGTAAACCGGAACTGACATTCCTTCTTCATTCCACACACCATTATTGTTTGCGGCTTTCACTCTGAAAACATAATGACCACCATGCAGATTCGTGTAGCTCGCAAAGTTGCGATTGCCGCTGAATACCCAATCGTGATCAACGCCTTCGAGTTGATATGCATATTGGTTCGCATCGGGATCAGTGTAATTGAGAGCCGCAAATTCAAAGGAAAAAAAATTTTTCCTGTAAGAAAGATTGATCTCCTGTTGAAGCAGCAAGCTGTCTGATGGTTTGTCGAAAATTTTGAAATGGGTGATCGCAATTTCAGGTGAGGCAAGATTGAATTTAATTTCTTCCGGCCTGAAGCGGATGAAGTAACCATTTCCACCCGCATAAACGAATCCGTCATGGCCTCTGTAAAAATACCGCTGCACACCTTCACCGGGAATCCCTTCTTTGAAACCGAAAAAGTGAAACTGCTTTTTCTTGACATCAAAAAATTCCAGTCCGCCGGAAACGATGATCCATAGATTTTCATTCTTGTCTTTCATCAATCCATTCATGTCCGGATGATCGGAAGAATAAGAAGTGAATGTTCCACCCAACTTCCCCATGGATGAAGAGTTTAGATCAGGATTAAAAAGAAACAACCCTGTGCTCGACGTTATCCAATAGGTGCCGTCAGTATTTTCAATCATGTCATAAAGGTTATTAGGGCGGAGTGAAAATGAGCCGGCAGGATTCTGCTCAGCAAACTCTGTTCGAAGAAATGCGGAATCAAGTAAAATTGTTTTCGATTGAAAGTTTTCTTTTGTCCATAAATTTTTCAATGCCGGTGCGACAGGACAAGAAACGCCTTGCCCCAAGCCCTTCGCAGCGCACAATAACCAGCAATTATTTTTTGAGTCAACGAAAACTTTGCGAACGAGGTTTTCCATATTATCAGGAATATTCAGAGTACTCACCATGCCACTCCATGTTTTCTTATCGAACACACCAACACCATGTCCATAGGGACAAATCCACAACACATCATGATCATTCCAATTTCCTTCTGCCATACTCACGATTCGCGAGGAAGGAATGTTGAAGAAATTGAAATCATCTTCTTTGCGCTTGTATGAGCAGTTGAATGTTTTGATGGATAAATTTTTCGTGTCAAGAATGAAAGCCGTTTTATTAGTACCGAGATAAAGAGTGCCTTGATTATCTCTGAAAATTTTTGTGATGCTGAGTTCTTCCTTGTTGTAAGAAAAAGTTTTGCGAATGAATTGATCTGTCTGACCCACACCCCGGACCGATGCATCGGGAGAGGGCAAGCGCAGGAATTTTCTGATCAATAGCCCTTTGCTGGTAGCGATGTAAAATGAATTTTCATCTTGAAAAAAATCGTATACCGTTTCATCCTCACCGGCATCGGCAATAATTTTTTTCAGCGGAACCACTTCAAATTGATTGAGCAGCGGATCATAAATATCAATACCGGCATCAGTGCCAACCCACATCCGGTTCGCATTGTCGCGATAAATGCAACGAACAGTGTTGCTGCTTAACGAGCCCGGGTCGCCGAGGTTTTTTTTCTGATTGAAAATTTCCTTCGTGATGGGATTGAATAGGTAAAGGCCACTATGTCTGCTCCCAAGCCACAGCCATTCCTTTTGGTCCTCATTGATTGAAATGATTTCGTCGCCTGAATAGGTAAGGACATCATTCTTGTTCAGTAGGATCGTGCTGATGCCTGCCCCGATTTTATCGGGGGAATTTGTTTTTGCATTGTATTCATGCAGTGCATTATCCCATGCTCCGAGCCATACTCGTTTCTTGTTATCTATGAAAATACAGTTGATCGAATTTGCAGGATACGGATACTCCTTAATCGCTTTTGTGACAGGAAAAGAATCTGTGCGAGCCACTAAAAGAGAAAACGTCAGGGTGCCGAAGTAGGTGTTCCCAATGGAATCTGTTGCTAAATCAAAATATGAATACGCCTTGTTAGCATACTCTCTGTTGATGCCGCTTATCGTCTGTGATAGAATTTGAAATGTTCCTCTCTTTTTGTCGAATAGATACAATCCGGCCTTGTCTGTTGCGATCCACAATTTGTCTTCGCCTTTTTGTGCAATTGCATTGATGGAATTCGCAACTGAGCCATCACTTCCACTGATGTGAATATGATATTGCCTGAATTTTCCTTTCTGATAATTGTATGAAGACAAACCACCGTCGCCGGTAGCGATCCAAATTATTCCATCGCGGTCTTCGAACAGATCGTGAATTTCATTTCCCGAAAGAGAAGAAGAATCACGGGGAATATTTTTAAAGACAATCAATTCTTTTCCATCGTAGCGATTCAGTCCCTCATCCGTACCAAACCACATGAAGCCACGATTGTCTTTCAGGATACATCGAACGCGATTGTTTGAGAGTCCATCTGCGGTGTTCAAATGGTGGAAGACCGGTATAGTGTGTTGGGCGAAAGAAAAATTTACGCATACCAGAAAAAGCAAGATCGGTTTAATGAACTTCACTCTATAAATTTAGGAAAGTCAATTCGATACGTCATTGCGAGGAAAATTGCGTTGGCATTGCAGTGGAGCTTTCTGACCTGTCCCGATTTTTCTTCGGGATGCAATCTCCATTCTATACGTCATTGCGAGGAAAACTGCGTTGGCATTGCAGTGGAGTTTTCCGACCTGTCCCGATTTTTCTTCGGGAAGCAATCTCCCGGACTTTGGCGATGAATTGGAGGGGATTGCTTTCCGAAAAATCGGAACAGGTCGTCGCCCCCACGCAATGTATCTGTCCTTCGCTCCTTACAATGACGATTATTCGCTCCTCGAGATGACGATTGGTGTTTCTCCCCCAAAGTAGGGACATTCAAATTCCCCACTTCACGTCTTTTATTCGCCTGTATCACGACGATAGATTTGCTGTCGCAAAAACTTCCAATCATGAAAAAACTACACTACCCACTGCTCATCATCATTGCAGCAATGATGATGACGAATGCCTCTCAGGGGCAAACCATTTACTGCAAGTACGGAGTAATTGGAACAACCGGAGATTGCCCGTCAACAATAGTTGTCGGTGGTAATATTTGTGTCACATGCGATAATGTTTGTGGCGCAAAGACTAATCTGATCATAAAAAATACTACCTGCAACATTCGTGTCAAAAGGTTAGATGGCAATTGTGCTGAATGCGGCACCGCCGATGATGTATACTATGACTGGGCTGATTTTGACTCGGATAACTCACCCAAAACATGGACAACATCGTCGGGTAATAAGTTTGTTTTGCAGAATTCATCAAATCATGACACCACACTTCATTTTACAGTAGTCAATGTCTCTGACACACCTAAGATCATTATTCTGCAATTGAATTCAACGTATGTATGGAACGTCAATCCGCCGATACCAAATGCTCTTAATTTTAATCCTTATGAATACAGGGATTTCGACATCACTGTAACTGTTCCCGGGGGAACTGCTGCCGGCACTTCAAATGTATTTACTCTTTTTGCCGCTACGAATGGAGTAGCTAACTCCCAATCACAGGCTTCAGCAAGTATCACTGTAGTGCAATCTTTTCTTTCAGCTTCGGTCAGCTCGACAGATGTTACCTGCCACGGCAACGGGAGTGCAAGCATAAACGCAAGCGGAGGAATATCACCTTACAGCTATGCCTGGAGCAACGGTGCCACCACTCAAAACATCAATGGATTATCAGCAGGAGCATACACATGTACTGTGACTGATAATGCAGGCGCTATGGTGGCAGTCCCGGTTGACATCGGAGGCTACGAACTGCCACTACTAAGTATCAATCCAACGGGAACGGTGAGCATCTGTAGTGGCTCATCTATAACGCTGGTCGCTAACTATGATCCCAACGTAACCTACCAATGGAGAAAAGGAAACAAGAACGTTAATGGCGCCACCAATCAAACTTACACGGTGAAGCAGGCATCTAATTATTCTGTGAGAGAAACAGACAGTAACGGCTGCAGCGCAACATCAGCACCTACCACCATCGTCGTAAATCAGGCGCCCACCGCCACCATCACTGCTCCCGATGGACTCGATCTTTGCGGGCATAGTAGTTTGCCGTTGCAGGCAAGTAATGGTACTACTTATATGTGGCAAAAAGGACAAAACATCATCCAGGGCGCAACCAATCAAACTTACTATGCTACTTCCAAAGGCAGCTACAAAGTGACTGTCACCAACCAATACGGATGCAGCAAGACATCAGCCGGAGCTAAAGTGGTCAAAACATGCAGAGAAGATGAGCCAGGCACCGAACTTTCTAATACTGAATTGATGATCTATCCCAATCCCAGCAATGGAAAGTTTACACTTGATATTGTGCTGAACAATGCTGACAACACAGAAGTAACAATAAATGTAACTGACCTTCTCGGACAATTGGTGTATGAGCAGATAATTCCTGCCGGAGATGGAGAACTGCATAAAGAAATTCAACTCGATGCTGTCCAGGCAGGGATATATTTCGTGAAGGTGAGGTTGAATGACGATGTATACTCCCGCAAGTTGGTAATTACAAGACAGTAGTTTTCATTCACTTTCATTTTGCTGTTAGAAATTCTCCTTCGGTAAAGCTTGTGAAGGAATAATCAAATGAAATTTGGATGGAACAAACAACCCTGAAAAAATCATCAGGGTTGTTTGCTTGTCACATCACCCTTGGTTCATCTCCCCCAAAATAGGGAGATTCAAATTCACCACTTCACGTCTTTTATCAGGGTATCTTGCAAGGGTAGATTTGCTCACACAAAATTCTTCAATCATGAAAAAACTACACTACCTCATGCTTGTCATCATTGCAGCAATGATAATTCAAGCCAATACCATTCAAGCCCAAGCATTTCAATGGGTTACCACGGCAGGCGCACCATGCGCACTCGCCGTTAACGGAGTCGCCACTGACGGCAGCGGAAATATTTATGTAGTAGGAACGTTTGATGGAACTGCAACAATTGGCTCTGTCACCCTTACCCAACACGATTCCATCTGCGGGTACTCCGATGCTTTCGTCGCAAAATATAACAGTGCAGGCACCGTCCTTTGGGCGAAGAGCGCCGGCGGATCAGGTGACGACGATGGAACCGCAATTTGCGTTGATGACTCCGGACATTGTTACATCACCGGGACTTTTCAATCGTCGGCGACTTTCGATTCTGATACATTGACGACCGCAACGGGCGGAACAGTTTTCGTTGCCAAATACAATACATCTGACGGCTCAGGAGTTTGGGCGAATGATGTAAGAACAAACTATGGCACCGGCTCAAATGCCATTGCAGTACGTGCCAGCAAAGTTTGTATTGCAGGATGGTTCTATGTTAATGCCTTTATTGGTGAGGACACTCTTGACGATGGCGACACCGATCCTATGCTGGCAGCTTTCAGCAGCTACACCGGCGATGAGCTGTGGGGCCGGCGTACCGGTCACTACCTTGTTGTAGAAGATGCGCAGGATGTTGTCATTGATGCATCAGGAAACGTGTACTACTGCGGAAGTTTCGGTAACACCGGTTATTTCAGCAGCGTGAAATACCCGGGATCACTTACCTATCCACCGCAATCAATCACTGCTAATGGATCCCCTGATTTTTTCATTGCCAAATATGGCGGCGGCGGAGAACTGCTATATGTAATCCATGCCGACGGAGGAACTTCAACGATTGCAACAGCACTGGAGGTGGATGGGAGCGGTAATATTTATTGTGCAGGAACTTTCACAGGCACTCTATCAGTCGGAAGTCTTTCAGTCACTGCTTACAGCAACAGGGATGTCTTCGTTTTACAATTGGCGGGTGCATCACCAACCTGGCTGGTGCAAGCCGGAAATATTTCTGCAAGCGTTGCTGAGCTTGTGAGTGGAATTGCAATTGACACTTCAGGCAACTCATACATTGTTGGAGCTTTCGGCGGCTGGGAAAGCGAAAGTTGGAAAACTGTTTTCGGAGCTGACACACTTGTTGGTTTCTATGGTTCCGACATCTATGTGGCCAAATTAAACAGCAGCGGAGTGTTTCAGTGGGCGGAAGATGCAGGAGGTTACAACCCGAGTGATTATGGATATGATTTGGCTTTAGATGGCTCAGGTAACATTTATGTCGGAGGATTATTGGACTGCAACTATGGAGCGGTCGGATATTTTTCTCACGTCAGCTATTCAGGGGCCGGCAGCGCAGGATTTCTTGGAAAGATGAAAACTAATCTTCACACCGGAAGTGTTTCAGCTTCCTATTGTTCCGGCGCAGCAGTCAATGTTTCCTACACAGCAGATGTTACTTTCAATACCGGGAATGTTTTCACCGCGCAATTATCAGATGAGAATGGCCATTTCAATTCACCGGTTACCATCGGAACAAAAAGCTCGAAGAAATCGGGAACCATCTATGCAACCATTCCTATCGGAACAACTACGGGAACGAAGTATCGTATTCGCGTAATTGGATCAAGCCCATCCACTGTTGGAAATGATAATGGAAAAAATATTTCAATCGGCACAATGCCTGATGTTACAGTCACTCCTCCGGGTCCGGTTTCGGTTTGCAAACCGGCAACCGCCGATCTGAGCGTCAGCAGTTGCAGCGGATGTTTTTACCAATGGTATAAATCGAGTACGCCACAGAGCGGGGCAACAACAACTTCATTCTCTGCAGGCAAAACCGGCTCCTATAAAGTTATCGTCACAACCAGTACAGGTTGCAGTGCTGCATCGGCTTTGGTTTCAGTTACCGTAAATCCTCTGCCGACTGCAACCATCAGTCCTTCCGGCACCGTTGACATTTGCTCAACGGGTAGTGTAGTACTCACCGCGAATTCCGGTGCCGGACTTTCTTACAAGTGGAAGAAAGGAACGGCATACATCAGCGGGGCGACTGACATCACGTACACAGCTACCACTACCGGAACTTACAAAGTGGAAGTTACCGATGCGAATGGATGCAGCAAAGCTTCGGGTGCAACAAAAGTGATCAAGACGTGCAGAGAAGGTGATTTGGTTTCGGGAGAAAATTCTGAATCAGCAATTGTGTTGTATCCAAATCCTGCGAGTGAAAAGTTAATGATTAATTGTTCATCGTTAATTGTTCTCACGATTGAAGTGTATGATGCATTGGGAAGAAAAGTTTCAGAGAACAAAATTTCTGATGGTGAATCAGTATCTGTATTTTCCATTGATGTTTCATCATTTAACCCCGGCGTTTATTTCATTCGGTTGATGATGCAGAATGGAACTGGTGTTTCGCAGAAGTTTGTGAAGAATTAATTGGTGAGAATTAAAATTTGAAAAGCCGTCGCATAATTTGTGGCGGCTTTTTATTATCAGAAACAATGACACTCCTGTGAAATCTTTTCTGCCATAGTGCTTTCAAAAAAATCCAAAACCCAAAGAATAAATTCTCAACGACCAAAGAGCGGAACATTCATTGCCAAAAGGTTTAAATTTCTCATCGTATTTGTGATATAAACATAATCGGTTTTTCTTTTTGCCAATCCTCTGGTTCTAATCTCAGAAAATAACTGTCCCGGTAGTCAGTTGTCTTAATAACTATTTCAATATAGCGTCCTCTAATTGAATCAAGAGGCAATTGAAAATTTCTCACTGCAGAATCTAATAATACATTGTAGACAACACTCCTTTTACTTCTATCGCGTTTAAGAGTCTGTTCAACTGATATTGATTTTATTCTCCTTGTTGAATCTTCTAAGTTCACAATCCTATTTGAGGTAGAAAAGAAATAACCCGATTTAAAGCACCCACAAAATACCTGGAGGAGTACTAAGCAAATGATTAAATGAATCAAATATATTTTCTTAGACCACACTCTAAGGATTTTTTAATACCCGAAACTATTTCAGAACTTTCGCCATCATCTCTCCAATCACTGCAGGACTATCTGCAACTGTGATTCCGCAATCCCGAAGTATATTCATTTTCGCAATCGCTGTATCTTCTGTGCCGCCGATGATAGCGCCGGCATGACCCATTCTTCTGCCCGGAGGTGCTGTTTGTCCCGCAATGAAACCAACTACAGGCTTTGCTTTGTCTGGCGAAGCCTTAACGTAATCACGGAACCATCGCGCTGCTTCTGCTTCCATGCCGCCACCGATTTCTCCGATCATCACAATGCCATCCGTTTCAGAATCATTCATGAACATCTCAACGGCTTCACGAGTGGTGGTTCCAATGATGGGATCACCTCCGATTCCAATTGCAGTGGAAATTCCCAATCCTGTTCTGCAAACCTGGTCGGCTGCTTCATACGTGAGCGTCCCTGACTTAGAAATAATTCCTACTCTCCCTTTCTTAAAAACAAACCCCGGCATGATGCCAACTTTGGCTTCACCGGGAGTAATAACGCCGGGACAATTCGGTCCAATCAAACGACAATCTTTTCCATTTATAAATTCTTTCGCCTTCACCATATCCTGCACAGGAATTCCTTCGGTGATGCAGACGATCACTTTGATTCCGGCATCAGCGGCTTCCATGATCGCATCAGCGGCAAATGCGGGCGGAACAAAAATGATAGAGACATCAGCACCGGTTTGCCTCCATGCTTCTTCAACAGTATTGAATACAGGTTTGTCAAGATGCTTTTGGCCGCCTTTACCGGGAGTAACCCCACCAACGACATTGGTTCCATACTCGATCATTTGGGTGGCGTGAAAGGTTCCCTCCTGACCGGTGAATCCCTGCACAATTACTTTGGAATTTTTATTAACGAGAACGCTCATTTGGTGAATGGTGAATGGTGAATGGTGAATAAAAAAATGGCTTAATGGCTAAATGGTTGGCGTCAGCATCAAATAACAATTTAGCCATTCAGCAATTTAGCCATTCAATCAGTTAGCAATTGAAAATTTTGAAACGCCAAAGATAAAGTTTGCAATCTCGCGGCGTGAAACAAATTCATTTTGCCAACTGCGCTTTGATTTCTTTGAGATACTTTGATGCGAAGATGAAATCATTGAGCGCCTGGTTATCTGCATTCAGCACGGTGCGCTTGTTTCCTTCCCATGCTTTTTCCCCGTTGTTCAGAAAGAGAATGTAATCCCCGATGCCGATCACTGAATTCATATCGTGTGTGTTTACGATGGTGGTGATGTTGAATTCTTCTGTGATGTCGTAAATGAGTTCATCAATGAGAATAGAAGTTTGCGGATCAAGGCCGGAGTTGGGCTCATCGCAAAAAAGATACTTCGGATTCATCACGATGGCGCGCGCGATGCCGACCCGCTTCTTCATTCCGCCACTCAATTCACTCGGCATTAATTTATTTGTTCCAACCAGGTTCACCCGCTCGAGACAAGAGTTCACCTGTTTCATTTTTTCTCTTAGTGTATAGCTGGTAAACATCGTGAGCGGGAACATCACATTTTTCTCAACGGTCATTGAATCAAAGAGAGCGGCGCCCTGAAATAACATTCCGATTTCTTTTCTGATTTCCTTTTTATCCTTCTCCTCAAGATTTACAAAATCAATTTTTCCATCGTAAAGAATTTTTCCGCCTGATGGATGCATCAACCCCACCATGCATTTCATCAGTACAGTTTTTCCCGAGCCGCTCGTTCCAATGATGAGTGAAGTTTTACCCCGCTCAAAAATCCCCGAGATACCCCTGAGAACCTCCTTCTCGCCAAAAGATTTTTTTACATCCCTGATCTCGATCATAGCAGAATTTCAGCAAGAATATAATCGAATATTAAAATGAAAATGCAGCTTGTTACCACGGCGCGCGTTGCCGATCTTCCAACTTCCAGCGCACCACCTGAAGTATAGTAGCCGAGATATGCCGAAATGGATGACATGAGGAATCCGAACGTAGTTGCTTTGATGATGGCAAAATTTATAGTGAAAGGAATGAAGAACTGAATGGAACCCTGCATGAATTCTTCATTCGTCAATACGTTGCTCCATACTCCTACCGTGAGCCCCATGAAAATCTGAAGGAAGCCGGCAATCATCACCAACACCGGAATCATGATGGTTGCAGCCAGAACTTTTGGCAGCACTAAATACGCCGCAGAATTTACACCCATCATTTCAAGTGCATCAATTTGTTCCGTGATGCGCATGGTTCCTAATTCCGAAGCGATGCTTGATCCTATTTTGCCTGCAAGAATTAAACACGTGACAGAAGGAGCCATCTCAATAATGGCGGTATTGGTTACAATGGAACCGATGATGGATCGTGAAAGCAGCGGGGAAGTAAACTGAAAAGCAGTTTGAACAGTGAGTACCGCTCCAAGAAAAACAGAAAAAATAATTACAATCAACAGCGAGCCGACACCGATCTCCACGCACTGCCTCATCACTTCTTTCCAGTAGATGGATGGCTTGTCAGGATTGACGAAACAATTTTTCAGCAGGTATAAATAACGGCCAAAGTGAGTGAAGAATTTAAATGAAAGCATGCGGTCAAAAGTAATCAATGATGGAAAGGGAGCAATATGGCTAAATGGTCCCGATTGATCGGGATGGCTTTATTGCTTAATGGTTCTGGAACTGTAACAGCCATTCAACCATAAAGCCATTCAACCATTAACTAAAAGAAAATTTATACTTTGCCATGAAGTAGAAAGTCAACAAAGCAAAATGAACGCAGTAATCACAGGAGCAACGCGCGGAATCGGAAAGGCCATTACTGAAAAATTTGCATCGGAAGGATTCAATGTTGCCATTTGTGCGCGCAACAAAAAAGATCTCGATGAATTGTATGATGAATTGCACCAGAAATTTCCGGATGCAGAAATTATCGCTCATCCATGTGACGTGAGCGATAAGAAACAATTGAAAGGATTCTCGGAACTTATAAAGTTGCAATGGAATGCTGTGGAAGTGCTGGTTAATAACGCGGGAATTTTTCTTCCGGGACAAGTGCACAAAGAAAAAGCAGGTACGCTCGACCAACTGATGAAAACAAATTTGTACAGCGCTTACTTCCTCACTCAGTATCTCGTTAAAATGATGATGAAAGAAAAGCGCGGACATATTTTCAACATGTGCTCTACAGCAAGCATTCAATCGTATGAGAATGGCGGCTCTTACGGCATTTCAAAATTTGCACTGCTCGGCTTTTCAAAAAATCTCCGGATGGAAATGATTCCATATCACGTGAAAGTGACCGCTGTAATTTCCGGGGCAACATATACAAGCTCATGGGAAGGAAGCGACCTTCCTGAAAAACGATTTATGAAGGCCGAAGACATTGCAAGCGTTATTTGGAATGCCTATACCATGTCACCCCAAACAGTGGTGGAAGAAATTTTAGTGAGACCGATGAAGGGAGACATTTGATCGGTTTCGCTTAAGGCGTAAGATGTAAGACTTAAGACATGAAGAAAAGGATAAGCCATTGAGACAATGTCGCTCTGTTTCAACAGTGAAAAAGTCAGGAATAGAATTTATGTTTCAAAATATTTTTACCATTCAGACCTACTTATTAGATAATTTGTATCTTGATTGCGGAAATTTGCTGCTATGAATTCAAAATCTACTCTCCTTTTATCCATTATCATTCTATTGTTCACTGAAAAAAGTTTTGCTCAGAAGGAAGCGAACATCTGGTATTTTGGCAACAACGCCGGTGTTGATTTTAACAGTGGCGTCCCGGTGGTTCTCACCAACAGCGCAATGTCTGCTTTCGAAGGTTGCACCTCCATTGCAAATCACAACGGGCAATTGCTTTTTTATACTGATGGTATGAGTGTGTGGAACAAGAATCACCAGATCATGTTCAACGGAACCGGTCTTGATGGAAACTCTTCTTCAACGCAATCAGGTGTAATTGTTCCGCAACCGGGACCCAATAACGGTGCTATCTATTACATCTTCACGGTAGATGCACAAGCCGGTAACTTCGGATTTCGTTACTCCATTGTTGACACATCGTTGCAAGGAGGATTAGGAGAAGTAACCGTGAAGAATGTTCCGATATTAAATCCTACTACTGAAAAAATTACTGCTTGTGCAAAAGGTTCCGGTGAGCTTTGGGTGGTCACTCATCAATGGAATTCTGCCAACTTCTATTCGTACATACTCGATGCCAACGGACTTAACATGTCCCCGGTAATTACGAATGTTGGTCCGGTGATGAATGGAAGCTCAGATGCGACCATAGGTTACATGAAGATTTCACCGGACGGAAACCGGCTGGGACTTTCTGTTGATTGGACGGGAAACTATGTTACCATCTTTGACTTCGATAAGGCGACCGGCGTACCCAGCAATTCTCTTACGCTGATGTCCGGCTTTCCCGGAGCAGGTCCTTATGGTTTTGAATTCTCACCCAACAGCCAGGTCGCGTACGCAGCCAATGAATCTGCCGGTGCTGTGAGTCATGTTTACCAATGGGATTTACAGGCAGGTACCAACGCACAAATTATTGCCTCATTGATTACCATGGGCAATCTCACAAATGCCGGTGCGCTGCAGTTAGCCACGGATGGAAAAATTTATTTGTCCCAAATGGGTACCAGCTTTCTCGGCGTGGTCAATGATCCGAATACAGTTGGAACGGGTTGCAATTTTGTGCAGGATGTTGTGAACCTGCAGTCGGGTTCCTGCAATTTCGGCTTACCCAATTTTATTCAGTCGTTTTTTCTCCAGGCACAATTTACTGCTGATGGACTTTGCTTCGGTGACAGCACTTTCTTCACCATTGTTGACACCGTTGATGTTGACTCCGTTCAATGGGTATTTGATGATCCGAATTCAGGAAACAATACTGACAATGGCTGGTCTCCTTACCACATCTTCAGCGATACCGGAACTTACAATGTTCAACTCTACGCATACTTTCAGGGAAATTACATTGACTCTGATACTGTGGCGATAACAATCTACCCACTGCCAAACACACATCTCGGAAACGACACCACCATCTGCACAGGGAATATCCTTGTGTTAAATGCTTCCTTCCCGGTTAACTCTGTATACTTGTGGCAGGATGGTTCGACAGATTCTACTTTTGACGCGACTGCTGCGGGAAGTTATAATGTTGAAGTTACGTCTGTAAATGGTTGCGTAAGCCGCGACACATTGAATCTTTCACTCTACCCGCTCCCTGTTGTGGATTTGGGAAACGATACAACGCTATGCGATGGTTCCTCGCTAACACTTGACGTCACGAATTCAGGCATATCTTATTTATGGCAAGATGGATCAACCGATCCCACATTCACAATTTCTACAGCTGGAACTTATTGGGCTGATGTTACTGATTTCAACTCATGTTCGAAAATTGACACGTTGGTGGCCAGCTATGTTCCCCTTCCGCCAATTGACCTCGGCAATGACACATTAATATGCCTCGGTGATACGCTGTTGCTTGATGCAACAGCTCCCGGTATAACATACCATTGGAACAATGGTTCTACAAACCCCACTCTGAAAGTTTATGCATCAGGAGTTTATTGGGTAAAGATTATTACCGATATACACTATTGTGTGAATGTTGACACGTTCAACCTCGGTGTACTGCCTCCGCCGCCTGTTGACCTCGGAGACGAGATTCATTATTGTTTTGGACAGCAGGCCGTGCTTGATGCAACAACAGTAGGCGGCGTTTCATTTTTATGGTGGGATGGAACAACGAATGTTACTCACAATGTTGGAACACCGGGAACATATTGGGTGACGGTAACAAATGCGATCGGATGCAACGGATATGATACCGTGGAGGTATTTGAACAACCCTTGCCCATAGTGCAGCTTGGTCCCGATACTTTGCTTTGTGACTACGCAACTTTATTACTCGATGCCGGAAATCCTACCGACTATCATGAATGGCAGGATGGAAGCAACACCATGACATACTTAGTTAGTAAAAGCGGAACTTATACTGTGATGGTGGAGGATCTGTATGGTTGCATTTCGGGTGATCAAATTGTAATCACTCACGAGAATACGCCGAAGGTTGATCTCGGTCCTGATTCACTTTACTGCTACGGTGATACCATTCATCTCAATGCATTCTTCCCTGATGCAACCTACTTCTGGCAGGATGGCAGCACGGATACCACCTTCAACGTGTCTATGAAGCCGGGGATCTATGATGTGCACGTTGCTGACCAATGCGGTACTGCGACCGATACCGTAAGAATTGATTTCCATAATTGCCAGAGCTGCGTGAATGTGCCCAACGTGTTCACTCCAAATTCAGATGGTGTGAATGATGTATTCCTTCCTTTCCACGATTGCAATGTGGTCAACTACACGCTAAACATCTTTAACCGGTGGGGACAACTCATGTGGTTATCTCATGACATTGATGCGGGATGGGATGGAAGACATCAGGGCCTGTCTGAAGAACTGGGAACCTATGCATGGTATCTCGATTATGAAAATGCAGACAAGCCCGGCACTACTTATCACTTGGAAGGTTATGTCGTGTTAGTGCGATAAGAAACTATTTATTGGAAAATTCTTAAAGATAAATTCCATTTCATTTTGAGATGGAATTTTTTTGTCGCACTGAAAAATAAAAAGGTCTCGCAGATTGCGCAGATTCAGCAGATGAAAAAAACTGCAGTGATCTGCTTGATCTGCGAGACAAAATTTTTGCCCATTGCTCATTGCTTATTGCCTATTGCCTACTCCCTCACTGTTCTCTGAAAAATTCCTTCCCGCTCTTATCAATAAATCCCCACTGGCCATTCTTCATCACCAAAGCCAAACCGTTAATGAAGCTATCTGCGTTTTCATATTTGCATGGAATCACTTCGGTTCCCTTTTCATCTATGTAACCCCATCTGCCATCCTGCTGCACTGCAGCCCAACCTTCACTGAAATCCTTGACGTTAGTGTAATGCGGAAGCATGGTCACCTGACCCGATGTGTTCACCACACCAAAAATGTTATCTGAAAAAATTAAGGCCATGCCACTGCTGAAATCATTACCGGCATCGAACTGCGGAGAGACTATTTCTTTTCCTGTTTTGTCAATAAAGCCAACCTTACCATTTCGTTTTACCAATGAAAATCCTTCCCTGAAGTTGTTGGCATTTTCATAATGAAAAGGAATTACGGTTTCACCCGAAGTGTTAATGAAGCCAACGCTGTCATCCTTCATCACTGCAGCCAATCCTTCAGAGAAATAATTTGCATTCTGAAATAAAAATCCGATCGCAACTTTCCCATCGTCATGAATAAATCCATAGAGAGAATCCTTCTTCACCAAAGCCAATCCCTCATGAAAAGATAAGGCTGCATTGTATTGCATTGGTACTACAAGATTTCCTTTTTCATTAATGAAACCATACAAATTGTTATTGGCAACAACGGCCATTCCCTGCGAGAACGAAGAAGCAGCATCATACTGCGGAGGAATAACTTCAACACCCTTCTCGTTAATGAATCCCGATTTGTTTCCTGAATGGACCTGTGCCATGCCTTCAGCAAAAGGTGTGATTGCGTCATAGGTTTTTCTTGTGAGTTCTTTTCCGCGCTTGTCAATGAGGGTCCACTTTCCTTTCAGTGACGCGACGCCGACGCCAGCGGTGAAACCGGAAATGTAATCGTAGCGAAACGGAATGAGCACCTTCCCGTCTTCATTGATTATTGACATGTGATTATCTGATTTCACCGTTGCCACTCCATTGTAAAACGGATACGCTTCCTCATAACGAGTTGGGATAACGATGTTGCCTTTCAGATCACTATATCCCCAAAGGTTTCTGATGCGGTAAGGAACGAGGGTGTGTTGCGAAGTTTGAGAGAATGCAGCAGCGAGAATGACAAGAAAAAGAATGAGCGCAAAAAATTTTTTCATGGCGATGTTGCTGAAACAAAAATAAGATTCAGAAACTACGGAGCGTAGTAATGAGGAATTGCTTCAATCAAAGAATAAATCAGAGGATTACCCTTTTCGATTTCTACTTTCATCGAAGTAATGTCGAACGACTGGTGATTTTTATTCCACAAATAAATTTTTACAAGCGGATTGCCGAGAGTAAAATCAAAGTCACGAAAGCGTAACGCGTATACGAGATGACCTGAAGTTTCACCGGAATCAATGAAAAATGAAAAAGGTTTTTCCTGGTAGAGCAGCGTTTTCCCACCCTGGTCAAAACTTACAACCAATGCCGCGCTCTTATCCTTCGTGACATTTGCAACAGCAACATCGGCAAGCAAAATGTCATCACGATGCTGCATGATACTTTGAAGTTGTGCCTCAAAGGAACACCCGAATTCATGAGAGGAATCAAAGTGACAATAATTTCGGCCTGAAGATGAATCAACACGCATCAAGCTTATATCCGGATGCCAGAATTTTCCCGGTTGAATGAAATTGAGCGTGTCAGAAAAATTGAGATCGTTCACTTTCCCCTCCCGGGAATCCTCTTTAGAGCAGGAGAAGAATTCATAAGTAAATCCTTTCTCTGCCTCAATAAGTTTTGGATAAGAATCTTTGATCATTACCACCTGATCGTAAGGGATATTTCCACATAAGACATAATCAGGGTTTTGTGAAGTGATAAATTTTCTCGCCTCGATGTACGATTGGAAATTCAGCTCATTCCACGAAAGGATTTTCAAATTTGAATTCCACTTCTTCAAATAGTAACCCATGTATTTCTCCGGCTCCTGGATCATGATGAGAATCCTCTTATCAGGATGGTCTTTGGCAAATGCAACAGAGTATTGAACCATCTGCTCTACCGGCTGCTTGTAAAAAATCCTGTAATGCATTCGCTCAAAGATCAAACTGTAAATTCCCACGGCTAAAATTACAGTCACCAAAATACTTTGCTGCCATTTTTTTAAATCTCTGAAGAAGGAAAAGAGAAAGAGGAGAAGAAACGGGAAAGAAAAAATGAGCACTGAATATTGTAACACCGGATTCTTATATTTCGAATAGAGATAACCGATGAGCAACGGAGCAAGAAACCATACAAGACATAACAATCGCAACTTGTTTTTCTGTCGCAGGTCTTTCGCAATGAAAATAAAACTAAGAACCACCAGAACAATTACAAGCCCTTTCACCCACCACGAAAAATCAAAAACGTAGCTGAGATAATTTCCGAAGAATTTTCCATCGGGTTTCGCAAGCCAGCCTCCCACTCCGCCGATTGAGAATTGATCCATTGTAATTCCGAAGTGAGGAAGAAACAACAGAAGGACTGCAACTCCTGCAAGAGAATAGTCGCTCAGGTTTTTCTTCGGTAGAAAGAAGAATCCGCTCAGTCCAATAATGATTGCAAAGAGCAAACTGAAATAGTGATTGTAACAACATAGGGCTGCGAAGAATGTGAAGGCATAGAGAAATTTCCTGTTTCGATTTTCTTCCGGTGCTCCAAAGGGGTCCTCACGGACAAAAACATACTTTGACCAATAGTGCACCATGAGCAGCGAAAAAAACAATCCGCTGATATACGGTCGCGCGATCTGGCTGTACATGACCGTGTATTGCAGCACGGCAATGAATGTTGCACTTAGAATCCCAACCGTTTCATTGAACCAATTTTTTCCAATCACATAGACCAGCCAAATGCAACTGATGCCCATGATGATAAACGGAAGCTTGAAGGATGCCTCGCTGTCACCAAAAATTTGTCTCCAGTAATTCAGGAAAACCTGGATGAGCGCAGGATGTCCATCACCCCGAACGCCTTGCTTGATGAGGTCTGAAAAATAATTGTATCCCGTTCTTCCCCAGGCACTGAGTTCATCGTACATGAATGGGATGTGAGGAAATCCACAGAAGCGAAGTGCAGCTCCAATGCAAAGTATGACAATGAGAATCCAGTTGACTCGCTTCACAGAAACAAAAATGATTTCTTCTGGTCGCAAAATATGCAATTAACCATCACTGTTATTATTGCGGAGAAATAAGAATTTATCAAAAAGAGGTTGCGCTTTGATTCGCATATTGTTTAACTGTATTCAGGCAGCCCGGTGTTTGCATTTTCTCCATTCAAAAGATTTCTACGTTAATTGCATCTGATACAGAAGCATGAAAGGACGACGGGCAATAAAATTCACTCAGTGGCTGGCGATAGTTATTACCACAATGTTTGTTAACGTTCTTTCATCTATCTATAATTATTTCCTTTACCAATTACCGACCATCCAAAGAATCAATCCAACCTACAGCTTTGCAACAGAATTGATAATGAATATCGTTGCGGCGATCATTGTCGGAGGATTACTCGGAGCATTTATGGTGTACTATGTACAGGATCGCTTTAGTGACAAACCTTATGGATACACGATCATCATCCTTCTTGTTAGTGTATTTGTTGTGCTCACGGTGGTGGGTTTAGCATTCATGGTTCCTTATGTAATGTATCTTACGGGAAAGCCGATTACTGATCCGGCAGCGATAGCACTATTCAAAAAATTATTTTTTCACCAGGTGAATCCGGCCCTCTTCGTGATTTTTCCATTGGTGGCCTTGCAGCAACTCTTGCTGCAGATATTCAACAAATTTGGTCCGGGAGTTTTTTGGAAAATGGTTCGCGGAAAGTACTACAAGCCGAAAACTGAAGACCGCATCTTCATGTTTCTTGATCTTAATGCTTCCACCACCATTGCTGAACAATTGGGCAACGAACAATATCACGATCTGCTTAAAGAATTTTTTGCAGACATCACCAATTCCATTCTTGATCACAGCGGGGAAATCTATCAATACCTCGGTGACGGGATTATTATCAACTGGAGCACACACGGTGATGAAAGAGACCTGCGCTCCATACATTGCTTTTTTGACATGAGGAAAGAGATTAAAGCACGGAGTGACAAGTACGTGAAAAAATTCGGACTCGTGCCAACCTTTAAGGCCGGCTTGCACTCGGGAGAAGTGGTGGTCGGTGAAATCGGAATCATCAAGCGCGACATTACTTATTCCGGCGACGTGCTTAATACCTGCGCAAGAATTCAAGGCATGTGTCACGAACTGAAAAGTGAGGTGCTGGTGTCGAATGATTTCCTGAAAAGCGTTACGCTTCCCGTGCAATTTATTGCAGATGCAGCGGGTTCCTTTCGCTTGAAAGGAAAAGAACGAGAGGTTGAGTTGTACGGGCTTTCGACGAATTAAGGGACATGGATGTTTTTAACTCTTGCGGTATTTGCTCTCCAACAGATTAAAATTCCCTCATCTCAGTCATCGGTAACTAACAACGACGGCAGAAATTTTTCCAAAGAAGTTTATCTCTGAAAAAGATATTTACAGAGATCATAAGAATATAGCTTCCATAACTCTACCTTGCGCAGATTCTTAACAAAACCAAAACCAACGTACTAATGAGAAAATTTTTTTTAAGCATTGCGGTTTTAGTAGCGTACACCGCGGGAGCTTTTGCTCAAACAGCAGCTGCCCCCAAAACCTACCAGATGGTTCAGATCATGATGATCAAACCCAAGCAAGGACAAGAGAAAGCATTTGAAGATGCAGTGAAGGCACATGATGCAAAATTTCATTCAGGCGCTTATGCCGCACAGTTGTGGGCTGTTACTTATGGAAAAGGCAGTGATGGCTGGTATGTGTGGAGAATGGGTCCCCTCATGTACACAGATATGGATAAACAGCCGCAAGGCAACAAAGATCACGATGATGATTGGTCAAAAACTGTTGATCCTCACGTTCAGGAATACGGTGAAACGAATTTCTGGAAACTGCAGGATGATCTGTCATATACACCTGCCAATTACAATCCCCAAAATCTTGACGTCTGGATTATTGACATTAAGCCGGGTATGCGCTACCAGTTTGCTGATCTTATGAAGAAGTGGAAAGCAATGTGGGAAGCAAAAAAGTATCCGTACGCAATGCGCGTTTCATATAATGATATGTTCAGTGGAGATGGAGGAGCAGACGCAGGAATTGTTTTCAGCTTCAACCACTTTGCAGAATTTGATGATCCGAATAACGATTGGCGCAAAGACTATGAAGAAATGAATGGACCGGGATCGTGGGATAACTTTTGGAAGGCATGGAACGCTTGTGTTAATTCCACTTCAGAACAAATACGTGCACTCGTTAAGTAGAAATTATTTTTTGAATTGAAAAAACTTCCGGTCTTTCCATCGAGAGCTCGGAAGTTTTTTACGTAGTAAACAAACCAGGTTCCTAATCAAAAAAATAACTAACAAATGGACAGACCACGAGTGATTTGCCACATGATGTCAACCGTAGATGGCAGAATCGTTGCAGGCAATTGGGGCAGTAAGAAAAAGATAAAATCCTTCACGGCTATTTACGAAAGATGTCACAAGACATTCAACAGCGAGGCATGGATGGTGGGAAGGGTAACAATGGAAAAGCACTTTGCCGACGACAAAAAACCACAGCTTGCAAAAGTTAATGGTCCCGTTGCGAGAGATACATTTGTCGGTGACAAGAATGCAAAGTCATTTGCCATTGCAGTAGATGCGAAAGGAAAACTCCATTGGCGAAACAATGAAATTGACGGCGACCATATTATTGAACTTTTGACTGAGCAGGTAAGCGATGCATACTTACATTACCTGCAGCAGAAAAGCATCTCATACATTGTTTCGGGAAAAAAGGAACTTGATTTCAAGTCTGCACTCAAGCAACTGCGCAAATTATTTTCAATACAAACAATCATGCTCGAAGGTGGAGGTAATATCAACGGCTCATTGCTCAATGAAGGACTCATTGATGAACTCAGCTTATTAATTGCTCCCGTTGCTGATGGTACTCCTCAATCGCCCACTACATTTGATGTGAGTGATCATCTCAGAAAAAAATCTGCTTCGCCTTTACATCTTTCAGAAGTGAAACAAATGGAGCATGATGTTTTATGGTTGAAGTATCGTATGAACACCAGGAAATCTCATTAAGTATATCCAAAGGCAAATCCCTATAAACCCTCATTAGCGCAAGCTACTTATTGTGGCTACTCTGCGAAAGCGAGAACCTTGTGCCGGAAAAGGAGGCACAAGTTCGTCTGCATTTTAACATAGGTTAAAACTTGGGACCCATTGTGGAAACAAACACGGACGATGGGCAGAAAACGTTGATTCATTGGTTACTTACCATTCATTTTAATGATCTTTCCGGAAAAAGTATTCCCATCAGCTCGCACCATCAGAAAGTAAACTGAAGGAAAAAATTTTTCTGCGTGAATTGACAGAGAAGATTTATTTGAAATGGATTGTTCTAAAATTTTCTCTCCAAGTACATTAAATATTTCAAGGTTGCCCTTGGCAATCGGTATAGATGTGCGAATGATGAATTCAACAGTAAACGGATTGGGAGAAATGGTAAATGAGAAGGGAACAGGTGCACTTGCGTTGGTACACACCTCAACATCGAGATTCTGAGTGCTTGTAGAAAGGCATCCAAACGTATCAGTATAGGAATAAGTTATTGCGTGTGCGCCAGCTCCAGCGATACCAGGATAGAAAAAATCTCCTATTACTCCATCACCTGAATATGAGCCTCCCGGCGGATCACCATTGATTAGTTCGAATGCAGAGCCGCTCATGCACAATATAGTGTCGAATGGAACAAGCGTGGCATAAAAAGTATCCGTTGTGATCTCTACAATTACTGTTGTATCAGTTTTGCAAATGTTCCATACAATGCAACTGTAACTTCCATCTTCTGTAGCGAAGTAATTGTAGTTGTGTGCTCCGGGAATTATTGAATCATTCTTTAACCACTTATGGTGGAATCCTGAACCAGAATTCGTAATGAGTTCTGCGGGATTGCCCTGACAGATTGTGTTATTGCCAATCAAGGTTATAAATGCAGAAAATGTAGATTGTTTATTGAGATGAATAATATTGGAAGTATCTACTCCGCAGTAATCATAAATCACGCAGTAGTAATCGCCTCCTTTAGTAGCTGTGAAAGTGGCATCATCAGAAACGAAGTCATCATTGCGATACCATTCGAGCCTTCCGCTTGAATCATTATTGATAGCATAAAGAACTACTGTATCACCCGCACAAAATTCTGTGATACCATTACTTGAAATTGTGATTTCAGGTTTTATTCGTACTTGAACTTTGATTGAATCCATGAATATACCACATGCTGAAGTAGCTGTCACCGAGTATACCGTTGTTGTCTCAGGAAATGCAAGCACAGAAGCCCCTGTTGTTGATGACAATCCTGTGGCAGGTGACCATTGATATGAATCCGCATTGGCTGCTCCTATTGTAACTGAATCACCTTTGCAAATAGTAGCAGGACCCGAAGTGAGTATTGTATTGATAGGTATATTAATTCCATTATTGCAGTCAGTTGTGTAAGGACTTGATGAAACAATTCTTATCCGATAATCCAATCCAGATGGAATGGAAAAAGGTATGGTCACCGAAATTGATCCTGATGAATCGCTCGTAATTGTTCCAATCACTACGGGGCTGTTAAAACTTCCGTTCAAATTTGACAGCTCTGCTGTAAAAATATTTCCTGGATTGAAAGCAGTATTCACTTCGTAATTCAATGTGAAAGACGAACCACTGCACACTGGAGAAACCGTGATTGGATCAATAAGCACAGGACAAGTGGAGCGAAGCTTCCCAAAAAAATAATCATACCATGGTGCACTACTGTACAGGATTATTGAGTCAAGTTTGATTGAGTCGGCATAGTAACCGCTCACGAAAGTATCACCCCGGGGAGAACTGCTTAATCCTGTGCCAATGCCATGATCGTATTCTGCGCCCTTAACCCATTTTACTTTTCCTGCTGAATCTACCTCACAAACAAAAAACAATCCCTCAACATAAAATGTATCGTAGTGACAATTCCAACAGTAGCCAGTTGAAACAATGTTGTTGCGATTATTAAGATCGAAAGCCAGCATAATATTCTGTCCGCAGGCGGTGCATGGTACGAATGATTTTGCCCAATCGAAATTTCCATTCTCATCCAGCTTTGCAAGATAAGGTACGAAGTCAGCCCCGTTCTTTTCAAGAGTGTCACTTCCAATTATTACCTGGTATCCATCTCCGTAACCCCCAGAATAAGTCTGGCCATTTCCGTTAACGGCGATCAAGGAACCTCCGTCAATATTTGTCTGATCAAATTTCCAATCAAGACTTCCTTCTGGATTTAGCTTGGTCACCGTGCCATTAGAAAAATAGGATTCACCGTCAGAAGAAACAGCCAGCCCTGCTCCCCAAGCAGTTGTCCATGCGCAAATAGGAGTAGCCCACTGTGCTTCACCTTGAGAATTGTATTTGACAATGTAGCTGAGTTCGTTACAAGAAGAATCAATCAATATGTTGTCGAACTCAATCGGATCATTTGCATATTCGGTACCGCACAAGTAAATATTTCCCCAAGCATCGAAATCAATATCACCAGGATAAACGCCATCACCGCCAAGTGTATGTACCTCTTTGACCCATTGAAAATTTCCGCTCGAATCGTACTTGGCAATAAAAGTACTTGGTGAGTTAGGATAAGTTCCTTGATTGTGCAGTGTTATATTTCCAAAAATCATATCATTATTAAAACCGGATGAAATGTAAACGTTGGAAAACTGATCAACATCAAATTCATCCTGGTATATGGGAGTACCTGAAATTGAACGAACCCATTTGAATGTTCCATCGCCGCTGAACTTTGCGACCATTAATCCGGGACCAGTCAGTGTAATTCCTGCCACCACGATGGAGTCATCATAACCATCGAAGAGATAAAAGTTTCCGAAGTTATCAGCTTTCACAAGGGGATAATCATACCAACCTGTGAAATAAAAAGGAGCTGATTTTGCCCATTCAAATTGAGGTGCTTGCGCCCCAATTTCTTCAATGGAAAGAAGAGTCAGAAATAAATTGAATAAAATAAATTTCATAGGATAATACAAGGTCGAAATTTTGAAATACTCGTGTGAAAATAAAAAAAAGAATGATGTGAGTCTGACTTCTGAAATTATTACACCCGCCGTGTCCTGATGCAGCAAGAAAGAAATATCTTGATTTGGAATTAATTCGGTGAAGCGTAGCGGGCACTCGTTCGCTCCGGACAAAAGCCTGGCTGCAAACGAGCGCCAGTTTGATGATCACATTTTTTATCTTTAAAATTCGCTTTGATAAATCCACATGTTGTATTCTGCTGTAAGTACAATATTCAGCCATACAGAGTTTCTGCCCACTCATCTACGAGTCTTCATGTGCGAGGGAGCTTGACAGGTCACGATAAGCGTTGATCTGCTGCTGAAGCACAGCGATCACCTGCTCTGCGGTGCCAATGGCATCTACGCCTGCAATAAACCGGCGCGGCGGATCTTCCCGGTTCGAGATTGTAATCAGCGCCTGAGCAAACTTGGCTGGGTCACCGGACTGCTGACCATTCTGCGCCTTCCACCACTGCATTTGCTGCACCCGGCGCTCGTTGTAATCCTCGATGTGTCCTTCTGCGTAATTCGTTGATTCCTCCGTGAGAAGCTCAGTGCGAAAGAAGCCCGGATTGACAATGGTAGTGTGAATGCCAAACGGCGCGACCTCTGGTTGCAACGACTCCATCCAACCCTCGACGCCAAACTTCGACGCGGCGTAGGCGGTACCAAATTCAAAGCCGACAAGGCCCGCAGTCGAGGAGATCGAGATAATCAATCCTGAACGCTGCCTGCGCATAACTGGCAGTACAGCGCGGGTTACGTTCATAGGGCCGATGAGGCTTGCGGACAACTGCATCTCCATCTGCTCCGGTGTGAGTTCCTCAAAGAAGCCTGCATAAAAGCTTGCTGCATTGTTCACCAACACATCTATGCTGCCAAACCGGGCAACAGCAGCCTGGACGGAAGCTTCGGCATCAGCAGGCTTTGTAACATCCAGTTTTGTGATTAATAAATCCTCACTCTCACCCAGAGCTTTAGCTAGCTTATCAGTATTTCGACCAGTAGCGATAACCTTGTAGTCGCCAGCTAATGCTGCCTTGGCGATATCCAGCCCCATACCACGTCCGGCACCGGTAATGAACCAAACTTTTTTATTACTCATATTTTTTTTCTCCTTTATTATTTAAGCTTTAGCGTCCTACAAGTTTTTGCAAGTGCTCAGGATAGCGTTCACCCTGAACTTTAATTTTTGAAGAAGCATTTTCAATTTCATTCAGTTCATCGGTTGTAAATTCAACAGTAACAGCACCGATGTTTTCTTCCAAGCGGTGCAACTTTGTTGTTCCCGGAATGGGAACAATCCAGGGCCTTTGTGCAAGCAGCCAGGCGAGAGCAACTTGTGCAGGCGTTGCATTTTTCTGTTGAGCAATTTTGCCAAGCAAATCAACGAATGACTGATTTGTTTTTCGTGCCTCCGGGGAAAAACGGGGAACAACATTCCGGAAATCGGAACTGTCGAACTTTGTGTTCTCATTTATTTTTCCTGTGAGAAAACCTTTACCCAGGGGACTGAAAGGAACAAAACCGATTCCGAGTTCTTGAAGAGCTGGCAACAATTCCGCTTCGGGTTGTCGCCACCATAACGAGTATTCACTCTGGACAGCAGTAAGAGGTTGCACTGCATGTGCTTTGCGAATTGTGTTGACCCCGGCTTCCGAAAGTCCGAAGTGCTTCACCTTTCCTTCTTTAATCAGATCTTTCACAGCACCTGCAACATCTTCAATCGGGACATTCAAATCAACACGGTGCTGATAGAATAAATCAATAGCATCCACTTTCAATCGCCTGAGTGATGCTTCTGCAACTTCTCTAATGTGCCCGGGGCGGCTGTCTAAATCACTCCACCTGCCGCTGTCATGAACATTTGGTTTGAAACCAAACTTTGTTGCAATAACAACCTGCCCCTTGAATGGTGCTAATGCTTCGCCAACAAGTTCTTCATTTATGAATGGCCCATACGCTTCTGCAGTATCAAAAAATGTAATTCCCTTTTCAACGGCTGAACGAATCAGTGAAATCATTTCCTTTTTATCAGCAGCAGGACCGAGACCGAAACTCATACCCATGCAGCCAAGTCCGAGTGCAGATACTTCAAGATTGCCCTTGCCCAGTTTGCGTTTTTGAATTTTAGTATCCATAATTATTCTGTTTTAATTTCAGTGCGAAGTTCGGCAAGAAGCCGTATCCTCAACAACAAAAATCAAACAGACAATTCGAAATTCAAACAATGAGCACTAACCGAAATAATTCTTTAAGTTTACTCTGTTAAGTTTCAGTTCCTGAAAGAAAAACCAACACGTACAGCAACAAAAAATTTTCGCCCATGAAAAAACAAATTACACAACTCGTATTTCATACTTCAGTTCTCACCCTTTTGTTTGCGCTGCCATTCACACGCACTTTTGCACAGCAAACAATTCAACTTTACTATGAAGATTTTAATGGCGGCACACCGGGTTTCACTCTCAACACGGCAACGAATGTGAGCAACGCTACGGGTCCCAATCAGTGGATCATCAATAGCAACTATTCCGGAGGTGGATTGTACCAGGACACACCGGATGAAACACAAACACAGAGCGGCACCATCGCCGGTGCGCCGTTCAGTAATTACCTGCACGTGTATGATGTAAACAATGCAGGCACCTGCTCAAATGCGAATTATGATCCCAACAGTGCGAGTGATCAAATGGCAATCATGAACACGAGTTTCTGCACACTCGCGCTAACGGATGTGACGCTCACATTTTTTTACATCGGTGAAGGCAATGCAAGTGATAACCTGAAACTCTATTACAGCATTGACGGTGGCAGCACATGGATTCAAACAGGACAGGGCGCATACTATGGTCAGTCACTCTGGAAATATGAAATCGTTACCGATCCTGCTTTCAACAACCAGCTTGATTTGCGATTTGCATGGCGCTGGGTGAATGGCAATGGCGCTGTTGCTTCTCTTGGTTTTGGTGTTGATGACATTATTGTTGTTGGAACGTACGATGATGTCAACAATCCTGTTGAACTCACCATTACAAGCGTGTCGCCCAATCCCGTTTGTCAGGGAGGCTATCTTTTTATCTTCTGGGATTTATCGGCGCCCTTGTGTGATGGCACCTATGATATTTTACTTTCAAATGCGTTTGGAAATTTCTCGAATCCAACTGACCTCGGGGTGTTCAACATTCTGGCAGGAGATACATCCGGCGGTATTGCTGCCATCATTCCATCGATCACTCCGCCCGGTGGTTGTTATGAAGTGATGATAGTACGTGTGTCGCCGCTGCCCACCATTACGGGCACGGCGAGTATTTGCTTCGAGGTTGAAGATTGTCCCAACGTGATCACCACCCTGCAACCTGTGGTGACGTATGGCCCGGATACCTTGTGCGTGCACAGTGTAATCGAAGTTCCGTTTTATTCTACCGGCGTTTATAATTTCAATAATCAATATGTGGCAGAGCTGAGTGATGCCAGTGGAAGTTTTGCGACTCCGACTCTCATCAATTCCGTACTCGATTACAATACTTATGATCCCGCGTATGGTTCGCCTCCCGGTTCTGTTTCCGGACTTGTGCCTGACGTGCCTGATGGCTGCGGATATATGGTGAGAGTTCGTTCCACCGCTCCCGTTGCCACCGGCAGTCCATGGGGGCCTTTCTGCATTCATCATTGTGATGTTACTACCAATTATATGCAGGACATCAGCGCATGTATTTCTAACAATGTAGGTATTGACACTTTTGTTCATGTCGATATAAATTCATGGAACAACAACACAACTTACCTTCCGGGCAATCAGTTCGAGATTCAGGTGCTGAGTTCGATGACGTATGCAATTCTGAATACAGGAGGTTTGGGCTCCATCGCATCAACTACAAGTTGCGATGTGCCGTTGCATATTCCGGGATTAAATCAACTCGTTGGTATTCTCGGCTCGCCCGGTGTGGGAGTATATTACATGCGGGTGATAGCAACTAATTCTTCTCCTTCATGGGATAGTTTAGGTACCCTCGTTCATCTTACGATCGGCCATCCCGACTCTATTCCTCCTACAATAACTCCTGATGACACTATTGTGTGCAACAATGTGATTTCAGGAATTACTATTAACCCGTACAATGCATACACGATGGGATCGCAATACCAGTGGTATTCGCCTTCATTCAATAACGGTCAGCCTTTCATCTGGGACTACAATCCGCTACTCATCAATTGGAATGGTGCGCCTATCGGAACTTACTGGTTTACGGTGCGGGAATTAAATTACGGCTGCTGGGGACCCTGGAGTGATACTGTATATGTTCATGTGATTGGCATTCCATCGCAAACGATTGCTGGTCCTATTAATGTGTGCGTGGGTGATACTGCCACCTATACTACTACCTTCCTCGCAGGAACTTATTACAGTTGGACAGGCACACTGTTAAATATTATTGACACCGCTAACAATGAGGTCACCATTGTTTTTGATACAGCAGGAACAGCTCACCTGAATTTATTTGCTTTGAATCAATGCGGCCAGAGCAATGGTACAAAAACAATCACTGTGCATCCATTGCCCACCCCTCCGGTGATTACTCAGAGCAATGACTCATTGATAAGCACTTCTGCTATAAGCTATCAATGGTATCTCGATGGGAATATAATTCCCGGAGCTACTTCTCAAGTCCTTGTTATCAGTCAAACAGGAACCTATGTAGTGGTAATTTCAAACTCGAATGGCTGCCATGCTGCTGACACCCTTATAGTAAGCCCCTTTGTAAGTTTTTCTGTTCCTGACCCCATAATCTGTCAAAAATTTTGTATCAACTTCACGGATCAATCCACAAACAATCCCACAGCATGGCAATGGTTTTTTCCGGGAGGCGCTCCCTCCTCTTCGACTGATCAAAACCCGGCAAACATCTGCTATAATACACCCGGCATGTATGATGTGACGCTCATTACTACCAATGCTAATGGAAATGATACACTCACTCACCCCAATTACATCACGGTATATCCAACGCCACCGTTTCCAACCATTACGCAAAATGGTTACGTACTCACGTGCAGTCCTGCCTATGCATATCAATGGCAATACAATTCCTATGATATTCCCGGAGCCACCAATCAATCCTATACTGTAATCCAATCGGGTTTATATACTGTGAAGGTTACAGATTCCAATGGTTGTGTAAATGCTGCAAGTAAGGAAGTGTTGATTTCCGGTATCGGTGAAGTGAATGATGAATCTATTCTTATTTCCCCGAGTCTCTCTAATGGTAACTTTACTATTGAATGGCTGAACGGTTTAGCTGCTAATAAAATTTTTATTGAGGTGACTAATTCATTGGGGCAAAGGGTCTTTTCTTCTGAGGAGCATATTTCTTCTTCAGATTGGAAGAAGGAAATTAGCCTGAGCAACTTGGCCCGGGGGATATACTTTGTTTCCGTTACCTCAGAAGAAAAGAGAGTCGTGGCGAAGGTGATATTTGAATAATGTGGCTTTGTTCATAGGAAAAAATTGAGCATCCCCTCTGTGTCTTCTTTCCGAGGAGACGGAGGGGATTTATGTTTGTTCATTCCGCTGTATCGCCAGGTTCCGCAAGGATACGGCGAGGTATAAATAAGGTGAGTGCGGTGGTGGGGTGGAAAGTTTGCCCGCACTTCAGTTATTGGTGAGCGGACACAACAACGGCTTGCGCATTTACCAACATGGGATGTAAAAACTAAACACCCGCAACTTGCCACATCATTCTCAATTTGCATCAATTTTCGCACTGACAGTTTTAACTGTGTTGACGCCGTATGCGCGGAGTGGAAAAGTTATAATTGATGATAGCCAGCCAAACCATTCAGCAGAAATAAAAAAGATAAAACAACTCTTCGCAGACTGGCAGGAGAACGAAATAAAAGCGGGATACTTTTGGGCAAGCGATAGTTGTAATCCTGGCTGGTTCACAAACCACATAATAAAGGAGAACTTTGATAGCATCAAAGGGTTAGTGTATGGGTTACCATCTGACAGTGAAGAATACACCTTCTCTTTCGCCGACCTGAATAATGACAACAGACTCGATGGGCTCGTTGTTTTTAAGCCGGACCAATGTGACGGTGGCATCATAGCACAGTGGATACAATGGCAAGTGTTTTTACTCTCAGCAAAAGACCATTACACGATCACAGACACTATACAGGTAGATAAATTCGCTTCCACTGATTTTGACAGTTTAGGTTTCTACTGGCTTGATAGCATTAAAACAAATGAGATCTTCGGAACATACAATGAGTTCAAAAAGGATTATGGAAACTCATGGCCTCACAGGAGACTCGTGACATTTGACTTTGCAAACAGAAAATTGACTTTCATTGGAGAGGACATTGACATGAAATAAACAATGTCTTTCGCCCATCTTTCATTATTGCCTAAGGGCTGAGGCAAGCCCAAACTAAGTTGACTTGTGCCTTCTGTAACTCTATCAATCAATAATTGAGAACTTCTATTGCACGACGATGAGCACAGGATTTGAAATCTCAGTTGCTGAAGAAACACGAAGGAGATAAATGCCGGATGCAATTTCATTTTGCAGTGAAAAACTTAATTCACCCGATGAAGATTCAAAACTCTGCCGCTGTAAAATCTTTCCGGACAAATCGCAGAGTTCAAATTGAAGAGATCTGAAATTACCCTGATCGACCTGAACTGAAAATACTCCACGATTCGGATTGGGATATACTGAAACTCTCAATGGGACTGCCGTTGAGACAGGAGAAATGCCTGTTGGAATTGCGAATGTTACTTTAATCACACTTGTGTCGCGAAAAATTTTCACTCCATGCAACGTGATCAGGCCGCCTGAATACAATAATGAGTCCTGCTGCACTAATAACTCATGATGCTCATCTCTCCAATAAATCCACGCCCCCACCGGCACAACAAAATTTTGCAGCCGCCGCAGCGTGACATCCGTGATGCAGGTATCCGGAGCTGGGACAGTTGAGAAATAAGTTTGAAGGTCATTCATGAACACAGCGATTTGATAATGATCGGTGTCATCAGTGATCACATCATTCCAGTCCAAAAAACCATTGATGGTGCCGAGTGAATCGCCGTTGTCAAAATGGCCGTCACCCGGATTATTATTGACGGAGCAATTACTAAAAGCGGGGAAAGAAACATTCCGGTGATAGCGGAAAAGATTCGGCGCAAATATCCACTGCTGTCCTACTCCACTGTGATTTCTTCCATCCCAATAGTAATATCCGCCAAGCCGGTTTGCATTCACCGAATCATAATACGGAATCTTTTCTGCCCAGCCCACCATAGTATCTCTCTTTCCATTGATGGCAAACAAAAGCGGTACGTCGTCATTCGCATGCTGATGTGCCAGCCATCCGCCATTAAGGAGATCATAAGTGCTTGCACCTAAATTGGTAAACAGGTTTGTGGCAACTGTTCCGAGCAAGGTGTCAATGCGAAGACGGCCGGGCATTCCCTCGTTGTAGTTGTTTGTAACATCCGGATCGTGTAAAAAGCTCAGATCAAATTTCGGGACTTTCAAACTCGCAGCAGCAATGCGTGAAGGATTTGTAAGTGAACAGAAAAAAGCACCCGAAGCTCCGGCGCTCACACCGTTAAAATAAATACTGTTGGTGTCAACCGGTAAATTTCTGATCGCCCAATCAATGGTGAACTCGAGCCGCTCCAGCGCATAATCATGATTGAGTCCTGAGACCGGCGGTGAGTTGAGGTGAGAGAAAATATCATACTGCTCATTGTAACCAAACCAGGTAGAGCTCTCGTCATTGGGCAACCAATCGTCAACACCGATGCGGTACTCATTGGGTACAGTGCCTGAAGTAAGACCTGACAAAAAATTGGATCCGCCACCTGATAGTCGTATCGTGAGCGGATGGGGAACTGTTCCTGATCTGTACACAGCAATATTGAATGGATAAGAACCCACATTCACCATCTGTGGAAACAATGCGGTAGCAGTGAGTGACGTAAACAAAACATACACCTCCACAAAATGATTGTTCACGTTAATTGAATCCTGAAAAACGGGCCGCGGGCGTTCAATAATTTCTGCAACAGCATTGATCAGAGAATTCTCACCGGGAATAATTGTGGTGTCTTCTACACCACTGCTTTCCGTAGTAAGTGCATAGTAGAAATTTCCGTTTTGCTGAGAGGTTGCAACGAACAATCCGGTCGTGTTATCCAGGAAATTTCCCTCAGAGTCTATTTTGAGAAAATAAGTTTGCGACTTAACCTGGCTCAAGCGTTTGTTGAGTGAAGAACTATCACGAACAGCACCGAGGTATTGACAGTTAATTAAATCACTTCCGTGCAGAATTGGAGAAGAAGATTTGTAGAGGTGGTATTCATTTCCTGTTGAAGGTAAATTCGCCCACGTGCAAAATACCTGTCCGTTTTTGGAGGATACATTTAAGCCGCTGACGGAAGTTGCTGAAAGCAGATTTGCCTGAGAAATGAAAAAAAGAAGGAGCAGAATTTTAAGTCGCATAGCAGAAATGTGTTTCATTCATGAATTCATAGCACGATAAACTTAGAAAATATTTTTGAGTTTCATAGCCCGATAATTTATTGAAGCCATTTATACAGAAAACACACTATGAGAGTGCATTTAACATGCCGGATGTGATGACAAAAGTCCCGTTTTCATGACGGAAAGATGAAACGGTCCTGAAAGTCCAGTCAGCAGGAGAGAATCATTGCTAATTCAATTCGGAATCACGCCGTACTGTTGAAGCAACCGCCCCGTCAGCAAAGTACTATACGAGTCTTCCTCCGGGGCGTTAGCGGGCAGTGCAGGCGGGCAATGGCGTGTTGTTCACCGGCGTTTTCGGACAACTTCATACCGCACAGCCGCTCATAATTTTACTTAGCAACCTCATGTTTTTCTGCAACACTTTTTGGAGCGACTGTTCTTCTTCCAACGCTGTTGTAATAAAATCCGCATTGCTCAAGCTGATCGAGGTTGTAAAGATTTCTTCCGTCGAAGATCACTTTCTCTTTCATCAATGAGCCGATCTTATCAAAATCCACCGTGCGGAACAAGCTCCATTCAGTGAGAATCATTAATGCATCAGAATCAATTAAACAGGCATAAGCATCATTACAATATTCAATCCTGTCACCAAAAATCTTTTGAAGGTTTCCAAGGGCTTCAGGATCGTATACGGAAACTTTACAGTTATGTTCAAGCAATTCTTTAATAATGTAAAGAGCAGGTGCTTCGCGAATGTCATCGGTGTTCGGCTTGAAGGCAATGCCCCAGATGGCGATCTTCTTTCCTGTCCAACCGTCTTTGCCCGATGAGTAGGGATCACGATGCGAAAAATAGTCATCCATCTTCTCAATCAATATCGTTCGCTGGCGTTCATTCACTTTCATTACCGCGTTAAGAATCTTCATTTCATACCCTGCATCATCGGCCGCTCTGGCTAATGCTTTCACGTCTTTCGGAAAACAACTTCCGCCATAGCCAACTCCGGGAAATAAAAATCGCTTGCCGATTCGTGCATCGCCCCCAAGCGCTCTGCGCACCATGTCCACATCACAGCCGAGCAATTCGCAGAGGTTTGCTATATCATTCATGAAAGAAATACGCGCGGCGAGGTATGAGTTCGCTGCGTACTTGGTCATCTCGGCAGATCGTTCATCCATAAATAAAATCGGATTGCCCTGCCGAACGAATGGCTCATACAATTGCTCCATTACTTTTCGCGCCCGCTCCGAAGAGGTTCCCACAACAACCCGGTCGGGCTTCATGAAATCTTCTACGGCAATTCCCTCCCTCAAAAATTCAGGATTGCTCACTACATCGAAATCTGCTTTTGCATTTGCTGAAATTGCTTCATGAACTTTCTCTGTAGTACCCACCGGTACCGTGCTTTTGTCAACGATGATTTTATATTCTGAAATGAGTTTGCCAATGTCGTATGCTGCATTGAGCACATACGAGAGATCAGCGCTGCCGTCTTCATCTTCAGGAGTGGGAAGAGCGAGGAAGAGCACGCGGGCATTCTTCACCGCTTCTTCCAGTGACGTGGTGAAATGCAAACGCCCTTGTTTTAAATTGCGATCATACAGCAGCTCGAGATCCGGCTCAAAGATGGTGAGCTTGCCGTTTTTCAGTGAGCGAACTTTCTCTTCATTGATGTCAACACAGATCACATCATTGCCCATTTCAGCGAAACAAGTTCCTGTTACGAGTCCAACATATCCGGTGCCTATTACTGCGATGTTCATTTTTTAAATTGCTTTATTGCTACATGGTTAAATGGCTAAATGGCTCGACGGAGTAATGCTTTCGATTGCATAAAAACAATTTAGCCATTAAGCCATTTGACCATTGCTTTTTTTGATCAATTATAAAAACTCAAAACGTTCTCAGTAATATAATTCAATTGCTCCTCATCAAGTTCTGTGTGCATCGGCAAACTAACCACGCGATCACTGAGCCAGTAACTATTTTTTAAATCTCCGCTGATCTTTGCCTTCCCTTCGAATGCTTTTTGAGCATGGCAAAGAACCGGATAATAAATCATGGAAGGAATATTTCTCTCCTTCAGAAATTCCACCAGCTCGTTTCTTTTCTCCCCGACAATTAAAGTGTACTGATGAAACACATGCTTCACATTCGCTGCACGAAACGGAGTTTTGATTTTCCGGTGATCAGCAAAAGCCAGGTCATAAAAATCTGCCGCGTTTCTTCTTGCATCAATGTATTCATCAAGATGGTTCAGCTTCACTCTTAAAACTGCAGCCTGAATGGTATCGAGCCTGGAGTTGACTCCAATCGTATGATGGTAGTAACGGATACGTTGGCCGTGATTGGCGATCATCTTCAATTTCCCGGCGAGTACATCGTCATTCGTCATCAGCGCACCGCCATCACCATAGCATCCTAAATTTTTGGAAGGAAAGAATGATGTGGTGCCGATCTCAGTCATAGTTCCCGTCTTCTTCACAACACCATTCGAAAATTTGTGTTCACCACCAATTGCCTGTGCGTTGTCTTCAATGATCGGAATCCTGTATTTCTTTCCAAGCGCGATCAACGATTCCATGTCGCAACTTTGTCCATAGAGATGAACGGGAATAATCGCTTTCGTTTTTGATGTAATTGCCTTCTCCACTTCATTCGCTTCAATGTTGAATGTTTTTGGATTCACATCAATGAACACAGCAGAAAGCTTTAACAGCGCAATTACTTCGGCGGTGGCAAAGTAGGTGAATGAAGGGCAGATCACTTCATCACCCGGTTGAAGGCCGAGCGCCATCATCGCGATTTGCAATGCATCTGTTCCGTTAGCGCAGGGAATCACGTGCTTTACCCCCAGATAACTTTCCAGCTCGCGCGCGAAATCCTGAACGGGCTTTCCTCCAATGAAAGCTGCAGAATCCACCACTTCCTGCAGGGAGTGGTCAATGTCAGTTTTGATCTTCCGGTATTGTGTATTCAGATCAACCATTTCAATTTTACGCATTGCGATAGTACTACTCATTAGCCAGGTGACTCCCTTGGAGGCGGGGTAAAGATAGGCTGCGGAAGAAGAATAGTTCGGCGCTTATTGCAGGGCAGTAGTTTCATGTCATTTGATTGCCATTTCATTCCTGTATAACGGTCAAATTGAGAATCGAACAATTGATTTGCTCTACATTTGTCGGGATGCGAAAAATACTTTTCGTCTTTGCCGTTCTGATTTGTGAGGAAAATAATCCTGCTTACTCACAATCGAGGACCAACATCGCTGACACCATCGTAAATACAAAGCTGCTCAGCTTGGGTTACGCATTTCAAATTCCAATGGCAGACATGGCGAATCGCTTCGGAAGCAATAATAGCATCAGCGCAAGTTTTACTTTTAAGATGGTTCATAATTTTATGCTGGGCGTGGAAGGAAATGTTCTCTTTGGCGGTAACATTAAGGAAGATACCATCCTCGACAACTTATTTACATCACAGGGATTTTTGATTGGCACTAATGGACTGGCGGAGTCGGTGATCTTGTTCGAAAGAGGATTTTCTTTTTGGGGTAAATTCGGAAAGCTGTTTCCTGTTTTCAATTCGAATCCTAATTCAGGATTGAACGTGATGATCGGCGCAGGTTTTCTCCAGCACAAGATAAAAATTGAAGATCCCGAAAAAGCAGTGCCGTACGTTGATGGCGCTTACGCGAAAGGTTATGATCGCCTCACAAATGGTTTTGCCATTTCTCAATATATCGGTTTCCTTCATCTCGATCGCCGGAGGCTTAAAAACTTTAACGCGGGTATTGAGCTTGCGGAAGCGTTCACACAGAATCGCCGCGACATTAATTTCGATCAGATGAAGAAAGATGACTCGATGCGGCTCGACATGCTGCTCAGCTTCAGGTTCTCCTGGATTCTTCCCTTTTATGGTAAAGGCGAACAACGCTTTTATACTCACTGAAAATTACGATACACGATACACGTAATACGATTCACGATTCATGTAACACGATTCACGATTCTCGTAACACGATACTCGATTTCCTCGCATGACTTTTCTCTTCTTTGTTCTTTATGCAATCGGAATAAGGGCTTATTATTTTGGAGTTGTTGTTTCTTCTTTGTGGAATTCAAAAGCGAAGCAATGGAGACAAGGAAGAAAAAATCTTTTTGAGAAAATTGAATCATCCCTGAAGCCCAATGAGCACCGGGTATGGTTTCATTGCGCCTCCGTCGGGGAATTTGAACAGGGAAGACCGGTGATGGAAGCATATCGGAAAAAATTTCGGCAGCATAAAATTGTGCTCACTTTTTTTTCGCCCTCCGGTTTCGAATTGAGAAAGAATTACTCCGGCGCTGATTACATTTTTTATCTGCCGCTTGACACAAAAGCAAATGCAGGGCGATTCATTTCATTGATTGATCCTGAAATTGCGGTGTTTGTAAAGTATGAATTCTGGTTTCATTTCCTCTCAGAAATTCAGAGAAGAAAAATTCCCGCCGTGATGATCTCTGCTGTGTTCCGTAAGAACCATTTTCTGTTCAACACTGTGTCTTCACCGCTGAAAAGAGTAACCATGGATTTCAGAAAAATTTTTGTCCAGGATGAATTATCGTTTCAGCTTCTCAGGGGAAATAATTTTACAAACGCTGTACTCGCGGGCGACACGCGCTTCGACAGGGTGTGGGAAATTGCATCACTGCCGGAACAAATTCCTTTGATCGCAACCTTCAGGAATAAGAAGAAATTGTTTGTAGGCGGAAGCACCTGGGCGCCGGATGAAAAATTAATTCTTCAACTCGTAACTGAATTAAATGATGAATGGAAGTTTGTGATTGTTCCTCATGAGATTTACGCCGCTCATTTAGAGCAGTTGAAAAGAGAATCGGCATGGCCGGTAATTTTTTACTCTGAAATTGATACAGGGAAAAAAATTTCCAATGAAAAAATTCTCATAGTTGACAAAATCGGATTGCTCTCTTCCATTTATCAGTATGCAAACATCGCTTACGTTGGCGGTGGTTTTGGAAAAGGAATTCACAACACGCTTGAAGCAGCAGTGTATGGTATTCCGGTTTTGTTTGGACCGAATTATGAGAAGTTCAACGAAGCAAAATTGCTGATTGAAAACAAAGGGGCAAGTGCCATAAAAAATTTTGAAGAACTGAAAGCGGCATTTCAATTCTATCAGCAACCTGAAAACAATGAATTGGGAAAATCAAATCGCTATTGCATTCAGCGCAACACGGGAGCCACAAAAGTCATAGTAAGTTTTCTGGAAGAACTCAATTCAAATATCGCCGCATCACGAGCATAAAAAATTCCCCGACGAGCGGCTCATCATCACTCCAGTTTAATTTAGGAAGTAAATCTGACTGAATGTAGCCGGTAGCTTCTTCATACGTCCTGAATGAATTCAGTTTGGCAATGGAATTTTCATACAGTTGCTCATCAGCATTGAAGAGTTTGCTCATAAACGCAAATTGTTTGTTCAGTCCAATGTATGACTTCAGATCTTTGATAGGGGTTTGCTTCAGCTTGTCGGCAATCTCAAGTCCTTGTTTTTTGAACTTGTCGTTCACCGTGGCTTTGCCATTTTCCTTCCTGTCTGCATAGATGTCAGAGAGGGTCTTCACGGCCGGATTTTCCTTTGATGAATTGATATCCTCACCATTGGAAATTATTTTTTGATCAGCTTTCTCCTCCTTCTCAGTAATGAGTCCTGCGGACAATTTTATTTCTTCACCGTTGGAATATGGTCGTGATTTTATCTGGAGATTTTCAGTAGATGCGGTGTTAACGGAAGGAGATTGCGGACGGATGCTAACGATCAGCTCATACAATTCTCGAACATAATTGGTGAGGAGATCTTTGTCAATGGAAGAAAACCTGCTACTGTTTTTTCCGACAGATTCCAGCAATCTTTCGATCTTTTCTGAAAGGTTTTTTATTCGCTCATATTCATTCATCGCCAAAACAATTCAAAACCAAAGTTACGACGAAATCATTTTGTTATTGCCTGATGCCCCCAGATTATTAAACACAATTTGTGCAATTTTCTTTCTCAAGGCTCTGACATTTCTGAAGAGTGAAGTGTTTAGAGCCGGGAATGAAGAGCGTCCTGCGAATAAATTTTGACATAATCTGTACCCTCAACTCTCGACTAACATCCATTAACTTTCCACCCTCATGTTTATCGAACCTTACATACGAGAGCAGCGTGCGGGCTGGATTGAAGTGATCAGCGGATGCATGTTCTCCGGAAAAACGGAAGAACTGATTCGTCGCCTGAAGCGCGCGAAAATTGCAAATCAGAAAGTAGAAATCTTCAAGCCCGCAACTGACGTGCGCTATCATGATTCGAACATTGTTTCTCACGATGAGAATTACATTCCATCAACACCGGTAGAGCAGTCAGAACAAATTCTTCTTCTCGCTGAACAAAATGAAGTGGTAGGAATTGATGAAGCGCAGTTCTTCGATCTTGAATTGCCGCGAGTATGTGATGCGCTTGCAGCGAAGGGCACGCGTGTAATTGTTGCCGGTCTTGACATGGATTTCTCGGGTAAGCCCTTCGGACCGATGAGTGAACTTCTTGCGAGAGCTGAGTACGCAACCAAGCTTCATGCAATTTGTACCGTGTGCGGAAATCCTGCTTCATTCTCCTTTCGGAAATCAGGAGAGAAATCAGTGGTGCTGCTGGGTGAGAGAAATGCGTATGAGCCCAGGTGCCGCGGATGTTTTAATGAAGGGATGAAAAAATAAAGTTTACGCACAACGTCCTGCGGACAGTTTGCAATGTTCAGTTTGCAGTTCTCAATGAATTCTTCTTCTTTTATGACCTCATTTTGAAAGCAGGATAGAACAAACCGAGTAACCTGATTTTTTAATAACCAAATTACCTATCTCATGGCGGAACCCATAAAAGAATTCAAACCCTACATCGCCCCCAAAGAAAACATTGCAGAATTTACTCCGCGGGCGATTATACTCGGTGCCATCTTTGGAATCATTTTCGGAGCAGCATCATGTTACCTCGGATTGAAGGTTGGATTGACAGTGAGCGCGTCGATACCCATTGCTGTTCTGGCAATTTCCATCTTCAAAAGACTTGGGAAGGCCACAATCCTTGAATCGAATATGGTTCAAACAATCGGATCAGCAGGTGAGTCTGTTGCAGCGGGAGTCGTGTTTACGATTCCCGCGCTGTTGTTTCTCTCAGGAGGAATGGACTACTTCCATTACTTTCAAATTTTTGTGCTCGCATTGTGCGGCGGAATTCTTGGCGTGTTGTTCATGGTTCCTCTCAGGCGGTCCTTGATTGTGAAAGAGCACGGCAATCTCCCCTATCCCGAAGGAACAGCATGCGCTGATGTGTTAATTGCAGGTGAGCGGGGAGGAAATCTTGCTAAGAAAGTTTATTACGGATTGGGCATTGCATTCCTGTATAAACTACTCATGTCAATACTCGGTTTCTGGAAAGACACCCCCACATTTATTTTCGACAAAAAATCTGCATGGCCCAACGCAAGTGTCAGTGCTGAGATTACGCCGGAATTACTTGGAGTAGGTTACATCATCGGTCCCCGCATTGCCGGCATTATGGTAGCCGGGGGCGTACTTTCTTATTGGGTATTAATTCCGATGTTCACTTTTATCGGCAGTCAATTAACTACAGTTCTTGCGCCGGGAAAAGATCTGATTGCCAATTTAGGCCCGGATCAGATCCGTGCAAGCTATGTGCGATACATCGGGGCAGGAGCCGTAACGTTTGGCGGGATCATGACGTTAATAAAAACTCTTCCCACCATCGTGGGTGCGTTTCGTGATTCATTCAAAGACATGAAAGATGTGCGCAGCGGTACATCGGTAGAAAGAATTCGCACTGAAAAAGATTTGCCGATCAGCTTTGTTCTTATTGGAAGTTTGGTGATGGTGGTGGCTATTTCACTTATTCCATCGTTGCCCATCAACGTGTTGTCTGCATTAATGATTGTTGTGTTTGGATTTTTCTTCGTCACCGTTTCATCACGCATTGTTGGTCTCATCGGTTCTTCCTCCAACCCTATCTCCGGAATGACGATAGCAACATTGATGGCGACATCATTGATTTTTGTCGGGATCGGGTGGACGGGTGAAGCGTACCAGCCCATTGCACTTTGCGTTGGCTCGATTGTGTGTATCGCCGCAGCGAATGCAGGAGCAACATCACAAGATTTAAAAACGGGATACTTAGTAGGCGCGACACCAATCCGCCAACAGATCGGATTAATGATTGGTGTGGCTGCATCAGTTGTTGCAATTGGATTTACATTATTGCTTCTCAACGACGCCATAGGAATCGGAGTGCCAACGGCAGATCATCCCAAGCCTTTACCTGCACCGCAGGCAACGCTGATGGCTACTGTGATCAATGGCTTATTGAGTCAAAATCTTCCTTGGGCATTAGTCATCATTGGAATGGCTATCTCAGCTGTTGTTGAATTCTGCGGAGTCAACTCTCTTGCATTTGCTGTGGGCGCCTATTTGCCATTGAGTACTACGTCACCGCTTTTCGTTGGCGGATTGATTAAGTGGCTGGTTGATCGAAAGAAAAAAACGCCTGAAAGCACTGTGGAATCTGAAATTGGTTCGGGTGCCTTATTCAGTTCCGGGTTAATTGCCGGTGGTGCTCTCACGGGAATTTTGATTGCGGTTCTTATTGGCACTAAGGCAGGTGAAGACGCAAGTGGAAATGAGATTTCCCTTCTCGACAAATTTAATATTGGAGCAGTAGGAAAGGTAACTGAAGCATGGGGCGCCGGCTTCGCTGATTTAATATCGCTGATTGCATTCATCGGATTGGGACTGATCCTGTTGCGTTTCGCTAAGATGAGACAGGAGTGAACATCTGCCTCAAAAATTTAGTATAAGAGCCATTCTGAAGTTCTCACAGCACTTTTTTTCTTCCCGGGATTTCTTTTGCTTAGTGCTGCAACAAAAAAATCTTCCTCTCCGTATTAGAACTGAAGATTGTTTGTAAGCATGATTGCATTGAGAAAAATATTTTGATTTCACTGCTGCAATCTTATAAACCGGGAATTTTTCGGGGAGTAGTTGAGAGCATTTTAGCTGATATTCTTTATTTCCAATTACTAGTACAACTCACAAAAAAATTTATTCAGGAAGGACTGAGTTGAATAAATAATTTACATATATAATTTTTTCATTCACACAAACACAACAACCACACATGCTTAACCGAAATTTTAGTTTCAGGACACTTCTCGTGTTACCCATTTTGTTGATTGTCTTAACAAGAGCACAGGCCTATACGGTAACCGGCATCACTGCGACACTTAGATCCGGACAAGTTTTTCTTACATGGAAAAGTCCTGACGTCACCAATTTGAAGTATAAAGTGTATCGTTCCACTTCGAAGATCAAAAACACATCACAACTCGCGGATTCCAATTACCTCGGATATGTTCGTGATAACTCGGCGAAGAATGTCCGGAAATCAACTTTACAAGATCAGGATTTTTATTTCAACATCAATTCTACCGATGGGCCTCTTGCACCTGATAACGGGCTTTACGTTCAAACCTGCTCACTGAACCAAAAATATTACTATGCAGTGATGGTTGTTGATCTCTCAACAGGCCTCGAAGATGAAACCATTATCTCAGGAAGTAACAGCATGTCTTCAAGCATCAAAGAACACAAGGGCACTCCGCAGCCCGTATTTCAAAGCATGGTCAATCAACCCAATGGCGACATCAATTATGAGTGTACTATTTGGGGTTGCAATCAGGAGGATTCCGATTATCCTGCGTTCAACAACTGCGGTTCTTTTGGATATAATTTCACCTTTGTAACCCGTAATCCCGGAACATCCGGACCTCTGTATGTAAAATTTGATGATGAGGATCCATTCCAGATGATGGGTGAATCCGTGTGCAGCGAGTGCAATATTCTTCAACTCGATGATTGGCTCCCCAACGGTACTAACTCTTATTGGGTGGGCTATAATAACAATTATGACATTTATTCAAGTACTAATCCCGCGCAGAATAAAGGCGTCATACGCACCTATACACAGAACCTTTTGAAAAAAATTATTACATGGGCAGCTTCAGCGCCCTTCGTAGACCCAACGCGTGTTTACTCGTCGGGCTGGTCACACAATGGATTCGGCGCGATGTTTACCTCGACAATGATTCCGGATCAAATTGCTGCCACTCAAATGACTGTTTCGCCGTGCCTCGTTAAAGCACAGGGCGGAAGTTACCGCGAGGCTCAGTGGTGTAAGAACAATCTTAATTTAAAGAGCGACGTCACTGACCCTAACACAGGTGACACCGTGCTTATTTGGAATTTGCTTGACCTGCGTAAGACATTTTTCAGGGAGATGAACCAAAATCTGCCATTCATGAGTGGTGTAAATGGAAAGAAGGATGTAACTGTTGGCTGGGTTCAAAATTATCACTGGTTTGATTCAATCAACCTTGACAGGTTGGGAGGTGTGTGGTACTGGGATCAGCGTAATCACGGGGGTAGTGGAAATAATTTCAACTCTGATGAAACTAATCCTGATTTCCTCAGATTCAGTACCACGAAATCATATCCCGCTTTTGCATATTGCAGCATCAATCAAAACCCGGGGAACGGCAATTCAAGCAACGGCGATCCGTACGGAGCCATCAATGGCTATCTTGATTGGGATGATAATTCCATCAATGATCAAAAGTGCAGCTATTCTATCAACTGTTTTGTGAAGGATATGTATGTAGGCGGTGAATTGCAGAGACAGTATGATTCGTGCGCCCGTGATGTAACCATGCGGCGCTTGCAAAACTTTAAGCCTGCCGATGGCGAGGTAATTCATTGGAGTGTTACAAACAGTAACAATGCAGTGGTGCAGTCAGGAAATTTCACCTACAGTTCATCGTCACTAATGACTGTTTATGGCGCAAAGATTTACCGGAGCGGCTCTACACTTTCTTTCACCATTAATGACTGTCAAAAGGATGGAAGTACTCAATTGATTTCAACTCCTGCTTCTTCAATGACGCTAGCGCGGGAAGATAACGGCTATGAAATTACTGTGAACCTGACTGTAGCTTCTAACGCCGAAGTAAATGTAATTGACATGATGGGAAGAATCGTGGACCATCAAAAGATTGCTGCTCACGAGGGAAGCAATACATTTTTCGTTCCCTTAAATACTTGCGGGACGTATGTGCTACAGGTGAAATCAGAAGGATTCTCAGAAGCGACGAAACTCGTATTCTAAATATTCATCCCGATCATCTGAAGTTCGGAATTACTAACCTGCTGAAGAAAATTTTATCCCGGCTGCTATTTTGTAGCCGGGATTTTTTTGTGTCACCTCGCAACTGATCAGTGTTATGCTTCACTGCCGGATGCGTCACAACAAATTATTCTCTGAGACAATTTTTTCAAACTTAGCTTTATGGCTGAATAGCAAAAAAATCTGCCGGCTCTTTCAACCATGCATTAGCTTCGGTGATATTGCCGCTTACTTTGCTACCGCAGTGATGTATTGAGATTACACAGATGTCCGAAAGGTTACACCTATTACTTTGTCCTTTTTCATCGGTGTCATCACTTTTTTGGATTTCGAAAATTGGTGTCATCATGGTATAAAATGGAAATCATAATAATTCATTTATGAAATCAATTACGATTCTTGGTGCCGGTCTCGTTGGAAGTTTACTTGCAATCTATCTCGCTAAGCGCGGCTACAAAATTGATGTGTTTGAGCGGCGTGGCGATATGCGCGAAGAAAAAATGATTGCCGGCCGTTCCATCAACCTTGCATTGAGTGATCGCGGATGGAAAGGATTGCATGGTGTTGGATTGGAAAATGAAATCAGGAAGATCGCCATTCCGATGCATGCCCGTTATGTACACAACGAAAATGGTTCCGTTTCAAAACAACCTTACGGCAAACAGGGACAAGCCATTTATTCTGTTTCGAGAGGAGAATTAAATAAGAAACTAATGACACTCGCGGCAGAACATGGAAATGTGAAGTTTCATTTCAATCATTTCTGCAATCATGTTGATCTGAAAAATAAAACACTTTCATTTTCTTCAGGACCGGCAGATACAAGGCAACTTTCAACTGCTGACTATGAAATTCTCTTCGGCGCTGATGGAGCATTTTCTTCGTTGCGCTATTCCATGCAGTTTCTTGATCGCTTTGATTACTCGCAACATTACATTGAGCACGGTTACAAAGAACTCACCATTCCTGCGGGAGAAAATGAACAGCCCGGCAAGGACGGGGGCGAATGGCGGATGGAAAAAAATTTCCTTCACATCTGGCCGCGTCACAGTTTCATGCTCATCGCTCTTCCGAATCTCGATGGAAGTTTCACCTGTACATTATTTTTCCCTTTTGAAGGGGAGGCATCTTTTTCTTCATTGAAGAATGAAAATGATGTTGAGCATTTCTTTTCAAAATATTTTCCTGATGCCATTCCTTTAATGCCGGCTTACAAAAAAGATTTTTTTAGTAATCCAACTTCGTCGCTCGTGTACATCAAATGTTTTCCCTGGAGCTATGAAAACACGGCCTGCCTGATTGGAGATGCAGCCCATGGCATCGTGCCCTTTTTCGGTCAGGGAATGAATGCAGGTTTTGAAGATTGTACAGTGTTGAATGATCTGATGGACGAACATCAGGATGACTGGAAGAAAATCTTCCCCGCATTTGAACAATCGCGAAAACCCAACGCTGATGCCATCTGTGATCTTGCTTTGAACAATTTCATCGAGATGCGTGACCTTGTCGCCGATCCTCATTTTTTGCAAAAGAAAAAAATTGAGAAGATGATTGCCGGGAAATATCCGAATTACATATCGCCGTATCAGATGGTTTCATTCTCAAATATTCCTTATGCTGAGGCCATGCTGAAGGGAAGAAAAATCAATTCGCTTTTGGAAGAATTAATTCGGATGGAAAGCCTCGAAGGAAAATTTCATTCAAAAGAAATTGAAGATAAGATTGAACCGATTTTGTTTGGTTAGAAGCATTCAATTGGCAATGCCCCTGATAGTTTTTAATTCTCCGAGGGAGTACCAATCACGTTATCTGAAATTTGTTCAAGGTCTTTCAACTTCGGCAAATCCTCGACAGCGTTTATACCAAAATAATTCATGAAGAATTGTGAGGTACCATAGAGCAGCGGCTTGCCCACTTCATCACTTCTTCCAATGATGGAGATTAATTCTTTTTCTAAAAGTTTTTGAATCACGAAATCACAATTCACGCCGCGTATTCTTTCAACATCTGGTTTTGAGATAGGTTGTTTGTATGCGATGATGGAAAGCGTTTCGAGCTGACTCGTGGAAAGTCTTTTGTTGAGTTTGCTCTTGAGAAATTCACTCACCGTATTTTGATAGGCCGGCTTCGTAAGGAACTGATAGCCGCCGCCGAGCGGAACGATCTCAAATGCAAATTCTCCTTCATGATATTTCTGAATCAGAATTTCGATGTGTGATTCAATCTCTTCCTTATTCAATTCCAATCCAACCAATTTCACCATGATGCTTTGAATTTCCTTTAGCGTAACCGGTTGCTCTGATGTGAAGATGATCGCTTCAATGTGTGCCTGAATTCCTTCCATGACGAACTATTTTATTTTGTAAAGATATTTCTTCTCTCTATGGAAAGCATTCATCAACAGAGAAGTTATTCACGCTTGTAGCTTAATTGTTAAATTGTTTCATGGTCAAATGGCTTACCGACTTTTTTTTAGCAATTTAACCATTCAACAGTGCAACCATTCTTCAAAAAGGAAGGTCGAAAAATAAATTTCACTCTCATCCGTCATTAAGAAATTGAAATGCGCATTGAACCAACGATAGTATCTTTGCGTTCTAACTCTCAACAAAAAAAAATTAAATAAATGATGCCACTTGTTTGGATTCTGATGATTGGCTTGCTCATCACAGGATTTGCCGTGCAAGCCCGATTGCGCTCAAAGTTTAAAGAATACAGTCAATACCCGTCACCGGGTGGATTGAGCGGGGCCGAAGTAGCTGCGAAGATGTTGCTCGATAATGGCATTCATGACGTAAAAATTACCTCGGTGGAAGGGTCACTGACTGATCACTACAATCCCGTGGACAAAACAGTGAACCTGAGTCCTGAAGTGTACGGCGGAAGAAGCATTATGGCAGCAACGATTGCAGCACATGAATGCGGTCATGCCGTGCAACATGCGAATGCCTATTCCTGGCTCACCATGCGATCAACGCTTGTTCCGGTGGTGAGTTTCTCTTCCCGCTGGGTTCAGTGGATTTTGCTGATAGGCATTTTCACGATTAATATTTTTCCCCAGTTGTTGCTTGCCGGCATTGTGCTCTTTGGTTTAATTACGCTTTTCAGTTTCGTCACACTGCCGGTTGAATTTGATGCAAGCCGCAGGGCGCTTGCGTGGATCAGCGGCTCTCATTTTATGATGGATGAGGATTATGCAAGAGCCAAAGATGGTTTGTGGTGGGCAGCCATGACCTATGTGGTTGCAGCGCTTGCTTCACTCGCCACGCTTGTCTATTACATCATGATCTTCATGGGAAGACGCAGGTGAAAATTTTGATTGGATAAGAAAAGCCCGCTTCAAAACAGGAGCGGGTTTTTTGTTGTGCCGCCGTGTATTAGCAACTAAGGGACTACGGACTGGCTGCTCAATACTATTTTTACTGCCTGTGATTCTTCGCTGTTGCTTTTGTTTCCTGGTAATTGCTTTGCTTGCCGCATGCGCAAGTCAAATTCCTCCTACCGGCGGACCGAAAGATATTATGCCCCCAACGGTTACGAAAGAAAATCCGAAAAATCTTTCCACAAATTTTCAGGCAACAAAAATCAATATCACTTTCAGCGAGTTTGTGCAGCTCAATGATGCCACCAACCAAATTTTCTTCTCACCTGCATTAGAAGGAAAAGTGATCTATCATTTGCATCGAAAAACACTCACGATTGTGCTTCCTGATACGCTGAGAGCAAACACCACTTACACTGTTAATTTCGGGAGTGCCGTCAAGGATATAACGGAAGGCAACATCATGCTCAGCTATCAGTATGTCTTCAGCACAGGCGCGGCAATCGATTCATTTCGCATTGCCGGAAAAGTAAGTACAGTGCTGGATGGAAAATCAAAACCGAATATTCTCGTGATGTTATACCGCGATGCAAATGATTCGGTGGTTGCACAGCGAAGGCCTGATTACAATGCGCGCACTGATTCCTCAGGAAATTTTATCCTGAGCCACCTCGCACAGGGCAACTACAAGCTGTTCGCCCTCGATGATCAGGATTTCAACATGCTTTATAATCAACCCGGTGAATCGGTAGCATTTCTTGATTCCAATATTTTTATTCATGACACATCTGCCATTTACAAACTGTCTATGTTTCGGCAGCAGGCGGAAAAGCAAAGTGTGTTAGGAGCTTTTTCCCGACAGCCGGGAAAGGCGGTGATTGTTTTTGCGAAGCGGGCACAACATCTCAGGATAACTCCGCTCGAAGATTCTCTCAGCATTGTTACCGAGCACAATGCTACTAATGACACCATCACTTGCTGGGTGAACGATCTTAAATCAGACAGCATTGCCTTCACACTTCACGATGACGACTTTGATGACACCGTGAAAGTGAGAATGAAAATTGGCGGGAAAAAACAACAAACATCCGGTGCGAAATTTTTTGTGAGTGCCATTTCGCAGAGTGGCAGAGGAGTGGCCCAGTTAAAAAAAGGGGATGCCTTAGTTCTGGATTTCTCATCTCCTGTGATCGACAGGGATAAGAATAGAAAAATTTCCCTGACCGAGGATTCGTCGAAGAAAGAAATTGCTGTAGTGCCGGAATTTTTTTCGGACTCCATCACAGGAAGAAAAAAAGCTTCGATCAATTTCCCTTTCAGACAAGAAGTAAAATACACGCTGCTGATTCCTGACTCTGCATTCAAAGATTTTTCAGGAAACTACAATGACAGCACAAAAATTCAGGTGAAGATCCTGAGTGAGGAAGAAATGGGAAACCTGATCATTCATCTTTCGTTCACTGATTCTGTTTCATCAACAAGTTTCTATTATGAGTTGCGAAATAAAGATGGGATGTTGATGGCAAAAAAAGCTATCAAAGCACGAAACGTTGCACTACCATTTGATGGTTTACTGCCGGGAAATTTTTCTTTTAGAGTCTATGAAGACCGTAACAACAATTTTCAATGGTATAGCGGTAACTACTGGAAACATTCACAGCCGGAAAAAATTTTCTTCTACATCGGGGTAATTAATATCCGTGCAAATTGGGATGTAGATGTGAATATGAAGATTGATAACCGCTGAGGAAGTGGCTATGGGCTATGAGCAATGGGTTATGGGCTATGGGATAAACTCGGGAGGAAAATTCCTTACAGGGACCTGTTGACGGAACCCTGCTGGCGGTCAAAAAAAATATTCTGACAAAACATGATAGGATTTAAATCTTAAATTCTAAAAATTAAGGATCAGGATCAAGGCTCCTGAACTCATAGCATATTGCTCATAGCTCAAGACGCCTATCAAAAAAGAAAAGCTCCCGGTGAAGAGAGCTTTTCCTTTTCAAAGAATTGAAAGAGTTATTTCAGGTAAACAATCTGACCTGTATAAACCTTGTCACCCACAATTACTTGCACGAAGTATCTTCCTGCTGCCACTTTTGAATCAAAGTTCACCTGGTAGAATAATTCTCCATTTACTATGGCTACCCGATTCAGAAAGACACTCTGACCCAGCATATTGAAGATTTGAATATCAGCTTCACCGCTCATGTCATCCGCAAATTGCATGTTCACTATGAACTGACCATTGCTTGGATTCGGAAAGAGATTCACCACCGGGCTGAATAAATCTGTCTCTGTGCCCTTGCAGGAAGATGTTACTGTTACAGGGGCAGAAGTAGTAGAACAACCATTGTCGTTTGTGACGGTGACTGTGTAATCCCCGGTACTGGTAGCGGTGAAAAGACGATTCGTTTGGCCGAAAATCTGCAAACCGCCTTTATTCCATTGGTAGGTATGGGTGCTATTGAAACTACCTGCATTATTAGCACGCATTACTACAGAACCTGAGCTGCAAATATCAGTGTTGCCATACACCGTAATGGCAGCCTGCGGAATAGCAAGCCTCGCCACAGTGGTATATGCAGAAGTGCTATTGCAAGAGCCACTGGTTTCAACCACTTTGAAGGAACCTCTCTTGGTGGTAGTAAACGTTGAATTCGTTGCACCGGGTTGAAGAGTAGCTCCCTTATACCATTGATACGTAATCCCCGCGCCGGTGTTTGCCGATAACGTTACCGGCACAGTACGGCAATATGTTACTGTGCCACTCGGAGTCACTGTTGCTACCAGCGCATTCTCATCCGTTGTTCCGTCGCAGTTGTCATCAATACCGTTGCAGATATCTGCAGCACCGGGATGCACCTGCGCGTTGGCATCGTTACAATCAGTGCTATTGGCAACATAACCCGTCGGTTGTGCGCAATCATTTACGCTGCTAAAGGCATTACCGTAACCATCGCCATCGGCATCTGCATACCATGTGCTGAATGTTGCATCTTCATCAATGCTGCCATCGCAGTCATCATCTGTTCCGTTGCATACGTCTGTTGCACCGGGATGAACTGCATTGTTTGCATCGTTGCAATCCGTGGAATTAGCAACATATCCTGACGGTGCACTGCATCCCTGTGTGGTGATGGAAGCATTTCCATAGCCGTCACTGTCTGCATCACGGTAGAATGTGGTGGTTACACCTTCATCTATTGCACCGTCGCAGTCATCATCCACTCCGTCGCATACTTCGGCGGCGAATGGATGAACACTGGCACTGTTGTCATCGCAATCCGTGGCATCAGCAACATATCCCGACGGTGCACTACATCCTTGTGTGGTGATGGAAGCATTTCCGTATCCGTCAGCGTCTGCATCACGGTAGAACGTGGTGGTTACACCTTCATCAATTGCACCGTCGCAGTCATCATCTATTCCATCGCATACTTCAGCGGCGAATGGATGAACGCTGGCGCTGCCATCATTACAATCAGTATTGTCTGC
>Ga0134121_10000174_pt1 | contig 74786 bp, 61 predicted proteins | sample KB301_FD_96463 | JGI IMG/M metagenome (GOLD analysis project Ga0134121, IMG submission 96463) | Terrestrial soil microbial communities without Nitrogen fertilizer from Kellogg Biological Station, Michigan, USA - KB3-0-1 | ecosystem: Environmental > Terrestrial > Soil > Unclassified ...
ACCGTGATCGCCTGGCTTTGGGCACGAACGGTGAAGAGCCCGAACCCAGCTTTCGGACAGGTGGACGTACCACTCGCATCCACGTTCCTGCTTTCGACCAAGGTGGCCAAGGAGGCTTACGTGGAACCCGAGATCGAGGACCGCGGCTACCGCTTCACGGTGAAGGTGGGAAAACCAAAGAACACGGAGGGAACCAAGAACGGCACCAAACTCTCGCGTGGGGCGAACTTCCAGTGTCTCATGTCGGGAACCCCTTTAGCTCCCCAATACATCAAGAACGAAGGCAAAGCTGGGCGCATGGGCGCGCGGCTCATGGCGATCGTCGCAGAAGGGGAGCGCGGACGAGTCTATCTCGCTCCGACACGAGAGATGGAGTCGATTGCCCTCACGGCGCAGCCTTCGTGGAAGCCGGAAATGCCATTACCAGCAGACATGCGCTCGCACTGGACACCACCTTACGGTCTTACAACCTACGCTGATCTGTTCACCTCGCGGCAGCTCGTCGCGCTTGTGACATTCTCCGACTTAGTCCAGGAGGCCCACGAGCGCGTACAGCTTAACGCCATGAACGTCAATCTACCCGCCATCGACAAGCGCTCTAGCGGCGAAGGCACCGACGCTAGCGCCTACGCGGATGCCGTCAGCGTGTACTTGAGTCTGGCCATCGGCAAATTTTCGGACAATGCATCTGCGCTCTGCTCCTGGCACCACGGCGCGCAACACCAAAAAATTCGTGCCACTTTTGGAAGACAAGCTTTACCTATGACCTGGGACTTTGCGGAAGGAAACCCATTTTCCACATCAACTGGCCATTTCATGCGGCAGATTGACTTGATAGTCGAAGTAGTTGGCAACGCGCTTTCCGCGACGACCATGTCTACTGCGCAACAGGCCGACGCCCAAACACAGAGTGCAAGCGCAGATAAGGTTGTATCAACCGACCCTCCTTATTATGACAACATCGGTTACGCCGACTTGTCGGACTTCTTCTACGTGTGGTTGCGTCGATCGCTAAGGCTTGTCTATCCTGACGTTTTTGCCACCCTTGCCGTGCCTAAGACTGAAGAACTTGTTGCGACTCCGTACCGTCAAGGTGGTAAGGAAAAGGCCGAGAAATTCTTCCTCGACGGCATGACGCAGGCAATGCATCGGCTTGCCGAATTGCCGCACCCGGCCTTTCCCGTCACGATCTACTACGCCTTCAAGCAGGCAGAGAGCGATGGTGCTGATGGAACGACAAATACTGGCTGGGACACGTTCCTCGACGCCATTATCAGAGCGGGATTCGCGATCAGCGGCACCTGGCCGATGCGCACCGAACTTGGCAACCGCATGATTGGTTCCGGCACTAACGCACTCGCCTCCAGCATCGTCCTTGTCTGCCGCCGTCGCCCGGCGAATGCTCCCACAGCTACGCGCCGCGAGTTCGTGACCGCGCTCAAGTCCGAGTTACCCGCGGCGTTGTCCCATCTGCAGCGCGGCAACATCGCCCCCGTGGACCTCGCGCAGGCGGCTATTGGTCCGGGTATGGCGGTTTACACCCGATACGCCAAGGTGCTCGACGCCGAAGGCAAGCCAATCACCGTGCGCGAGGCGTTAGCTCTCATCAATCAGACTCTCGACGAGGCCCTGGCCGAGCAGGAGGGCGACTTCGACTCAGACACTCGCTGGGCGCTAACTTGGTTTGAGCAATATGGCTTCGCCGAAGACGAGTACGGGGAAGCGGAAAAGCTCTCTAAGTCTAAGAACACCAGCGTCGCCGGTATGGTTCAGGCCGGCATCGTCGAATCCAAACGAGGCAGGGTGCGAGTGCTCCGACCTGAGGAACTTCCCGCCAATTGGGATCCGACGATCGACCCGCGTCTCACCGCATGGGAAATCGTCCACCACCTCATCCGGGTGCTCGACCCTGCTCAAGGTGGCGGCGAGTCCGCAGCGGCTGAACTCGTAGCGAAGCTTGGCGCCAAGGCCGAGACGGCTCGCGAGCTTTGCTACCGCCTTTACACTCTTTGCGAGCGCAAGAAGCGCGCGGCCGAAGCGCTCGCCTACAACGGCCTCGTCCAGAGCTGGCCCGAGATCACCCGCCTCGCTCGCGAGGGCAGCAAACCCAAGACTGAGCAGGGCGGCCTGTTCGGAGAGACTGAGGAATAGTCCATGGCAATCACAAATCAGGAACGGGTCGGCAAAGCGATGGAGCTTCTAAAAGAGGGACTGCAACCCTTTGTCGAACGTGAGATGAAGGCGCAGCACGCGCAACGATGGTTCGAGGAAGCCCGTGATTCGGTCAGCGATACGCAGGTCGGTTTGTTCGGATCCGCGGGTAAACCCAATTGGGACGTGGCCTCGATACTCTCCGTGATCTGGAACCAATGGAACGTGGTGTTCAAGAAAACCCTCGGCCGCGCCGAACGCTCGTTGGTTCAGGAACTGCGCGACTGTCGCAATAAGTGGGCGCACCAGCAGCCGTTCTCGAGCGATGACGCCGACCGCGCGCTCGACTCGATGGCGCGGCTGCTCACCGCAGTCTCCGCGTCGCAGGCCGATGAAGTCGGCAAAATGAAGATGGAGTTGCGTCGGCTCACCTTTGACGAACAAGTGCGTAGCGAGAAGCGCAGGGTTGGCGGATCGCTAATTGAAGCCTCCGCAACTGGCACCCTCAAGCCCTGGCGGGAGATCGTCACGCCGCATGCCGATGTGGCGAGCGGACGCTACCAGCAGGCCGAGTTCGCCGCCGACCTCTGGCAAGTGCACATGGGCGAAGGATCCGACGAATACAGAAAGCCTATGGAGTTCTTCCGCCGCACGTTTCTAACCGAGAGCTTGAAGCGTTTGCTTGCGGGCGGCGTGCAGCGTATCTCCGGCAACGGCGGCGACCCAGTGGTGCAGCTCCAGACCAACTTCGGCGGCGGCAAGACTCACTCTATGCTTGCGCTCTACCACTTGTTCTCCGGAGCCAACGCGAACGAGTTGGTAGGTGTAGATGCGGTGCTTGCGGATGCAGGTGTAAACAGCCTGCCAAAGGCGAAGTGCGTGGTCCTGGTCGGGAACAAAATCTCGCCTGGTAATCCTGTCACCAAAAGTGACGGCACAGTGGTGCGCACGCTGTGGGGGGAGTTGGCATATCAGCTTGGCGGCAAAAAGGCATTCGCTCGCGTCAAGGCGGATGATGAAAAGGCCACGAACCCGGGCGACGTGTTGCGCGAGTTATTCAAGGAGTACGGGCCGTGCCTGATCCTAATCGATGAGTGGGTAGCCTATGCGCGCCAGCTCCACGATCAGAGCGATCTGCCGGCCGGCGGGTTCGAAACCCAGTTCACTTTCGCCCAGGCCCTCACCGAATCGGCCAAGCTCGCTGGCAACTGCATGTTGGTGATCTCACTCCCTGCGTCGGATACGTCAGGCTCGCCGCATGCACAGTCGGACGACGTGGAGGTAGGTGGTATCCGCGGGCGCGAGGCGCTCGATCGGCTGCGTAACGTGGTCGGGCGCGTGGAGTCCTCGTGGCGTCCGGCGACCGCCGAGGAGGGCTTCGAGATCGTGCGGCGGAGATTGTTCGAACCGCTCTCCGGCCCCGACTCCTTCAAAAACCGCGACGTGACCGCTCGCGCTTTCGCCGACCTCTATCACTCTCAAGGGGCCGAGTTCCCTGCCGAGTGCCAAGGTGGGGATTACGAGAAGCGCATTCAGGCAGCGTATCCAATTCATCCGGAAATCTTCGACAGGCTGTACACCGATTGGTCCACGTTGGTGAAGTTCCAACGCACGCGCGGTGTACTGCGGTTGATGGCGGCGGTGATCCACAGTCTTTGGGAGAAGGGCGATCGCAATCCGCTGATTCTTCCCTCGACGGTGCCAATCGACGACGCGCGGGTCCAGTCCGAACTGACGCGCTACCTGTCGGACAATTGGGCTCCGATCATCGAGAAGGACGTGGATGTACCAAACTCGCTGCCGCTCAAGATCGATTCCGATCAGCCGAATCTTGGCAAACTGCACGCGACGCGACGCGTGGCGCGCACAATCTACCTTGGCTCTGCGCCGACTGTGGCCGCGGCACACCGTGGGATTGAGGATCGCCGGGTAAAGCTCGGTTGCGTTATGCCGGGCGAGTCACCGGCCGTGTTCGGTGACGCGTTGCGGCGGCTCGCTGCGGCGGCTACGTATCTCTATCAGGATGGCCCGCGGTTCTGGTACGCCACGCAGCCAACGGTCACGAAGCTCGCGGAGGATCGAGCGGAACAGCTCAAACGGGATCCGGACAAGGTGGCGCAGGAGTTGGATGAGAGGCTGCGCTCCGATCTGCGCAAGACTGGCGATTTCTCGCGCATTCACCCAATGCCGCGATCGGGGGCCGACGTTCCTGACGACCGCGACGCGCGGCTAGTTGTGTTGCCCGTGGAGCATTCCTACCCTAAGGAGCCCGGCAGCGCGGCGGATACGGCGGCGCGGGCCATTCTTGAGTCGCGCGGCAACACTCCACGCCTCTACCGCAACACGCTAGTCTTCCTCGCCGCAGATAAGGTGCGCCTACAAGATCTGGACGAAGCGGCGCGCAAGTTTCTAGCGTGGAAGTCGATCCTGGCTGAAAGAGTGGCGCTCAATCTCGATCCCCATCAGGTACGCCAGGCCGAAACGCAGATGCAGGCCGCAGACGGAACTGTGGCGGCGCGACTGCCCGAGACGTACCAATGGCTCTTGGTTCCAGAGCAGGTCAAACCGGACTCACCTATTACATGGCAAGCGATCCGGGTTTCAGGCAGCGATGCGCTCGCCGTGCGCGCGAGTAAAAAACTCCGAAGCGATGAGTCGCTAGTGACCTCGCTCGGTTCAACGGTCCTGCGCAAACACATGGATGACGTGCCGCTGTGGCGCGGCGATCACGTAGCGGTGAAGCAACTCGTGGAAGATTTTGCGCGCTACCTATATTTGCCGAGACTCGCCGGATCTGAGGTCCTGATCCACGCGATCCGAGACGGTCTCTCACTACTCATGTGGCACACCGAAACATTTGCATTCGCCGAGAGCTATGACGAAAGTGCGACACGCTACCGGGGGCTGCGCTCCGGACAAGTGTCACTGTCCGCCGAAAGTGCGGGACTGCTGGTGAAACCGGACGTGGCGCGCCGGCAGATGGATGCCGACATGCCGCCCGCAACATCAGCGAGCGTACCGGACGGCAAGAGCAGTATCGGCTCTCAACTTGGAACGTCTGGCACTACTCATCCCGGCGCGGCGCCCGGTGTGGCGGTCGCCCCACAACCCCGACGTTTCCACGGAACCGTTTCCCTCGATGCGACACGGGTTGGCCGCGATGCCGGCAAGATCGCCGAAGAGGTAATTGCGCATCTCGTCGGGCTGGTCGGTTCATCGGTAGAGGTCACCCTGGAGATCGAAGCCCGAGTACCTGGGGGAGTGCCCGAGGGTGTTGTGCGCACGGTGACAGAGAACAGCCGCACTTTGAAGTTCAAAAACCAGGGGTTCGAGTCCGAGTAAAGGCATGTGGTGACAACCCTTCTCATGGGTAGCGTTGACCACGGCTAGGAGGTCCAATGGCACCAACTATTTCATTTCATGTCATCGCACAATCCGCCTCCGTGCCATCGGAGACCGAGGGGTGGGCGGTCTTTCTTACCCGGGATCGGTGGGACGACTGGGGCAAATACTGCACGCAGTTCCACATCACCGTCGTGGCACCCGATAAAACACATCACGCGATCGGCCCAATGAAGATAGGACAGCGAGGTTTGAAACCGCACGGCGGGGGCGACTTACCGCCTGGCCATCGCAAACCGAACGTGTCCTCCTCGTTCGAGAAACTGGACGAAGACTTCTTTTCTCTCGGGCAAGAAGAGGATTACTACGCCAACCTCAGCACTCTCGGGGACAACATTCGTGAGCAGATTCTAACTAGTCTTCGTGATGTAGCTCTCGACGCTGAACGTTGGGAATGGGCAAAAAATGAAGAGGTGATGAAGGAATCGCTACTTCGATTTCTGACTAGTACCACCGTGCAGGGCCAACTGCGCCGAATGGCGCGCGGTGACGCGTCCCTCACGAAGTTTCACTTTACGTATTCCCCGCCCAAACGTCTTGGAGACGGCGCTCCCCCGTTCACACTCGACTTTAACGTCAATCCGGATTCTCCGATCGCGACAAATCTTCATGTTCTGATCGGCCGGAACGGTGTTGGAAAGACTCGATTGCTTTCTCTAATGGCAAAGGCGCTGGTCGGAAGTGACCCCTCAGCTCGGCAGTCTGGCAAGTTCGAACTTAACGATCTAGATGGTCAAGGCGGAACGTTTGCTAACCTAGTAGCAGTCTCGTTCAGTGCTTTTGACGAAGCAGAACTACTTCCGGAACGCGAGCTAGGACCAAACGGACTCGGATATTCCTACATCGGCCTTCGAGGAGGTGCGCGTGATTCAACCGCGGCTCAGGCAAGGCCGAAGTCTCTTACGCTACTCGCCCGAGAGTTTGTCACCAGTTTAGGCGAGTGCCGTGTGGGCTCTCGGCGTCGGAGATGGGAGAGCGCTATCGCCACACTCCAGGCTGATCCCGTCTTTAAAGCGGCGCAGATCTCTTCAATGATGGACAAGAATCTAGCAAAGGAGGATGACCGTGACGCAATCTTGAAAACATTTAAGGACCTTAGTTCGGGGCACAAGATCGTCCTCCTCACGCTCACCCGGCTTGTAGAGAAGGTCGAAGAAAAAACACTCGTCCTGATTGATGAGCCAGAGGCACACCTACATCCTCCACTGCTCTCGGCTATGACTCGTGCGATATCTGAACTGCTGGTGAAGCGAAACGGAGTTGCGATAATCGCGACTCACTCGCCAGTAATTCTTCAGGAGGTCCCAAAATCCTGCGTATGGATATTGAATCGAATCCTTTCCGTTTCGAAGGCTGAGCGACCAACGATTGAAACATTTGCTGAGAGTGTCGGCATTCTCAGTCGGGAGATATTTCAGTTGGAACTATCGAATTCCGGCTATCACCAATTCTTGCGTACACTGCGGCAGGATGCAGCCACTTATGAGTTCGCTGTCGCCCGACTGGAAGGGCAGCTTGGAGCAGAGGGCAAGGCTGTTTTGCGCGCGATGTATCTTGAAAACGACGAGTCTTATTTGTGAGATCCCTGCCACCGCCAACCGATGAAAACACGCAACCCTTCGACCCCGGTAGAGTTTTCGAAATCTGCGTAGCCATGGTGAAGAACCCGACCTTGAGAGCCGCGCTCCGAGGCATCCGCAACGATGTGGAGACAGCATCCGAGGAGTATGACGCCAAGGCGTCCAGGTCACAACTATACCAAGCCCAAATTCACGCCGCAGTGGGGCCTATTGCAGGCGAAGAAATGGTGCGGGTTTACACGGGCAGGATGGTGCCGAAAGGTTCGACAGGCCGCCCAATCTACAACCGGATCATGTCATTGCCCGTTAATCAGCGTTGTCCGCTTTGTGGGATCGGAACTGTGAATACACTCGATCACTACCTCCCCAAATCGAGCTTCCCGATCTTCTCAGTAACGCCCAACAACCTCCTACCAGCTTGCACTTGGTGTCAGAAAGAGAAATCGGAAGATCACGCCAAGGCTGAGGGCGAGCAGATTCTCCATCCCTACTTTGATGATTTCGATGATGACGAGTGGCTCGTCGCGGATGTAGTTCAGACGTCTCCAGCCGCGTTCCACTTCTATACATCGCCCCCCGACCATTGGAGCGCAGTCAACAAGGACAGAGTAGCGGCCCATCTCAAAAAGCTGAACCTTCCCGTCCTATTCGCGTCGAATGCTGGGAGTCGGCTCTCGGAAATCAAGTCGCGTCTCGCGCTGTTGCGTGAAAAAGGAGGCGCGGCCGCGGTGCGCGCCCATCTCTCGGAAGAACTCGCAAGTATCGAAGCCGAACATAGGAACTCCTGGACAGCAGCCATGTACCGTGCTGCCGCCGCTAGTGACTGGTTTTGCCAAGGAGGGTTTGGGGCCTGAACAGCCGAGGCGTCCAAAAACTCACGTATTCCCGAAAATCCCGCTCTGCCCTCACGAGACGACTCTCGCCTGCAATGATTTTGTCTACTTGCCGACCAAGAACTCAGTTTCGCGCGGATGTTATAAGGAACGACTCTGGCGGGCTCTTCAATCGAACTCGAACAACTGACCAACCCTGACCCCGAACGTGGTTGCCAGCCTATTCAGTGTCTTCACTGAAAGATTCCGCGATCCGTACTCGATGCGTTGGTAGTACTTAATCTCGAAACCAAATCTCCCCATATCCTCCTGGGTCCAGCCCCGGTCCGTCCGAAGTTGGCGGACTTTCTTCCCCAGTAAACGCAAAACCCGCTCGTCGGTCATCCGGGCGAGCGTAGGGCCCGTCTGTTAGAATGAACACCGTATCAACAGGCGGACATCTTGCTCTATAGCGATGAGAGTCGGCGAGTGGGACCACCGGAGAACGTTGTAAATCGGCCCTGCGGCAGGACACTTTGCAGTTCGTTGGATCAAAGGGACTTGGGGAAATGCGGATGAAGAAACGGTTCATCACTATCGGCATTGTGCTAATTCTGGTGGCTTTGTATGTGATGCTCCTCGCTCGAAACAATCGAGATGACGCTCGTCGCGAGGTTCAGCTAGAACAAGAACAGCGGGCGAGGGTGAGCAGGCAGGAGCGCAGGCAGGCAGCGTTCGATGCAAGGGTGAGTGAAATGGCGCAACGATACAATGCTGTCGCTGATTGGAACAAAACGTTGCCGAGCGCCGCGTACAGCGTTGAGGTGGAAAAGTCCATGGTCCGTGCGGATCATCCGCTACTCGTTAACGCCTGGATCGAAGACGTCACGAATACGACTCAAGCCCAAGTTCATTTGGGAAGTGACGACGTGCCTGGTCGGGTGCAACTGGTTTTGGACGCCGACAATGTAATCGTGGAACGTCTCCACGGCTCACCACGAACTGTACTTCCTCCTCGATCAGGATCAATAGATTCGCAAATTGAGGCAATTCTCCGCAAAAACAGAACGCAGCGGGAAGGAATTGACGATGATGTTCGATACACCTTTGTAGTCACCGTCGCGTCTGTCCATAAGTCAACCGTAAGCAGGTATGCGTTCATTGCGAGCGGTAAACTTCTCGATTTCACGTTTACTGGCGAGGCCGAACCTGGCGGAGCGACCACACTCGGGAGTGAGTCAAATGTGTCCAAGGCGCCGATCGTCGAGAGTTCACTGCCGGCGAGTAACGGCAAGTGAACATTGCCGTTCGCGCTCATCTTGGTGGTTGTCGTCCAGGATCTTTGTGGCGTTTCCGGCTTTGACGGCGAATTTGCCTCGACAATCAGCCGCTGAGAAAGAGTCATCTGCCATGAAGTCCGCCCCAATCGACGACAAGGCGTTTTCCGCAGGCAGATACGATGACGCCGCACGTTTGTGGAATGAACTCTCGCCCTCGGCTAGAAATGATGCGTTACATGGGCTTCAGCGCTTCCTCAGCCAAGGAGTTCATGTCGAAGGCAGAGAATACGGGATACCTTGAAATGGCGGGATTCGAGAGAGTGCTATTCGTGGCCAAGGACGCAAAGATTATTCAGGACTGTCGGTTCCAGAAGTGGGGACGCTGGCGCTGGACACAGTGAGTTTTGAACGTTCAGAGCCCGGCCTAATATCGGTTCGAGAGATCCGGCTGCCCGACTCGCGAATCCTCTTGGAGGAAATTAATCTTTCGCCCGAAGTAATCGATTCCCTTCTCGGGCGGACGGTGATGGCAAGTATCCTGCCGGAAGAACAGCCCCTGACGCGACGAATCGATCCCGATCGCGTCGGCGATGAACCCGCTGTCCTCTTAGATCCCGAGGGCATCTCTTGGAACGACTACCTGCCGGCGCGTGTTCAATTCACCGATAGCGAATCGCGGGTCTGGCGCCTGCCACGCTTCTGGCTGGATGGAGTACCCGATGCACCTCCATCGGCGCCCGTGACAGACGAAGCAATCGTCAGCGAGGAAATCAACCTACCCACGGAATGGGACCTGAGCGACATCAACGTCACTTCTCTCGCGGCGCTACGCGCAGCCAGTTGTCGAACTCACGTCGTCGTCAGCATCGCGCTGAACGGCTCCGTCCAAGTCCATTGGTGCGATCCCGAAGGCGTGACCTGGAGATTGCCGGGTAATTGGCGCAGGAGATTGGTGAAATTGCCGGATCGAGAAATCCTTATGGTCCAGGGCGTTCCAGAGGATGTTGCCAACGACTTCGGCCGCCAGGTCGTCGCGGTCAATTATCATCCTGGCTCGTTGTGTTGTTTGCCAGACCACTATCGGTTTCGGGATGACCGAGGCGGCAAGTGGCCCGTGCGAATTGCGGATTGCGGGGTCGTTGGCTTTGGAAATAGTCCGCGGGAGGTTCCTGCGTGATGCGACATCGATCAAAAACTGAGCTTGATGGCCTTTCATTTGGGCGTACCCTCGCAAGCTGAATGCTGAGAGAAGCAGTCGGATTGGCTATCTACGAATAATTCCCTCAGGAATCGATAACCCCCGGGGTCTATGGGTTGGACACCTCTTGAGGATGATTCCGGTCACGGCTGAGATGTCCCGCGAATGGCAGTCCTGAGGCGTCAAAGGACACGGACTATCGCGCTCGAAATATCGGGCGCTCTGAAGAACTCGGACAATGATTACACATTTTCAGATTGCCGATTACGTGATGACAACGATTATCACCTGGTCGTCGTTTCGTTCAAGAAGCGACCGCCCCGCTGACGAGACGGTGTCAGAGGGAAGTCGAAATCAGGAACATCACATATAATCGGGACCCATGCCAATTACCAACACAGCCGCATACTTTAAATTTGCGCCGCGAATACTAGATCATTTCGGCATTTCTGCATACAACAGTCTCCAAAAATGTCTCTCTGAACTTGTTGCGAACACCTATGACGCCGATGCAACCGACGTTCAGATATCTCTGCCTGAGGTTAACAATGAAGACGCTGTTATCGAAATAGCTGACAACGGTCACGGAATGTCGAAGGAGGACATAACGGAGAAGTTCCTCTTCCTTGGTAGAAACAGACGCAAAGATGGACAACGGACACCTGGCGGAAGACTCGTGATCGGAAGCAAAGGCATCGGCAAACTTGCGGGATTCGGCATTGCTTCTCGCATACATTTGACGACTTGGAGAGAAAAAATTGAAAGCACCGTGACGGTCGATCGGCGATCCCTCGACGAGGTGAAAACTCTCTCGGATTACAAACTCTCAATATCGAGTGTGCCAACAGAACACGCGAACGGAACGCAGATCCGCCTGTCACAACTGGACTCCACGCTTCCGCTTCCCACAAGGGACGTAATTCGACGCCACCTCTTCAAGTCGCTACCCAATATCCCAAACTTCCGAATTCGTGTTGACGGCGTGGAATGCACCGCTGAAGACGTTCCGGGCGAACGGCATCCTTTTGATCTTCAAATAAACAACGTGGGCAGAATCTCAGGCTTCTACATCATCGCGACTTCCAGGCAACCTAACCCGGGACTTCTGGTCCGAGTTAGAGAGCGTGTGGTCAAAGAGCCTTCCCTTTTTGGTCTCGACACCCGCGCACATGGCTTCTTCACCGCGGAGAAAGTAGTTGGAGAAGTTAAAGCCGATTTCCTTGATCCGGAGCAGCCCGCGGAGGATGCGCGTGACCTCATTAACACTTCGCGGGATGGGTTTCTTGAGGATTCTGCGGTTGTCCAGGAGCTGAGCAACTGGGCTCACGGCTTCTTGAAGACAATTGTGCAGGGCGTGGACGAAACCGAATCGACACGCCGGACAGGCAACTTCCTGTCGAAACCGGCGGTAAGAGAGCGCCTCGATCGGATGCCGGCCTCAAAGCCGCTCAGGACAGTTCCGCGATGGGAGATGGACATTGATCGCTTCTTTCGTCATGACGAGAGTGAAATCGGGATCGCCTATATAAGCTACCTGTCGGGTCTTCCATCGATGCCCGAGCCTGAGTTGTGCATATACGGAGAGAAGTCGGATATTGAGCAAGCGTTCGCAGACCCGACGTCGCCGCATCCTAGATTCGGTCCGCTTCAGTCGATTTCCACGAGCTGGTACGTTGAGTATTTCGTGCCACAACTCGAATTGCTTTTGGCTGATCAGAACAGTGAGGAGGTCGTTCGATACGATGGAATGCTCCGGATTCGAAAAGTGGTGGATCTGGAGGGCCTTGACCTGCCCAAGCCGCGGTGACAGAAACGCCAACGCAAACAGGACTTCTCGTGACTGCGAATAACGATCGTCTCAGAATTGTTCGCGTGTACATATCCTGGGACGGAACGGGACTCAAAGCCGCCGGGTGACCTGGGATGGGGGAGCATGAGCAACTCCCACAACTCCAGACGACTCGCTACGCCAGATAGAATGCAATTTGATCCAGGATCAAGACCCCTTGTAGCGCCCTTGCTCGCGTGTATTCAGCCTCAGGTGCAACACCGTGCGCAGTAGAGTGCCGGGACAAATCGACCTGTCCCGAAGCGACATCAAATCCGCGAAAAAAGACGATCGTCAGGAAGCGACTAAAGTCATTAGGAAATAGCAGGCTCTCGGGGTCGGGCACAGTAGCCGCCGCTTGTCGTTCAATTTCCTGAATTAGCTGCCGCGTATTCGGACGCGTGCCATGGGTCGAGTGATACAAGTCGCGCAAGATGCCTTCGATTTCCGTGTACAACGTTTTGATGCATTGAACATTCCCTGCTGCTGAGTTCTGCCGATAGGCGTCAAGCCCAGCTTCAATTAAGCCCTTCTTGGCACCAACGATCGCCTTTGCAAACCATCGCTGCGACATCCGTTCAATTCGCGCAGCATCAAATCCGACGAAATACTGCTGCAACAGCGCAGGTCGGTCGGTAACAGTCCGCTCATAGATACGGACAAGTTCGATGTATGTCGCCTCAAGAAGTTCGGCAAATGGGAACCACCCATCGTTGAACATTTGAGCGTAGAGAGGATTGGTCGCGATATGGTCGTACACGCTTTGAAACAAAAGGAATCGATGGTACTTGCCGAGCTGTTTGTACGTCTCAGAAAGATCGAGACGGCCGGTGAAATCCAAATAGAAGCCGAACTTCCAGCCCACTTTCCAAAGGAAAAACATCTGGTCGGTTTCCGCAAGCTGCACCTCCGGAAAACTCATCTCGCCAATATCTGCAATGTCATCTCTATAAATTCGATCCTTCTCTTTGAAGGTTCGTTTGACCCGCACAGACGCCACGACCGGGAAGTCGTTGATATACAGATCGGCGGAGAGATCCGAGTGCACGACGAGAAGAATGTTGAAGGCCTCACTTAGAGGAAAGCCTACTTTGTTCAGCGCCATTGAACCAAAGCTGTCAGCCGTAGCGTAGAAGTCCTGTTGATCTGAAAACAGAAACCCTCTGGTCATAATCAACGCTTGATTCGTAACCGGATCATAGCTCTCAAAACGACCAGCCAACGGTTGCGCAATGAAACGGCCTATTCTGAAATGGGGCATTCCGCAACGATATCAAATCCTACCTTCAAGGCGCAGGCGTGGGATTCGTGCGCTTGATGATCCTTCCCGAGTAAGTTATGAACAAGTCCGTATCGGACATGGGACCCAGAGTAATTGTGCGCGGGCCTATATGTTTAATGGAACCGATGAGACTCTAGCCGGCCCGAGCTGGCATACCCCGGGGGGGGTGGTTACCTACGCGCGGCGCACCGGCAACTAGTCAGGGTTTCGGATGAACGTCCGGCGATCGTTTCGTTGATGCGAAGCACTCGGGCAACGCCGTAAGCAAACCATCTCGTTTCCGAACGTTGATTTCGAAAACTTCTTCTCAGCCTGGACATTGCCTTAGCCGGGCCCATTGCGGAGGGTTTTTCTGACACCAGCTTCCGTTGCCGCGCTCTGTAAATTTTCTCCGCCCATGTATCTTTTTCGGACGATCGCGCTCTATTCGTGTGAAAGCGAATCGATCGAAATGAAACGCTAGACTGAAAACTTAAACGGCCCCGCCCGGTGCTAGTAACACCGAACGGAGCCTAACCACACAACCTGTTAGGGAGGTCATATGGCTACGCCACAGACTACAGAACCGCGCACTGAGATTCAATTCCGACAACTTTTGGAAGAGGCCGTCAGCAAGCCCGGCACATTGATGCAAGCCTATTCCCTGTTCTGGAACTACTCACTCGGAAACCAACTCCTCGCATTGATTCAAGCCCACCAACGCGGGATTCCCCTGGGGCCCATTGCATCGTTTAACCGCTGGAAAGACCTTGGCCGTTTCGTGAAGCGTGGCGAGAAAGCTATCGAGCTATGTATGCCCGTCACAGTGAAGCGGACCGTCAAAGAAGCTGGCCCTGACGGTAACGATGCCGAGACAGAAGTAGCGTTCAAGAGATTCATCTATAGGCGCAATTGGTTCATGTTGTCGCAAACGGATGGCGCAGCGTATCAAGTGCCAGCGATTCCGGCATGGGACAGAATCCGCGCATTAGCCACATTGAACGTCGAAGAGATTCCCTTCGAAATGCTCAGCGGCAATTGTCAGGGCTATGCCAAGGGCAGACAGATCGCGATCAATCCCATTGCAGCGATGCCTGCAAAGACTACTTTCCACGAACTGGCGCACATCGAACTAGGCCATACATCAGAAGCTGTTCACGATTCCGAAACACTGCCCCGAAACCTGAAAGAAGCCGAAGCTGAGTCTGTAGCGCTGCTCTGCCTGGAATCCCTGGGAATGGACGGTGCCGAGTATTGCCGAGGCTATATACAGAACTGGCTTCAAGGTGCCGAGATTCCCGAACGTAGCGCCCAGCGTATCTTCTCGGCGGCGGACAGGATTCTAAAGGCCGGTATTGAGCGACAGGCCCAAGGCGGTGCCGAATGAGCGGCCCCATGAAGCTCAAAGGCGGGCACGGATACTGGCAGACCGACTACTACCCTATCGGCGGTTGTTTCCGCCGGGCCCTGGAAGGCGGGAAGGAAATCGCCGAAGTCATTCGAACATTCCGGAACTACAAGGGTGTAGATACTGAGGTCCGGTTTGCTGACGGTACGCGCGGTGCGGTGGACGGTTCGCACATCGAACGGGAAGGCGGTGCCGAATGAAACCCCAACGCGATGAAACCGGCATGCTGCCCGCCTATGCTTGGCCCGGCGGATATCCCATTTACTACCTGTGCGCGGATAGCGGCATCCTTTGCCCCAACTGCGCAAACACAGAACCGGCGGTTCGGCAAGCGGACAAGGAACCAGACTGCCCGGATTCCGACCAATGGCGAATAGTTGCAGGGGACGTTAACTGGGAAGATGACAGCCTGGCCTGCGATCACTGCAACCAGCGTATTGAGTCCGCCTATGCCGAAGAGAAGGGCGGTGCCAAATGAAGGGATATTTCAAGGTCAACTTGATCGCAGAAGATAGCAACCTGCCGCGGAGTAGTTCACGGCGCACTGGCGAGCAACGTCTGGCGCTAATCGAGAAGACACTCCGGAAGGACGGCGTCGCATTCGTCGAAGATTTCGATGGGAATTGCGTCATCGCTCGATACGGGGAATTCGTCGAGGATGCCGTATGGGACGCGTACCGGACCCGGACTGCCGAGTCTGTAACCAGCGTCGAGGAACCGGCGGAGGCTTGCGCATGAGCACGAAAGCGCAGCCTCTAGCCGCTACAAGCACTCAATCGGAGGGCCTACGGGCCCTTCGTGCCTCTTCTGAATCACTGCCGGATCTTTGTCACCATTCGCTCTATGAGATCTACGTCAACGGGCAGTACGTCGAAAGCGTCGGCAACGTGGGCAGTAATGCCGCGCGGGCCTTGGAGTTCTACCGGCGGAAACGTCGAAAGCAAATTGTCGAGATCAGAATCCAGCGTTGCCGCATGCCCAGTTGCACCTGGGGGCAGTCATGAAGCGGGCAGCGTTAACGAGCGAAATGGGATCAGGGGGCGCAACTTTTGATCGAGAAAGGCGGCCATATGGTCGATTCGATGACAGCCTTTACTCGCCGTATGACCTGGGCGTGGAAATCGAAGAGGAGGACGAGACCAATGATTGATCGTGAAATTTTGCGAGGCGCTATCAAGAAAGCCTCTGATGCCCTGGAAGCCTACTGGACTGCCGAGGACGAGATCGAGAATCTCGCGGGCACCGAGATCGGTGATTTGCGCGACAGGATCGAGCCGTGGGCGGTTATCAGCTCAGAGATAGACGACGAGGCCCTGGACGAGTTCATCGCAGATGTTAACGAATTGCTAGAGACACCGGAATGAACGGAAGGAGAAAAGATGACTAAACGCGTAGCACTTTACGCTCGCGTCTCGACAAAGAACAACGGGCAAGACCCGCGGGCTCAAATTGAATTACTGAGGGAGTACGCTGGGCGCCGCGAGTGGACGATCACCGAGGAATATGTGGATGAAGGATTCTCCGGCGCGAAATCAGATCGCCCGGCGCTTCACCGCTTAATGAACGACGCCCGACGGCGGAAGTTTGACGTAGTAGCCGTGTGGAAGTTCGACCGATTCGGTAGATCCCTACGTGATCTCGTGAACTCCCTTGAAGAATTCAAATCACTCGGGATTGAGTTCGTGTCGTTGACTGAAGCCATCGATACGTCGTCAACTCTCGGTCACGTGATGTTCGCGCTGATCGGTGCGATGGCCCAGTTCGAAAGGGAGTTGATTCGAGAGCGCGTGGCGATGGGGATGGAGCGCGCCCGGCGCCAGGGACGGCGCATAGGGCGGCCCCGAGTGATCGTTGATGTTGAGATTATTCGGCGGCTTCGCGCAAATGGAATGAGTCTCCGGGCGATAGCTCGGAAAACTGGCGTGTCGAGTACCACGGTGATGGAGTTACTTCGGAAAAGATGAAGAAGGGGGCGCAGGAATCGGATACGGGAAAGAGGCCCTGGGTGCCTCGAACACTCAGGGCCGGTGCCCGCGCAATTATGAATAGCTTTCGCCCGATAGCTGCACTCTCAAGTTACGCTCGATTTCGCGCGACCTCTTGAAGGAAATTGTGAAGATGATCGTCGGTGAAGAGCGCTTGGCGTTGAACCGATGCGCCTGGTGACGACCAGGCCCTCCACAGGAGTGAAATCGTGACAAATGACAAACGATCCGTGCAAAAAGACGACAACCTCAAATAACAACAAAAAAAACATTCACTCTCATGGATTGTCAGTTGTCATCTTAGATAGGAGGGCGCGAAGGTCAGGGATGATCGAGTATCGTTTGTCATTTGTCACCGAAACCGCACTCGGATCCCCATTGAACACGCGCGGGCCGATGATCTCACCTGCGTAGCGGCCACTCCCTTATTCACGATCGGTAATCAATCCCTCGCGGCACTTTTCTTGCGGACCTTGGGCAACTCTAGACGGTACACGCTGGGTCGGAGTCCACCCTTAACCTCCGCGAACTTCAGTATTCTCATTTGTCCGCCGGTTGCGGTGACGATTGGCGCCATCTCTACGCTTATCGAATCGACGACAAACAAGACCCATCCTTCGAAATTCTCGGCCAGTTTTACCTCGTTCACTGTTACGAACACTGATTCGCCAGCGCCACGTGTTCCTTTTACTTCGACGTGAAGTGTAGGGGTATCAGCTTTCTCGCAGAGCAAATCAAAGGATTCGGTATTAGATCGATCGGCGACGCTATAGCCCAGATTCCGATAGTGTTCCTCCGCCATTGCCATGGCACGAAGTTCCACTGCTCGCCGAACGCGCGGGTCTGATTCCAGGCCAGCAGCGATCATGAGCTTGGTCGTATCGGGAGCTTTCGCTGGGGCTTCTCCAGTTGGCCCGAAGAACCCAACGTGATCCGCCAAATAGCGTTCGACTTCGGTCCTCAACGAACTCTGGAAATTTCCCCGCGGTTTGAAACCGTTGATGAAACGCAGGTTCATTTGGTCCAAAACCGCGCTGATATTGGCGAACTTGAACTCGATGGATTGCTTTGATCTTGTCGGGAGTGATTGGCGCAGCCGCCGGTTGTATTCCGCCTTAACGTAACTCTCTCCTCGAAGCTCTCTCGAAAGCATCTCGAAATACGAAGCGATGGTCTCACGTACTTCTCGAAGTGACCAATCCGAACCGGTGCTCTCAGTGATCCGCGTGTTGCCACCAATGACTTCATTTAGCAAGCCTGCGGACTCCGGTGTCAACTCCCGCACTCCTCTCAATGTTTGCTCATCGATCTTCCCTTTGCGATATAGGAGTCCCTTGCCCGTGGTGAACAAAATCCGCCGGGCTACGCTGGACGAAGCCTGGATCGGGCGTAACGGAGCCGTTGCCCCAGGGACCGCGATGAGATGGTCAACCGCATTCCAGAGGTTCTCACCGAGAATGGCCTCTTCTGCTTGCTTCTGGGAAACCACTCGTTCGACGACGATCTTCCCGCCCACGTAGAGTTCGCCCTTGAGCACGGTAACGATGTACACCACATCGCCTGGAGCGACTCCCTTGCTCCGGAAATTGTTCGCGGCGGTGTGATTCAACGTCGCACCTCGTTGCAGCTCCCGCGTCCACGAGTCGTTTTTCCAATAGGCAGTAAAATATCGAGTCATAAAGGCCCCGTCCCAGAACGGCATTCTACTCCGGATGAGATCGGACGGCCGGGCCTTATGTCGTTTCGTCGTGCTCTATGTTTGGATCTACTCTTCTAAACCTAAATAAACCTGTCGTCGATACCGGGTCTGCTTTCTGGATTTCAATATTCAAATCCATTCACATTGAACCATTGGAAGTACGACGAAACGACATAAGGTGTGTCGGGGTTCGCCGTTTATGATAACGAGGTTCATGGAGGCCCACGATTACCCCTCGCTCATTTCGCCGAGGTGCAGCATCTTCGACTGCGTTGAAGGTTGTAGGGGCCCCCGGGGCCCGAATTGCTGCACCACGAGGACGCATGTGAAGAATTGGAATAGGGGAGGCTGAATGTATTCAGTTCATCCTAGCGGCTATGTAAATCTTGTCGCTTCCTATGAAATCTATTATCGCCACCAGGCTACTTGGCTTCGCATCGGTAGGGTTCATATGTTAGCGAACCTGCAGTATATGGCCAACTAAAACAGAACAGTTCATCATGAACACGGCTAAACGCGTCTTTGTAGCTAATACCACCCAGCAGATACACCCAGTACTTCTTAGCTACTGCATCCTTGAGAGCAGCTTCGCCATCCCCACTGAATGCACAGACGTCCTCACGCGCCGCACCTCCCTGTACCAAAACATTTCCCTGGTAACTTCTGTAGCCGTCGGGGACGCGAACCGGACGGAGCAATGGATCGAGAACAAAGAGGTGGCACCGAACTCCGGTATCTGTGGCGGGCGTACGTCCAATGTTCTTGTATTCCAACAGCACCGCATCATGTGGCGTCTTCGCAATTGGCTTCAGCACCATCACAGCCTGCTCGGCGTTCATGTATTGTGCTGAGGCTTTGGCAGTTTGTTCAGAGGCATGAGCAGTCTGTTCAGAGGCGCGGGCTGCCTGTTCGGAGGCGTGTGCCGACTGCTCCGTCGCTTTTGCTAGGCGATCATTGGCTTTGAGAAGATCCTCAGAGGTCTTTTTGTTTAGATTCATGGAATCGGCCACAAGACGCGTGTTCGCTTCCGAAGCCGAGACCAAACGCGAGTTATACTTCGCTGAATCCTTGGCTGCTTGATCGCTTATACGGGCAATATCCTGTGCTGCCTGCGCACTTACACCCACATACGTCGCACTCTCTTTTGCCGCGCGTGCACTTTCCTCTGCAGCCGCAACCCCCCGCCTATTAAGTTCCAGACTCTCTTCAGCAGCAAGGGCACTGCGGCGCGCCGCATCACGCGCTTCCTGAAGATCAGCTTTTTGTTGTTTCGCCGATTCTACTGCCAATCGTCGAGATTGGTGGCTTTCCCACCATTGAAGCCCAGTAAGGGTCGCGGCACTGATACTTACGCTCAAAGCCGCAATGCCTAGGATAAGGCTCTTGAATCCTTCAGGATGTGATGACATCTCAAGACCTCATAAGCGGTACCGAAGAGAACAAAACAAAGTTTTTTCGCAATCCAGGTAATTCTGCGCGTGTTCCGTTCCGAAGTCAAAATTCGCGAACGAACACCATGCCTCCGCGGGAACTCCACGTGGCACCTCAATTGAAAAGTCAACCTGTTGAACGATGCTGATAAGCTTGCAGCAATGTTACCAGGAGTTGCGCACTGGTGAAGGCAAGGCGGAGAAGCCAGAACAAGGTACACGGGAGGTCTTCAACGTGCCAGTCACTGTCGGCACCCGTAACACGGGTGTTGCTCGTTGAGGACTCGCATCAATTCCAGATTCAGCGAACTTTCTGTCGTCGCAGCCCTTTGTCGAGCTTCCAGAATCCCCACGGCGGATGGCACATACAAGCACAACAGGTCAGCGCATGTTATGTCCACTACGTTGGATCTGGCGACGGCGATTCCGCCTAACATCACCGCGCGCATGCCAACCCAAATGGAGGCTCGCGGAGCAGTTTCGTCATAGTCGTCGTGAAACCGCTACCGGCCGTCTGGACTTTGCGCGCGGTGAGCGCGGGGCCCTTTTACGGCTTGCCGAATACACGCGACTTGGAAAACCTATCGGTAAACCCTTCGGCGTCAGACGTCCTTGCCTCATGGCTTTGTCGGCTGGGGAGTGAGCATCCCCGCTTGACAACCCAAACTCCTTCCGCGAATCGATACCGTACATATAGTATCTCTCCCCGCTGCGACAACGCCATTCCCGTGGGTAGAACGGGCCGGGCCTCGACACACAATCTCACCCGCGAATCACGCTCGTTCAACGGTGCTTATCTATAGTTCAACGGTGCTTATCTATAAAGGATAGGATGGGTAAGTAATTTAAGAAGAGATAGAGATATAGAGAAATAGATAGGAAACGGGAGTGTATACATAAAAGGAGGGGGCTCTCGCTCGGAGCTCCTGCCCGTCTTGCCTCCTTTCCCATGGTTTGAGTGGAAGTGTTACCGCTGAGGTGGAGTTCCGCACTGACCAGCGGCTTCTGGTGTCGTGGGTGTCCTACGTCGATTGTCGGTTGCTGACGCCCTCGGCAGAAAACTCGCTCAAACTTTCATCATCGGATTTGGAACGATTGGGCTGATTGGTCCGGTTGTGGAACGGGGGTGTCTTCCAGCATGAACTCATGCTGAAGTTGGCGGCGACGCCCCGTGCACGTAACCGAAAACCCATCATTAATCTTAGGGATCTTTCCCAGACTGACCAATAGTCCCAAACCGCCCATTTGTTTAACACCGTGTCCTATGTAACCCTACCGTTTCCTATCCCTTCAAATATTCATCATCATCATTATTTAAAGGGGAAAGGAGGAGTGAGCTCCATCTGACACCTGACACGAATGGTTGAACATATCCCCCCGCGTCAATTCCACTCCAGAGGATGATTGTCTATTCAATGGTTATAGGATCTGTTTTCACAGCGGCGATGAAATACATAGTAATTTCAATGAGTTGCGACGGGCGGTCGGGAATTTCAATCGATTGTGAACGAGTCCCTGTCCGCGCTCGCCTGAATCCGTAGTTTTTTAAACTCCCGCCGAGATCAATCCATTAGCATCATCCGCGCCTTTAGGCGCGCTGCGGTGGCGCGCCGTCATTTTTCGGAGTGTGTAAAAAGCGAAGGACCTCAACCGTTAGAGCGGCTGAGGTCCAAATGGCGGTGATTGGAGTAAGCAACCACACCATCCCTTAGCAGGTGGTGTAAGCCTCTCACGAGGAGTCGAAACTTGTCCAGACCGCGAGCAAGGTCTGGATGTGCGAGACGGTCGATGTCGTTTATCGACAGCGCTTCTGTGGAGGGCCCGGCTGCGGAGCCGTTTTCTATATTTGCCGCAGCTGTGATCGCGGGCACCGCTACTGCAACGATTCCTGCCGAAAAAAAGCACGGCGTCTGCAACGCCAGCAAGCCAACCGAAAACATCAACAAAGCCTGGAAGGAAGGCTCGATCACCGGGATCGCCAGCGGCGATGGCGGGAGCTGCAGCTTCGGCGGGTGACGGATCAAGGTAGAGGACAGGTGAAGATTTCTGCGACTATCCCGCCGCCACAGATCGGCCGCGCCGCCGACGGTCGGGAAATCGAAGAGTGCGGGCTCATCGTCTGTATCGTGTGCGGCCGATCTGGCAATTACATCGAAACTTTCTATCGATCGGGGTGAAGTCATGATCTCGCCAGAGTTGGTCATCCGTATTCGCAGCCTGTATTACGCCGAGCATTGGAAGATTGGGACGATAGCGGCCGAGTTGGGTTTGCACGCCGAAACGGTGCGAAACGCGCTGGAAACGGACCGCTTCAATCGGCCGCGCATGATGCGCAACACGAAACTCGATCCGTATATGGACTTCATCCGCGCCACGCTGGAGCAGCATCCGCGGCTGCGCGCCACGCGGATTTACCAGATGATTGCCGCCAGAGGTTACACCGGTAGCGTCGTTCAATTACGGCGTGTCGTCTCCACGTTACGGCCACAGCCGAAGGAGGCCTTCCTCCGATTGCAGGTCCTGCCCGGTGAGCAAGGCCAATGCGATTGGGCGCATTTCGGTGAAGTCCGGATCGGAAACGCGAAACGCAAGCTCTCCTGCTTTGTGCTGACGCTCTCGCATTCGCGGGCGCTCTATCTGGAATTCTTCTTCGATCAAACGCTGGAAAACTTTCTACGCGGTCACGTCCACGCCTTTGAAGATTGGAGACACTCGCCTCGCATCATCCTCTATGACAATTTGAAGTCCGCTGTACTGGAACGATTGGGCAACGCGATTCGCTTTCACCCGCGCCTGCTCGAGATGGCGGCGCACTATCACTTCCAGCCGCGGGCTTGTGCCCCGGCGCGGGGCAATGAGAAGGGACGCGTCGAGAGAGCCATCCAATATGTGCGGGATTCCTTTTTCGCGGCCCGCCCCTTCACGACGTTGGAAGATTTCAACCGGCAGGCGATCGAGTGGCGCAATCATATCGCGCATCGCCGGCCCTGGCCCGGTGGAGGGGAACGGACCGTTGCTCAAGCTTTCGAAGAAGAACAAGCCTGTCTTCTTCGGCTCCCGGCTCATTCGTTTGACACCGACCTGGTGCGCCCCATTCATTCCGGCAAGACCATCTACATCCGGTTCGATCTGAATGATTACTCGATTCCTCCCGACAAGGTTGGCCGCAATCTGATTCTGGTGGCTTCTCCAACAACGGTTCGCCTACTCGATGGCGATGTCGAAGTGGCCCGGCATACCCGCAGCTACGATTGCCGCCAGTTGATCCTCGATCCCCGGCATCAGGACGCATTGCTTGCCGAGAAACGAAAGGCATTTGCTTCCACAGCCGGTTCGCGTTTGGCCACAGCCGTTCCGGAAAGCGAGGCGCTGCTAGCCGCCGCGTTTCAACGCGGCGAATCGCCTCGGCGTCAGGCTCGTTTGTTGTTGGGTTTGCTCGACGACTATGGCGCTGCGGAACTGCGTGCCGCGATTCGCGAAGCGCTTCAGGGAGAAACGCCGCGAGTCTCTTCCATCGCTTTCATTCTCCAAAAACGATGGCGGTCCTCAAAGCGGCAGGTCCCTCCCCGTGTTGTCCCGTCCCGATCCGATTTAGCGAACATCCACGTTCAACCCCACAGCCTGGAGATCTACGATGACCTCTCAAAATCCGAAGAATAATCTTGGCGCTCAGCTTCGCGCCCTGGGCCTGAAAGCCACCGCCGAATCCATCGATGACTTCCTCGCCCGGGCCATCAAATCGCAATGGCCGCCACACCTGATCTTGGAAGAAGTCGTTCGTATGGAAAGTCATGACCGCGGCCAGCGCTCTCTGGCACGCCGGCTCCAGTGCTCCCGCATCGGACGTTTCAAAGTCATGGCCGACTTTAATTGGAACTGGCCGAAGAAAATCGATCGCGATGTTATCCAACGCGCTCTGACTCTGGACTTCATCAAGGAGGGCCGCAATCTCGTCCTGATCGGAACCAACGGTTTGGGAAAGACCATGATCGCCAAAAACATCGCGCATGCCGCGGTGCTTGCCGGCCATTCGGTCCTGTTTCGCTCGGCCTCTGAATTACTCGATGACCTGCAATGCGATTCGCCTCTGCTGCAGCGCCGTAAGCTGAAACGCTATGCCCGCCCCTCGCTGCTTTGCATTGATGAACTGGGTTATCTGGCTTACGACAATCACGCCGCCGACCTTCTCTATGAAGTCATCAATCGCCGTTATGAACGCCGATCCGTCGTCGTCACCACCAATCGCAGTTTCACCGAATGGAGCGACGTCTTTCCCAATGCCACCTGCATCGCCACGCTGCTGGACCGGCTCACGCACCACGCCGACGTTACCGTCCTGGAAGGTCAAAGCTATCGCGTTCATGAAAGCGAACAGGAAATTGCCGCACGCCGGAAAAAGAAATGAATGTCTCGCTGAAGGATTATTCCAACGCCGTGCTCGGTCTCTACTCCCGTTTGCCGGACACGACCACAAAAGCTCGACCAGCCGATCGCCGTTCTCTTGAGCAACTCCATTCCCGCGGTGTTTCTCTCGCCACCATCGAATTTGCGTTCCTTTTGGCTTCCGCGCGACGTCTCTGCCGTCATCCCAACAAACCGCCGCTGCCACAAATTCGTTCCCTCGCCTACTTCCTGCCCGTTATCGATGAAATCTCAAGAAAACCTATGCCTCCCGGCTATCTCGCTTACCTCCGATCCAAGGTCTCGCTCAAACCGACTTCGTGATCGTCTTTGCCTCGACTCCGTGATCGTCCGGCGCTTGTCCAAATTTCTCCACTTTCTCGTGATCGGCAACACGAGTCCCTAAATTAGGCGCCAAAGTTCGCCCGAAAGGAACGTGGAGCCTGATAAGTTCGGGCCTAGGTGTGTCGCCGAGAACTCAATGAGTGGGGGCTTTGACTTCCAGTGTGAACGATCCTTCGACGGAAGGCTCCGGGACCGCCCCTTCTTGCCAGTACAGGTCGCGCTACATCATTAGTGCGCCGGCAAGAAGATGGGTTTCATAGTATCGGGCCGAAGCGTTCGCTCTTCACAGTATTCCTCGGAATCTTCAGCGCGAGCTTCTAACGTGTTCAACGCCCGTGTGAAATTCTATACACTTAAATCATTAAATATTCTTGATATATCTAAGTTAGCATAATAGCGTGCCTTTTCATAGACGACGACGAGGCCGAAAGCTATAGCAAACCACACTAAGAACTCGGTTTGTGCCGGGTGAAAAATCAATCAAAAGCATTCTGCCAATCTTAAAACGAGGCAAATATGAATATTGAAATCACGAAACGGGATTACGAAATATATTGTGGTTACGAAGAACTGAAAGCTATTGCAAATTCCGACATAGAATCCGCATTCAGCGTCACGCCTGATCCGAGGATTCCAAGCTTAAGAACTAGCGAACTTTACGCCGACATCATTGAAGCGGTCGAAATTCACACCAGGTCGCAGGAAGAGTAAACAAAGCCGGCCCTTTCGGCAATTCATGGAAAGAGAGCCATAGTTCCCCAGTATCCTACCCGATTAGGTCGATCCTGGCGGTTCGGGAGAGGCGTCCCAGAAAATTCGAGATGGAACACTGAGCCTGGCGCCATATCCGGTGATATCGACTATTACACCTGGTAAGCCACGGTCCTAATCAGTCCAGGTGGGACAACCACTACAGGCTCGCTCTTCCAAAATTAATCAGCGGCACTCTAGTCCCTGAGCGTTGATCTGACATTTTTTGGTTATCTTTAATTCATGGTCGAACTCAACAGTGAACGTCAGAGTCGTCATATCCCAGAGAGACTCTGGGTGGGGAGTCATTAGAGGGCGCGAGGTCCCGCGGCCGCGATCCAGCAGTTTGGAGCCGGTTATCTTGGGGAAAATAGTGATTGTGGAATTCTCTTTCATTTTTACTGGGACTTCAGGATTAAACGTAAATCCGAGACCCACAGAGGTTCCCCCATCAAGATAAGTGCCCTTAATATCGCGCTGAATAATCTTTCCTTTCTCCTTTGCCGTTCCGGTCACCTGGTTGCCAGCAACAGTTAACGAAAGCTCAAACACTGCAGATGTGAGTTGGCCTTGGGCGACACCGATTGGCAGCGATCGATTTCCACTAACGTCCAGATTCGTAATGAGAAGTTCTCGTTCATATGGATTGAACACCGCAACATTGAAGCCCTTGCTGCTCGATTCTCCAGCCTTGACGACCTCAACACTCCGGAAGATTGGGAGGGTTCCCTCTCGGAATTTCACCGAAAGGTCCTGGTAGGACTGATTGAGATCCCAAGAGAGTGGAGGTCCTGAGATCACTTCATCTTCGAAGCCATAGGCTTTAATAACCAAAAGAACGTGGGAGAATTTTGATCGGCTGCTGACGACATAGTAATTTCCCGCCCAGTTAGGTTGAAACTTGACGGAAGCGCCTGCAGGTTCCTTTGCCTCGACTGTTATTGGTGCTTGGACTCCGTCGGGTAGTACCGCCTTTAGCGTGATTTTCGCTTCCCAGTCTTGCTGAGGCCGCGCGCTAACCCGAACAGCCAGAGCGAACAACAAGAACAATCCGAACAGACTCATGAGAAATCTCGACATTTTTCCCTCGCAAGAAGAATCCGTTTGAAATCAGTGGCTCAGTGCGCTCGCATTCTTTAGTCGTCACCTTCAGATATGCAGCACGTCCAGTCGTCGGCAAAGGATCCAAAATGAAATGGCCTGTTTGATTGTCTGAGATGGTTTCTGGACCGATAGGATTTCCATCGAGATCCAAGAAGGAAACCGTTGCAAGAAAGAGCGGTCTTCCGCTCGTAGTTCGCAAAAAGCCTTCAATTGGTCCCTTATAACTCCGAAAGTAACTGGCCGAATAGCCGAGTATGGGGAGGATCAGGCACGTAACTATAAAGGCGAGCTTTGCAAGTCGGCGCTGGCTTGAAGCATAGACGTAAGTCCGGCTGGCAGGGCGTCCTTCTTTTTTGCCGATCACTCTCGACAGGACGATCAGACAACTGAAAGCCGCAAGGATCAAAACAGACGTGCGAACTCTATATGTGAAGAGCGGCGCGAATGTTGAAGTGAATCTGTCTAGCAGAGTCAGGACTGTCGTCGAAAGCGTAAAGAACTGTGCCGCTATTGCAGATAAAGGCAAGGAAGCCGGCCGTCGGGATTGGGCGCCGCGATCCTTCCAATCTTCAAGAAAGGTGCCAAGGAAAGCTCTTCTTGTGGTCATGCTTTTCTGAGTCGAAAGAATACTCCAGACGTCATCAGCTGTATCTCACAAGTTGATTCATATGGCCTGACTCTCGAATCACTACAACTGCCCGGCTCAAAGCACTATCGGAAAGGGAGCGGCCTGCCCCCTATTCCCATTTGTCTAGCTGTCGCCGATTTCAGGCTACGCAGCCAACGGATGGCCGTCCGTCGTCAAAAGTGAGACCAACTCCTTCAACACATGGTCCTTTGCCAATCGAAGATAGACCTCAAAGCGTTCCACAGGATCCTGAATCATAGGTCCAAAGGGTGTCGGCTTTCGGCCCAGGAAAATCCCCCTGGAGAAGCTCCGCGACAACCTGGACTCCTTCGAGATTTCCTAGTCCACAGTACCCGGCGGAAATAGACTGGCGAACACGATTCCGGCAACGGTACGACCGGCGCTCTAATGTCGTATGATTACCGATTCACCAGCGCACAGAGCCAGGCGCGACGCGTTAGCGCAGAACTGTCCCGAGAACTTGCCTCAAGAGCTTCTCTGCGAACTGTTCTACAAACTCTTCATCCTGGGGCTTCATTACATACTCTCCGATTCTGTTGTGAGCAATACTGCAGCGCACCCTGTAAATCCAGTAAGCGGCCGTTTTCAGGCAGAGGATCTCGAACGCCTCCTGCTTCGGTTCCTTTCCACTCAGGATACCGGATTTCTTAGCTCCTTGTAGGCTGAATCCCGGCCCTCTGATCATCTGCTCAAACTGATTTTGCTTATCACTAAAGGGGTTTCCGTCTTTCCCGAACGCAAAAAAAATGGCCCGTGTTGTGGGATCCCATTTCCGCTCCTTGCAAATCTCCTCGATGCACTTTGCGATTACTCCTCTGTCCGAACATTTCTCGATGACTAGCTGCTTCAATCGATCAAATTCGTCCCTCTTGTGCTGCGAAAGGATCTGCCCAATTCCATGCAAATCGTCCCCCAATTTCTTGATTCTCTCCACAGTGTCATGATCAAAGCTAAGTTCGAGCAGATGGTAGAGCTTCAGATACCTCTCGAAGGCAAACGGAAGCATTGCAGATCGTTGCGCTGCCGCTTTGTGAAGAGATGTCGGCATTACGATTCCGGACCATGCGACGATGGGCTGGGGCGCCTGAGCGGCCTCCGAGTGGTGGAGTGTCTCTAAGTCGCTGTGCCAAAATCCGCCCCAAACAGCGCTGGATTCCATAAATCTCGCTCTGTACTCCTTGATCCGCTCCGTCCTGACCAGAAAGTAGTTCCGGGAGAACTTTCCCACTTGCGCAAACTGATCGGGCGCAACCTCGAAAAGATAAGCAGATAGATATGCTGCACCAAATTTTTGAAGCTCATACTCCTCGTCTTTGCACATCAAGATCATGCCGAGGGCGTGATTCTGCTCATCCTGTACGTCAATCACTGTGCCATTCGAGAAACTCGACGATGCACATATGATTGGAAGCGGATATAGACCATCGACCGTGCAGACACCCTCTACAGAACCGATGGTGAGGGATGGATCAGGAAGGTTGGGTCCTTCGGCCTGAGCGATACTCTTGTAGTCCAAATAGAACATCGGGGGTCACTCGGCCTCGCTCACCCACAAATCGCCGAGCGTCTTCTCGCCGCCTTCACGGAAAAACTCCTTAAAGGCTCGGAAGAGCAGTTTCCTTGTTGCGAATCCTACATTTATTTTCTTGGGATTGAATCCAGCTACTACTCTTTGATAGTTTTCCAGTCCCAGTGGGTCGTTCCCGGGCTTCGCGGAAGATAGGCTCTTGGTCAACTTCTTGATTGACGAGGCTGTGCGTTTTGCCCGATCGGCGGACGTTGCGTAGTCGGCAATAGCAGCGAAAAACGCCAACATGACGTTATCACCGCCAAACCACGCGAGACCCGTTGGAACCTCACTACTGAGGGTGCCGTCATAAACTCGGCACCCTTCAATATCCAACTTGACGTACTTTGACAAATGCGACGTGAATTCTTTATAGAGAGAGTTCAGCTCATCTTCGCTTCCGGACAAGATTTCCTCTTCGACAATGGTCTGCGCTACGACATTTTCCTTTGCAACTTCAGTCCCTTTAATCAGGAATGCCTGGTAGCCAACTACAACCTTGTCAAAGCCATACTTGCCCGCTCGATTCCGTCTGGTGGACTCCCTCTCAAGCAATAACTCCAGGCCCGGAATCTCTGATTCAAGCTGAGTCTTGAATGTGGCAAATAGTATTTCCAATTGGTGTCGCATCGACATCGGTTTTTGGCCGGCATTCAACACGATGATCCGGTAGATCAGATTGCTGGGGTCGTCCTCCAGCCAGAATTCAACGAGTAGCTTCTGATCAGTTCTAAAAGTGTGGTTGGACTTCCTGATGTCATCGAGAATGAAGGTTCGCTGCAGGCCATCAAGAATCTTGACGCTGCCAGGCTTTACCAGCTTCCTGACCAAACCCACATCGTCCCCTCTGTCAAAGAGGCGCTGGAGATTGCTAACCTTCTCGGGATCGTATGCCAGTGTGATCGTAGGAAGCAGGGCTCCTTCCATGACGTCTTTCCTGAGACGATCGTAGCCCCGATGCCTTTCTTTGCGTCGCTGAATCGCGAATTCATGGAAGTCTTTGCCCACAAGGTTGAGGTAGTCATCGACGGTTAGCTGTGCATAAACAACTCGAGTTTTTGTGCGCTGGTCAGTCGTCTTTCCGAGAATCGTCATCATTGTACAAACATGCTCCCTGTCAATTTGGCCGCTTCGCCATTCGCCGCCGCGCACAACCGTGCGCTTCAAACGTCACGCGATCCCTGGCCATTCTATTTCACTTGCCTGTGGAGAGAATTGGCAAATCAAACCCGCCGCACACTGAGACCGTTGGCGCCCCATTTTCTTGGCCGCTGTACGACTGACGACAAGCCGCCGGAATGGACTTGAACATCCAAAGCAACGTCACTCCTACGGACGCGACGGGCATGTTAAGTTCGCACGGCGGCAGGGAGATTACCTTACGAACCACTTCCTTAACGAGTAAATGGAGTATGGAGGAGCAAGGTAGGCCCGCAAGTCTCAGCGGGAGACGGGGTTCGAACCCGCGACGTCCAGGTTGGGAAAATGCCCGACGTTTGTTTATCAAACACTTCCCTGTACACTGCGTTCACAGAGACCTATGGAATTGCGCCATATGTGACGCTCCGACCGTCTTCGTCGCTTAACGGAGTAAGTTCTCTGCGCTTCATTTTTCTACATATGAGTGCGCAACCACCGATCCGACCGCGCGGCATTTTATCGTGCCGAAGCATAAGCCAGTCGAGTGTACGAAGATGAGAATATGGGATTCGGTCTTACGCCCGCCCGGCCGAGAACCCTAACCGATGAGAGACTATTGGCTTGTGAGTTGACTCCGCTTTTTTACGGCAGCCACGGCAGGAAATGTAATCTTTCGAACTCGTTGGCCTGCGAGGACGTAAAGGTTCCCGGCAATGTCCACAGCTACGCTGTTCGGGCTCGCTACCTGAGCGAGCGCTGATGGTCCTCCGTCGCCACCAAAACCGAACACTCCGTTTCCACCTATCGTTGTAATCGTCCCACCAGGTGTTACCTTCCGTATACGTTGGTTGTTCGTGTCGGCTATGTATAGGTTGCCATGTTGGTCAACAGCAAGGCCGTTCGGCAGACTCAGTTGTGCTTGGAGTGCGGGGCCATCGTCTCCGCTGAAGCCATAAGAGGAGCCAGCGAACGTGTGGATGCGCCCATCCAATGTGAGCTTGAGAACTCGAAAACCATCCGCGATGAAAAGATTTCCGGCGCTGTCCACAGCGACTGCTCGGGGTTGAAGCAGATGCGTCGATGTCGCCACAGCGTTGTCTTGAGTTGCGCCTGACACGCCATCGCCGGCAATAGTCGCTATGATCCCGTCCAAGGTGATTTTTCGCACTCGATAGTTGGAGGTATCCGCGATATAGACAACTCCTTGGCTGTCCACGGCAATGCCTTGTGAGAAATTGACTGTTGAAGAAGTTGCCAGTCCACCATCGCCGTTAAATCCAGCCGTTCCGGTTCCAGCGAAAGTCGTAATAACGCCGTCGATTGACGATACTTTTCTGATGCGTTTGCTGTCAGCGATGTACAGGTTGCCGTCACGATCGACGGCTAATCCTCGTTCGGTGCATAACGATATGAGTGTTGCTGGTCCACCGTCGCCAGTTGGAGTGTCAGGGCATCCTAAGTAGTTCGTGTTCCCAGCCACGGTGGTGATGATTCCCGCCGGGTTCACTTTTCGAACGCGTGAGAAATCGCCGATAAAAACGTTTCCGACCGAATCTACAGCCACTCCGCTCATGTTATTCGAGAATGACGCCGAAAGAGCCGATCCATTGTCCCCCGCCAATCCGTAGCTGCCGTTCCCCGCAACGGTGCTTATGATGCCAACAGGCTCTAGAGGCGGGGTGACTAGTATTCCCGAGAACGGAGTAGAGGAACCATGTGATGTGTTTACAGTGATCGTATGCATCCCAGGTTCAGCACCGAGAGTTACGGACAGCGAGACCAGTAGGCTCGCGTAGCCGCCGCCGCTGATCGCAGCAGTCACACCCGATCCGGATACAACTACGGACGAAACTCCGGAGAACGAGTAACCGGTGATGGTCAGTGCCTTTACACTCGCTTGGGGGATCTCCGATCGGGAGAGACCAGTAATCACGGGCGGGGATGTATTGGTGCCTATAAAAAACGCATTGAGCAAGCTCGCCGAATTCCCGCCATAGCTAGAAGATTGGCCGACAGTCAGAGACCAAAGCCCGGTTGCAACGCCCGTAATGTCAAAAGTAGCTGTCAGGTGTTGGCGATCAACCGCGGTAACGTTCGATCCAAGAATATCGGGAGCGCCTGCCCTGGTGAGTTTGGCAGACATTCCACCAAAGAAATTCGATCCTGTGATAGCCAGTGCGATCGTCCCGGCGTTCGGCGCACTTGCCGGATCAATCGATGTAATGCCGGGCGATGGAACTGGCAGTCCGGAAGCGTCGCTGTACCAAAGCTCCCCTGACCCAAGGCTCGCATATAACCGATCGTCGTCTCCTAACAACAGTGAAACAGGCGCAGAGGCAAATGACTTCTTCCACAACTCCGACCCTGTCAATCCGTCGATAGCCACAACCGCGTTTTCCGAACTCGATATTGTGAATATGTTGTTCCGCGCGTCGGAAATTATAGCCGCGGGCAAACTACTCAACGTCCATGCCGGTGAGCCGTCGGTATAGATGGCCTTTAACTGACCCTGATTCGGCCCAACGATGATACCGGCAGGCAAAACCGCGGAGATGCCTTGAAAAAGCCCGCCGGGGACTGAGCTACAGCCGAGTTGATAGGTGCATCCTAGTAGGAAGTCGGTGAATCCGTCACCGCCGCCTGTATACAATGCATCCCATGGAGCATATGCAAATGTATTGCTACGCGGTAAAAATGACGCGCTGAAGAGGTCCTGTCCATCGAGCGTCGAAACTCCCCGCTCCAGACTTGTATAGCCTGTCTGCCCCATAAAATACGCTATCGTTTCGTGAGTGGAGAGGACTACTTGAGAATATCCCCGAAAAGTCCCACCCAGTTCCCACTTGATGGAGCCGTCCGGTCCTATCGCACTGAATTTGGCGGGTGGACCAACATAGCTCGCGCCCGTAATCATGTATATCGTTCCACCATGGTCGATCGCGAGCGCGCTCGTTTCATTGCCATAGTTAACACTGAGCGGGGCCGGCCAGACATTGCCTCCCGTATTTCTGTTTAGAGCGGTCAGAGACGCAGGAGTTGAAACGTAGACTGTTCCCGATGGCCCGATCGCCACATCCGAGATGGTACCCATGTCTCTAGTCCACAGCAACGTTCCGGCACGCGATAACAAACTGATCTTTCCCCCATTGTTAAGAAGAAGGCTACCGTCGCCAGAGATCCTCATGAGCGCGCCCGGGGCATTGATAAGTAATGGCTGAAACGAGGGAGTGCTCTCTGGGCCTTTTGCAGGACTGTTATTGGTGCGGGATCCGTTGTATCCGCCCATTCTCCAACCCTGTAGGGATTCTGGCAATTGATCGTGCGTTGCTGCCCAAAACAAGTTGTAGAGCGCCGCCACATGACCTATTGCCGCGCCGCCCAAAGTGCGGAAATCACTTTCTACAATACTGCTAGGAACTGTAGAGAATCTGTCGGCGTGGGAGAACTCACTGCTCCCGTATTGCCCCTTAGACAGGATACTCTCCTCAACTCGCGCCAGTGATAGGTCCTGTTTGCGATAATTCACCTCCAAGATGTCATGTGATGGAGGGCAAATTAGTTGCCCCTGAAGAGAGCCGCACTGCACAAAACTCGAAGCGATCCCATCATAGAGATAGATCGCATCATCAATAACGTCGTACTCATAATCACGGCCGCGTTCAAGGGCAGTCCCAACACTTCCTGCAGTCAGGGGAAAATGAGTAGACTTGTAGAGGATTACCGAAAGCGGTGGTTCCGATAATCCGGGGACTAGCGCTCTGAGATAAAAAGAATTATGGGCTTGAGGGATGTTCGATGTTGCGGGGGCGCCACAACTAAAACCGTAGGAGTGCCCCGGGCAATCAGGGTGACCGGAATCGTCGCTAGCGTACTTTCTTGCCTTCGTGGCCATGCTGTAAAACAGTCTCCTGAGGTCGTCCTGCCAACCACGCGAAAGGCTCGGATCAATGCAAGCTCTGTTAGTTGTTGGGGTCGCATAATCTGGCAAACACAATTGGCTGATATCAGGTACTTGGACCTCTAAGGAGTTGAAATTAACAACCTCATGCTTGGGAAAAATTCCTGCCGCGCCAGCTTCGCGTTCCAGAAAGCTTCCCCATACCTCGTGTGAATCGGGTCCTCCAGTAAGACTATCCCCGTGTGGATCTCGATGAGTGTGTGCCGGCGATGCCATGTCTTCAAGTAGATGACTGACTCGCCCGAGATACCAGTACGCCAAACCCTTGTTGCTGCTGTAGGTAGCCACCGCCGCCTCAAATAGAAAGACTGCTTTTTGGACGGCACTCATCTGAGGACCATGTTCGGGAAGACCCGCGGGGACAGCAACCTGGCTAGGTACGTTAAGGCCCTGATCATAGCCGTCATCGGGGTTCCAAAAATGTTGGACGAAACGGTTTGTTGCATCCCATGGCAGTCTTCCGAGACAAGGGTTTGGGCTAGGAATCCGATAGGCGGCTGGTCCGTGGTCCTCGTCGAGCATTCCTTCCAATAGAGACGAACCGGTTTCGCTCTCGGCGCAGGTGCCCTGTGTCGGCGGCGCCAGGTAGTCATACTGTCCTAGGAAACTCGGGTTCGATTGCTCAACCTCTTGGACAAATGCCGCATTTAAGTGCGCATCTTTGAGTTTCAGAAATGCCTGGAATCCGATCCACTGATGAGACCACTCGTTGTAAGCCGTCGCACGCGGGGCAAACATCAAAACGGACGCTACGACGAACAAGGAAATCGCACGATTCTTGAGAAAAGGCTTTATCTGCCAGCGAAGTGTACACATGGATTTACAGGCTGTAGTCGAAGCAAGCATCGAAACTAACAAGGTGTCGCAGGATTGCCAGCCACCCCCTGTTCGCTACCGCAATTTGCTAGGCGCAAAAGGCGCACGAGCCTCTTTCTCCTGTCTGAACTTTGTTAAGTCCAACGCATTAGATACGACAGATTGGAGGCGGTCAATGCGGTTTTGATGAGTGTTTTTTAGCACATCGATGTCAACTCTTGACGCGTGTCGCAAGGCTTCGACATTTCGGCCACGACACAAATCGTCAACAATCAACGAAGGGCTCCACGGCTCCGTCCGGGAGTACCGCTCCCCCAAAACCAAGCCCCCCGCGAGGCGAACGGGCCGACACGACCACCGAGCGCCAATAAGTCCCTAGACATACCGCCGTTGAACTGAGAGCAGCCTTATACGTGCACCGTGCGTGCGCCCATAAGAAACAGAAACGCACGGTCGCGATTGGCGGAAACCTCCAGTGTTATAGTCGCCGGAATGTCCCTCCCTATCCACGTCGATGCCTATGCGGGCCACCGTGCAGCCGAGCGGCCCCGACGCTTTGAGCTAGACGACGTGGAGTATCGAATCTACGCGTGGGAGCGCGAGTGGCGCACGCCGGATAGTCGATGTTTTCTCGTCCGCGCTGAAGGCAAGCGATACATTTTGTGCTGCGACAAACAGTCCGGCGAGTGAGCTTTGGAGAGCGAACTTGACGGGGTTGAGCTACTCGCAAGACCCGACATCGAGATTGCGACCGTTGGACCGGAGGTGATTCGCGAGGCGGAGTCGCGTATTGCGGGATGCGAGCGATGTCGGCCTAAAGGAGTCGGATCATCTATTCGACAGCATCCTGGCAGACGTGCTGGACAAGCCCGGACCGTTCGAGTTCGTCCTGACAGCGGCAGCGCAGTGCCCGGGTTGTGGCGCAGCGATGTCGGAGAAGACGCTCGTTTCGCCCCAGGGCCGGATAGAAGTCGAAGCAGATGTCATGATGCGCTGATTTTGATTGGCAGGGCCTTCTTTCGTTAAACCGCGCTTTGCTAACTCTCTCGGAGGTAGAATCTCGGTCTGTGGCTGCCGACCAACGTAATGAAAAGCTTCAAGTTCCAGGGCGAGATCCTGATCCGGACTCTGAAGTTGAGAAACGGATCAAGCTCGGTTGGTCATTGGTCGGGATGTTCTTTAGCGCAGGAATGATTAGTTTTACTCTGAGTAGGCTGGGCATTACCATCCTCCCTGAAAATCCCTCTTCGCTCGATTACGTCCGAGGTTCGGCATTTGTAATCGCATGTGTGAATGTCGGGACCTGGATGTGGTTTCCTCTCGAAGATTTGAGGGTCTTGAGAAAGTGGGTGCATACGAAGCGCAAGCTATTCCCGAGACATACTTCCGAGACTTGGGCAATCATCTTGGCCACAATACTCCTTCTAGCTTCGGTACTCGGCGCCCTCTCAGGCGCAGTCTGGTTCGGAGTTGCTGGTGCCGTCGCCTACCTATGGAACTTTATTGGCTTTGCGTACGTCCGCAAGCACGTCGCGATAGCCGCGAAAGAATCACGACTTGTCTTCGAAGAGCAAAAGGAGCCGACGCGCACGCTCTTCTTGCAAGCACTCGATGTTGTCGAACAGCACTGGACTTGCAACTACCCAAGACTCTTTGGTGGCTGGCAACAGAGGAGACACTTTTCCCTTTTTGTAGCTTTCACGATCGCAGCCATTTTGGGTTGGAGTGGCACGATCGTCGAAAGTTCCTTCCTAAAAATACTCTCTTACTCGATTGGAATACTCACTGTGATTGCGGCTGAAGTCTCGATAGCCATTTATCGCGACCGACGGGACAAACGGCTGGCGGCGCTTGAACAGGAAATAGGCGATCCCACCGCGTCTTCTATCTAGCCCAAGTTTGGTTCGAAGTCCCGTGCACGAGCAGTTGCTGCATCCTTGCGGATACGCTTTGATCGAGCATCTTCGATCCGCACGGAGGGATAAAAGTTGAAGCGCCAATAGCGTAGAGCATAACTTTCCCCCCGAGAGGCCCATCGTGCCCAAAGAACTCTACCCGTCATCCTATGAGTGTGACTGCTGCCATCAATCGCATTTCTTCTGGAACACTGTTCTGGAGTGCAAGCAGAAGAGCCAGAAAAAGCCTGTCTATCTGGGTGATGCTGACGCCGAAGAGGACACTATCGTTTTTGAAAAAGGTGAAATGACGGAGATTCCTTTGTCCAAAATCCCCGCTCGTTCGTCCCCGCAAGAACCCACGATGAGTAAGCCGGGCAACGCAGCGGTTTTGAGTTTGATCATTCCCGGCCTGGGGCAAATCTATAACGGCAAGTTCTTACGCGGCATCTTCTGGTTGATCATCACGCGAGAGATATGGTTGCCGTTCCCTGGTAGCCAACGACTTTTGACGAGTAATCATCTTCAGCGACCTTTCTGCTATGCCTGCACGGCCGCGTTCTATGCTGATGGTGGCAAGCTTTAGGGATTATCCTCGGAGTTGCGGTCTCGGGGCTCTTGTTTCTGATTTTCAACGGTGGCCGTTCGTTTGGGGGAAGTCGAGATTGCCCAAGCGGCCGTTCTCAGATATCTGATCCATGCGCGGCGAGCCCTCGGGTAAACTTCGAACAGCTTTGAGGCGACGGCAAGGGAAGGCAGGACGTCTCGATGAAAAGGAGCAGGCACGCATGAAGATTCTCGTGTTGGGCGGAGATGGCTATTGCGGATGGCCAACGTCCCTTCATCTTTCGAGAATCGGATGGGATGTGGGCATCGTCGATAACTTCTACCGTCGGCTTTGGGATTACGAACTTGGCGAGGAAAGCCTGACACCCATCGCAACCCTGCAGGAACGCGTGCGCGTCTGGCAGCAGCTGACCGGCCTGTGTATGCAAACCTTTGTCGGCGACATCAATAATTACCCGTTCATCAAAGGCGTCTTCGAACGATTCACGCCGGATGCTGTGGTCCACTTTGCCGAGCAGCGATCGGCACCGTATTCGATGATCGATCGCGAGCACGCCGTCTTTTCGCAAATCAACAATGTCGTCGGCACCCTCAACATTCTTTACGCCATCAAGGAGACAGGACGCGACTGCCACCTGATTAAGCTCGGAACGATGGGGGAATACGGGCAGCCCAACATCGACATTGAGGAAGGCTTCATCGAAATCCATCACAAGGGACGCACGGACACGCTGCCATTTCCTACACAGCCGGGCTCGTTCTGTGACCTCTCCAAGGTTCACGACAGCCATAACATCAGGTTCTGCTGCCGTACCTGGGGACTCCGGGCGACCGATCTGCACCAGGGAGTAGTTTACGGCGCCCTCACGCCGGAAATCGCCACAGACGACCGGCTCCTGAACCGGTTCGACTACGACGACGTTTTTGGAACCACCCTGAACCGCTTCTGTGTGCAAGCTGCCATTGGCCATCCGCTCACGGTCTACGGCAAAGGCGGACAGACTCGGGGTTTCATCGATATCCGGGACACCGTTCGATGCATCGAGCTTGCCGCCGGCAATCCGGCCAATGGAGGCAAGTATCGGGTGATGAATCAGTTCACCGAACAATTCAGCGTCTCCGATCTTGCCGGTAAGGTGCAACAGGCCGCCATGAAACTTGGGCTGAACGTTGTTATCGAGTACGTCAGCAACCCGAGAGTGGAAAAGGAAGAGCACTATTACAACGCGAAGCACACGAAGCTGTTGGAGTTGGGTCTTGAACCCCACAACCTCTCGGATGGGTTGCTCGATTCGCTGCTTAGCATCGCCCTGAAATACAAATATCGAGTCAATCAGCACGTGATCGACCCGACCGTCAATTGGCGCGAAACCGTCAACCGACGGGTCAAGGCGACAGAACTTAGAAGTGCAATGTTGACAGGCGTCGGTCTTAGCGATCGAAGCGCGATTCCCATCACCGTCGGACACGAAATTCGACGCCCGAGGCTTGGCAACCCACAGGCGGTTAAGAAGAAACCACATCAAGATCACAGGCTTACCGACCCTGAATTTCCGGCGAGCGATGGAAGCGAAGTCGTGCTGTTCGCCGGGCGCGCAAAACGCTCAGAGGCTTATATAGTTCAGTGCTTTGGAGTCTTGGGCGCGTGGGCCAGAATCAATACGGAAGTATGGAATATTCTTCTTAGGAGTTCGACTCACGAGATCACCGGCGCCGATATCGATACCCTTGCGGAGTCCTGCGTTGCAGATCCTAACGACGTGTTGGCTGTTCTCGCCTTGCTTTCTGGGCCGAAGGCCGCGTTCCTGAAAATGGACTATATCGATCAGAGAGGCGAATACGCCTCCAACGTAACTCAAGACGAAGTTAGTAATCGCTTGAAGGCATGGTGGAAAACCAAGACGATGACTGATGAGGAGTGGCGTTCTTGGGCCGGAAACGTGAAGGTCACATGGCGCCCCGTTGACCTAGGGGTGGATCAGCAGTGAATGAGGGGATCGACAGCCTAGCGGCCCTGACTGAACGGCTCAGGAGAAGGGCACCTGCCTATTTTGACTTGATCACTTCAGATAGTTTGGAGGAATTTGAGGCCGCCTTCAACGCTCTCCTCGAAACGGCCATCTTTCATATGGAAAAAAACAGCCGAAATCTCGCTTCCCTTGACGAGGAGGGCTTAACAGCAGTGCTGGCGGGCACTCTCACAATGCCAGGATTGGTGGTTACCCAAGAGCAGAACTCGAACGGCCATGTCGACTTGACGATCGAGGTTAGTCACTGCACTCCTGCCAGGACAAAACTCGGGGAGGCAAAAATCTACTCGGGGCCGAAATATCACATCAAAGGCATGGGGCAACTACTTGGGCGGTACACCACAGGGCGTGAAACATCGGGTCTCTTGATCAACTACGTCCGCCAAGCTAACATCGCGCGGATCGCGACGGTCCTGATGGCTGAGTTGGACACGAAACTCCCCGAGGATCAAGTCGGCTCCTGCCAGGGCCATACCCTGAAGTGGTCGTTTACAACGAAACATCGGCATAGCTCGGGTGAAATCCTGTCGCTTTCCCATGTCGCCTGTAACCTCCATTTCTAGTAGTCTTCTGCGGCGCAAAGAATTGACCGGTAATCCTGGGTTTTGCCTCAAAGCCTCCGAGGCGAATTGAAAAGCGTCGAAACCTCGACAGCATTCAACCACTCGCTTGGGCACGGTTTAAGCAGTTTCTTCAGCGCCTCCCGTTCATGATTCTCCGGATCGAGCCACGCGTCCTCATCCGAGCTCGCCAGGATGACCGGCACTCGATTCGTGAATCTCGGTCATGAACTCGTTAGCCGCAGTGGTCAGGATCGAAAAGGACGGCCGTTCGCCGGGGTGGCCAGGATGCCGGGTGTCCCAAATCCCCGCGACGCTCATCATTGGTTCGTCTTGGAGATAGACCTTGAACGGACGCTTCCTGACAAATGGAAATGGCTCCCGTTTTGTGAGGAATAACATTACTATTCGTTCCCCAAGTGTTCAATGCAGACCAAGCCCACGCGCCTCAACCAGGCACCTAACATCTTTTCGGGAAGATTGACTTCGAATTCATTCGGCGACGGCGTTTCCTCGTCGAATCGCAAATTCTTCCATTTGATAATGATTGTGCTAATGATGCTATCGGCCTCTGGAGCTCTAGCAGCTACTGTGACTTGGACTGGAGGAGGTGATGGCGTTTCATGGGGCGACGCACAAAACTGGAGCGGCAATGGCGTACCGGGGACTACCGATGATGTTGCGATTGGAACTATCTCCGGCAATGGCACCATCAGCATCACGACTACCGTCCAGGTTAAGAGTCTTACGAGCGCCGCAGCGATCAATATCTCCGCCGGCTCGCTCACCTTGTCGGCTCCATCGAGCACCGTCGCACTGACCATCGACCACGCGTCCCTCACAGTCATTGGCGTCGGCACTACCTTTAGTGCCACAGGTCAAGTAACAGTCGCGGATGCCACTTTAAACGCCCAGGCCGGAGCCACCGTTTTGTTTCCAACGTTGACGACGCTTTTGCGAATGAACCTCAGCGCCGATGTGGGTGGCAAGCTGCTGTTTCCGGCGGCGAAGATTTATTCTGGTGACTCGGACGCGATACCACCGCCAACCCACAATTATGCGATCCAGGCAAGTGGGGTGGGCAGCCAGATTGACCTTTCATCATTAGCCAATTTGACGGGAACGTTCGGTATAGATATCTACGGCAATCGGGTTAGTTCTAGGCAAGTCTCCATCACTGCCAGTAGTGGTGGAGAAGTGGACCTAGCGGGTGCCATCACCGGCTATACAAGCCTGTCCTTGACGGATGCAACCTCAGTACTCAACGTTGATGGCGTCACTAGTGCGAAGGACACCGACATCCGCGTCAGCGAAGGTGCGATGCTCAACTTCAAGAGCCTGACGACGCTGACAAACGTGTTCCTCGACGCGCTTAGCGGTGGGAAACTGTTATTTCCCGCGGTGAGGACGCTTCTAAACGATTCATACAACGGCAGTTATATCACTGCCAGCGGGACCAGCAGCAAGATCGACATGTCGAACCTGAAGCAGATGACAGGTATCGATATCGGTCTCGTCGGTTCTCCTTTCTATAACCTTAGAGTGAATGCCGAAGAAAATGGGGAAGTGGATCTTGGCGGGGCCATCATGAGAACCGATCTCTACAGTGGTTCCGGATCGGGGCTCAATCTTGCAGCCGTAACAAATATTAACAACGCCTTTGTCCGGTACGACGAGTTCGACCCTTTCGTGGTCCCGACGAACTGGAATCTGACCATGGGCGACGGTGTCTACTTGAATGGGTACCCAAATCTGATAAATAAGAGCACGCTCAGAAGCGTTGGAGGTACGCTCAGAATCGGCAGCCCTTTTGTCAACCAGGGCGTACTGGACGTAGGGACAGGGGGCACCATTCTAGCCGTCAACCTTCAGGTGGACGATCCTGGCATCCTCAAGGGTGTCCCCAGTGGAAATCTTACGGTCAGCGGAGACCTGCTAGGTAGCACGCGCAACAACCAACTATTCGCTCCACTAAACACTGTAACTTTTCAGTATCCCGCTTATTACATGTCGGCCCCATATCCGCAAAACTTTGAGGCTATGAGCCAGGACCTTGGCCCCACGTCTGCTGGATTGGTGAATAATTTCGCTTACGGCCGGTTGGCGGTCGGCACCAATTCCATCCTTCATCTAGTCGATCAGTCAGACAATTCTGCAGGAACGGGAGCAGAAGCCGTCTATGCAATGTCGATCGTTGTTCCGACAGGCTCCACCCTGGACTTGGACGGATTCCACCTCTACGCTATTTCCGCCCAGATTTCAGGTGCCGTACTCAACGGAGCAGTCGCCCTGATTCCAGATACTGGCGCTTTGAGTCTTGCGACGCCCACTCCAGGAAGCATTTCGAGTGTAGGCGAGTTGGATGAATGGACTTTCTTCGGTCGAAGGGGAAGGATGGTTGCCATCCAGGTAAACCCAGGTGCCGGGGCTTGGCCATCTCCGCTTCCCCCGCAGTTGCAGTGGGCGAGTGTTCAACTCCTCGATTCTGGCAACAATGTGCTTGCCGTGGCAACAAACACAGTATCCGGAAGCACCTTAACTTTGACGAGCATCACCCTGCCCGCCGACGGCACTTACAGAATTCAAATTAAGGCTTCTCCTTCAAACTCCAACGCGACGGGTAATTACGTGGTAACCGCATGGGACGCTACACCGAATATTCGTACATTGAATCTTGGTCAGCAATCATCCGGCAGCCTTTCAAATCAGTACGGGCTAGACCAGTGGAATTTTTCAGCCGTCGCCGGGCAGCAGGTTCAGCTGCATCTGGTGTCTTTTTCATCCCCCAACCTAGCGTTCAGGCTTACCGGTCCTGGAAACTATGTCGCTTTTACAGATCTCACGGGCGATTCCAGCCTAATAAGTCTTCCATCATCCGGCGGCTATACGCTGCACGTGTACAGTCTCACCGGCGATACCGGTGCCTATAGCTTCGTGTTGAAACAGACGAGCGTCACTACATTGTCTTCGGGTATCCCCTACACGGGCACTTGGGCAGGATCGGGCCAAGCACAGTTGTTCACCATTCAGGTTCCAACCACTGGCGCGCTCTCAGTCGAACTCACCGATTCAAACTCTAGTCACTATACCCAAATCTTCGTTCGTCTCGGAGCTCAACCGCCGACTCGGGAGGCGTACAATTACGCTGCTACTGGTGGTAACGGTGGGAGTCAACGCATTCTCGTGCCTTCGGCCACTGGGGGCACGTGGAATATCCTGGTTTATGGCGAGTCAATACCTTCTCCGTTGGGAACATTCACGTTAATAGCGACGGCCACTCCAGTGGCGCTAACTGGCGTGGCCCCAGGAAGCATTGCCCCGAATGCTGTCTCAACACTAACGCTCACGGGGGCCGGCTTCAACACGGGTTCGACCGTTCGACTCATTTCCGCTAACAACACTATATACACAGCCACGCAATCCACGACCGATCTGCCCACTCAAATCACTGCAACCTTTGCGGCGGGCGCAGTACCAACCGGAACCTATACAGTCCAGGTGCGTCAGTCCGACGGCTCTTCGGCCCAGATCCCGGCGGCAGTAACCGTTCAGACTGGACGCTCTGCGTTTACGGCCAGTATCGAAGTTCCCGGGCAGATCGGATATCGCACCGCGACAACCCTCTATGTGAGCTATGCAAACACGGGCGCGGTACCCATGCCTGCGCCTCTGCTAATCCTCAGCGCGATCCAAAGGACAAGACAGGCAGCGCTGTTGACTCCGATCGCCGCGCTTCGAGTTCAGGGTTTCTGGACTTCCGCAACTCTGCCAGCGGGTTACAGCAATGCCGTTCAACTCCTCGCAAGTGGGGCCACGCCCGGAGTATTACAACCCGGGGAATCGATGCGTGTCCCGGTGTACTACAGCGGTTGGCAATTACCGTGGGATAACACGTTCACTCCGATTGAGTTCTCGCTTTCATCTATTCAAGCGGACGACGCTACTGCAGTGAATTGGGCCTCTCGGGAATCCTCCCTGCAACCGGCAGGAATTCCCGGGGTGGCATGGCACACCCTCTACTCGGGGATAGCGGCTCAATTGGGATCAACCGCCGGCGGCTACGTACAGTTGCTCGACGCCCAAGCCGCATATCTTGGTCGATTGGGCATTCGTATTACGGATGTGGATCAGCTTTGGGGGTTTGAGGTGGCCCAGGCGAACAATGCCTGGCCTGTGCCAACGTTAGGAAGCACGCTGGACGATTCTCTCCCAATCACAGGTGCGCTTTCTCTGAGTTTCAGCAGGAGCTTTGACCAGAGCATTATCGGCCGTTTCCGCTCCGGACCGCTGGGGCTGGGCTGGTCGATACCGTGGCAGTTGACCCTGAGTGTGGCCACGGACGGAACTGCGACCGTAACGAGCGGCAGCGGCGCCAGACGTATCTATCAACCAGACAGCAGGTATGCGGGCCGGTATTTTTCGCAACCGGGTGACCCCAGCGTTTTCACGAGCTCCGGCAGCAGCTACCAACTTACTGCAGTGAACGGGACCATCTCGGCCTTCAACAACGACGGCACGTTGAACTACATCCAGGATACGAACGGCAACAGAGTTACGGCAGGGTATGGCAGCGGACGTTTAGTGAGTCTGACGGCTTCGTCGGGACAGACACTCACTCTGACCTACAGTGGTGCAGGATTGATTTCAAAGGTGACCGATTCCGCCGGACGTGTCACGAACTACGCCTACGATGCGAGCAACATCCATCTCATGTCCGTAACCGCTTTCAACGGTGAGGTCACTTCGTACACATACAACACCGCCGGTGGATCCGCCTCGCAACACGCCATGACCTCCATTACATTTCCTGGCGGCACGCATCGGTACTTCGCGTATGACACCCAGGGCAGACTCGCGAGCACTTCTGTCGATGGTGGCGCGCTGCCGGCGTCTCTTTCCTATCTGGCGGGGCAAGTGGAGATCACGGATGCTCTTGGAAATAGAGCGAGCTTCTACTTCGATCACAATGGTCAGTTAGCCAAGACGGTCGATGCCTTGGGCAACCCGACTTACTTCGCGCATGACAGCTCGTACAACCTGACCAGTGTGACCAATGCACTCGGAGCGTCCGCATTTTTCGCATACAACGCTTTTGGTGCGGTCACGGCGGCCACGGATTTTCTCGGGAACACCACGAACCTCACCTATGGCGGATCGCAGAACCAACTTTCCGCCTTAAGCGACGCCAATGGCCATACGACGCTGTACTCGTACAATGCCGCGGGGAATCTGCTGAGCGCCACATTCGCCAACGGCAGGCGTGAGTTCTCCACGTACGATCCGCAGGGAAATGCAATGTCGTTTGTCAATGCGGCGGGCGAACCAATGCAATATGCGCACAACACGGCGGGCCAGCTCACGAGCGCGATCTTCGCCAATGGGTCGATCTACACCTACGCCTACGACAGTGAAGGGCATTTGGTTTCGGCCGTCGATGCAAGTGGCGCTGTGACGTTCAATTACGATCCCGTGACACGGTACTTAACGGGCGTTTTCTATCCGAATGGCAAGTCGTTGACCTTCGGCTATAACTCGGGCGGCAGGCGGACGCAAATGGTCGACCAAAGCGGCTTTGTCACTACGTACAATTACGATGTCATCGGGCGGTTGGCGAGCCTGACGGATAGTGGCGGCACAATAGTCACCTATGTCTACGCACTCGATGGACGCCTCAGCCGAAAGACTAACGGCAACGGCACCTATACGACCTGGGACTACGACGCCAATGGCAACGTACTGCACCTGATCAACTACGCACCCAATGGGTCAGTCAGTAGCCGATTCGACGATACGTACAATGCTGCGGGACTGAAGATCTCGGAAGGGACCACCGAAGGCACGTGGACCTACAGCTACGACGCCAACGGCCAGCTCATTCACGCTCTGTTTACCTCCAATAATCCCGGCAACATTCCAAATCAGGATCTCAAGTACAACTACGATCCTCTTGGCAACCGGACCAGCACCGTAATCAACGGAATCACGACGCCCTACGTGACGAACAACATGAATCAATATGTGAGTGTGGGAGGCACGCCTTACACCTATGATGCAAAGGGCAACCTCGTATCGGATGGTGTGACTGAATACACTTACAATCAGGTTAATGAACTGACAAGTGCGAAGAACGCTACGACGACCAACGCCTATGTCTACAATGCGCTGCGCCAACGCATCGCTTCAAATGCTAACAGCCAGACTACCCAGCACCTTATGGACCCGGTAGGGCTTGGCAATGTGGTTGGCACGTATTCTGGCAGCGGAGTACTTGTCTCCCGCTACACGTATGGACTTGGATTAGTCAGCCAGAATGCAGGCGGCGAGATCCGCTACTATGATTTCGATTCGTTGGGAAGCACAGTTGGGCTCGTAAATAACGTGGGATCCTACATCAATAGGTATAGCTATCTGCCTTTTGGCGGCAGTCTCATAGCTACGGCTAGCGCACTCAATCCGTTCGAATTTGTCGGAGAATGGGGAGCGCAAAATGCAGGAGGCGGGCTAAGCGCTATGGGAGCGAGAAACTACTCTCAGGCGCGCGGAAGATTCATTCAGGTGGATCCAATTGGTGTCTTGGGAAGCGGAACAAATCTTTATCGTTATGGCCAAAATAATCCCATAACTTACATAGATCCCTCAGGGCTCCAGAGTTACTTAGAGGCAGAATTCGATGAATTCCAATATTTTGAAAAAGGGGAATTGGAGGGGCCGGCATCTGGGCATCCACTATTCTGGACGCGTTTTTCATACCTCGCGGAGGACGCAAGTGACCGCGCAGAGGACTATCAGTCAGAGCACGACAAGCCGATGACCTTTCCAATGGGTGAGGGGCCACTGGATCCCCGGTCGCCAATTTTGGTGCCAGAATCGGCTTGCCCTCAAATAGGAAATCCGGGTGGACCCCCTCTAATATGCGTGCCAGACTCTTGGTATGACTATCACGGTGAGCCGCTCGGGCGTCATGGCTCCATCACGCCCGGCTCTCAGGTTGTTGATGCTGTTTGTACAGACACTAGTTCCAACACGGGATTGAACGCACCTGCTGGAGCTTCGAACCCTTGCCGCCTGACGATAGCCCATCAGCCAGCCACGCCGGTTGGTTCATTTGACCCGAACGCCCTTTACGGTCCCTCAGGCTATGGGCAAGCGAACTACGTCAACGTGATCGGTCGCACCTTCGCTTACAAAATCACGTTCGAAAATGATAGGACAGCCACGGCACCAGCGCAGACCGTGACCATCACCCAGAACCTGGATTCCAACCTCGACTGGCCCACATTCCGGCTAACCGGAATCGGCTTCGCCGACCATGACATCGCAATTCCTGCGGGCACACGGTACTACCAGGCGACCGTTTCGATGACGTACAACGGCCAGACTTTCGACGTGCTCATGGAGGCCGGAATCCGCAGTGCGACCGGGCAGGTATATGCCAATTTTTATAGCCTAGATCCAGAGACGGAGTTGCCACCCTCCAACGTTCTCACCGGATTTTTGCCGCCAGAGAACGGTACCGGACGGGGCCAGGGATTTCTGACCTACACGATTTCTCCAAAAGCAACTTTGGCCACTGGAGTCGTGATTCGCAGTGTCGCCACTGTTGTTTTCGATTCGGGTCAACCCATCACCACCAATCAGGTCAATGAGCACAACCCCGGCTTGGGGATCGACCCCAGCAAAGAGGTGCCGGTTACAACTGACGCCGACCCCCCAAACTCCAACATGGGCGCTCTTCCGCCGACCAGCAGTGCAAGCTTTGGCGTTACATGGTCCGGGACGGACGTTGGGGCGGGAGTGATTGGATATGACGTTTACGTCCGCGTCGACGGCAGCAACTGGACCTTGTGGCAGGCTAATACGACCGCCACATCGGCTACATATGTTGGTCAGCCGAGTCATTCCTACGGCTTCTACGTAGTAGCTCGCGATGGTAGCGGCAACGTTGGGCCTGCGCCAACCAATACGACGCAAGCACAAATACAAACATCAATACTCCGCCGCCAGGGTGGTCAGTTGACCAGTATCGATTAACCAAGAGCAATCGCTTTTCTGCTTTTCTTAAGAGCCGTGGTCTTCGTGCAAGACGGATCGCATCCAGACTCCATTGCCCGCTCAATCCTGACTGGTTACCTGCCCGCCTCGTCTCGTAGCAGGTGTAGAAATTACCGTGAAGATGGCGGCACTGCTTGTTCCCGCCGTTGTGCTCACGAACACATTGTGGGGCCCCAGTGTGGCATTCGCCAGGATCGCCAACGTGGCTGTGGCAGAAGTCGAGTCGCTCACGGTGAGATTGCTGACCGAGATGCCGCTGCCGGCATCGACAGTCGTCGAAGAGAAAAGATTGGTTCCGCTTAAGATGACACTTACGGCCAGGCCCTGACCTCCACTGCTTGGAGTGATTCCCGATAGCGTTGGAGGTAGTAGAGGAATGACCGAAAACGTTACGGAATTACTCTGTCCACCAGCAGTGGTGACAGTAATATTGCGGTTACCAAGGCTGGCATTAGGTGAGATCAGGATCACAGCCTCGATCAGCGTCGAATTGACCACGGCGACACTGCTGACGGTAATTCCTGCACCGGCATCGACCGTCGCTGGAGAGACAAAATTAGATCCGATAAGGTTGACTTTGAGCGTCAAACCCTGCCCTCCAGAGTTTGGAGTGATGCCTGTGAGGGCAGGAAGCGTTACTGGGGCGGATACGACTGTTCGATTCAGCCTGTTGCCTGCTGCGTCGTACGTATATGCAACGGTTGTGCCGTCGGGATAAACCACACCGGTGAGGCGGTTGAGGGCATCGTAGCTGTACAAAATGGTTGCGGCATGCGCAGCACTGACTAGGGATAACCAGAGCAGACCGATCGCGCAACACTTGCTTCGCAGACTCCGCATCTCGCTCATCGTTGCGTGTCTCGCTTGATCTTTTGGTTATTGCTCGGTGGTGGCCGAAGGACCTCGCGCTGCTCTGGCGTAATGATGGCCTGTTGACCTCCTGTAATCGACCCGGAAGGTGCAGCTTGCGGAGGAGACAAATCAGTTTCTTGCGCGTTTGCTGTGACCGGGCCAAAGATCGAATTGCACAGAGGTATGACGTATGACCAAGTGCCGCAAAAGGTCGTGTCGATCTTTCGGATCTTTGTGATAACTAAGTCGGCGATGCCCAAGCCGATGCCTTCGGTTAGTGTTGCCGTGAAGGAGAAACCGTCCTTGATACTTCCCTGTACCGCCCCCGCGAGATAGTCGCGATCTAGTCCGGCCATTTTATATCCAAATGCGAGCCCCTTCACCGCGTACGTGCCGACATCTTGTAGGACATCAACATAGGCCCCCTTGGCAAGGTCCAGTAGGTCGGCGCCGAACTCAGACCAGCCATAGAACCCCGCCGGATCGATACGGGAGAGAGGGTTGCTGTTCGTGTAGACGAAGAGGTTCAAATCCTGCGTCGTCTTAATGGTCGGTGACGGATCGACGCTTAAGAACCTGCCCTCAGCTGCCAGGTAGTACCTCGCCCTCATGAACAGCAGTCCATTGGGCTCCTGCATCACGCCAAACTGTCCGACATACTGGAACGGCTGTGCGATGGTCTCCTGCTTTCCCAGCACCGTGCCGAACTCGTCATAGGCGTAGCGATTCACGATCGTCTGAGTTCCAACGGTCATCGCCACGGTCGATCCGCGAGGGTCGAAGTGATAGATCAGCGCGGCACCGGCTAAGCTAACTCTGGCGATGAGACCGAGGCCATAGACATAGCGTGCCGTGGGTGTGCCGGTGTTGTCGGACTCGACAAGCAGTTGCGACAGCGCAGGCTGTGGGTCGACGACGAAGCGAGTCGTCACGCCATTCACTGTCCGCGCCAGCCGCGTGCCCACGCCGTTGTAAGTATATTGGGTCGTGGTTGTCCCAGTAGCGGCCTGGCTGAGTCGATCATGAACGTCCCACGTGTAGGTCGCCGTGCCCGTTTGCGTGACCCGGCTCGTAACGTTGCCGTTCTGATCCGACGCGAAGATCGTCGTGCCGGCCGTCTGGATCTGGTTCGCGGCATTGAAGGTGGATGCAACGGGGGTGGCCGGAGGCAAGGCCAGCAGTGGCTCGTCCTGGACGGCTGAAGTACGATTGCCCACAGTATCCAGCGTGTACGCATACGAGGCAAGCACGCTCCCGTCCGAGCGCCGGTTGGCCAGACTCGTCAACTGCCCTGCGGCATCATACGCAGACGTTACCGTTGTACCGTTGGAATTGACCGTGGTTATGAGTTGCCCTGCCGCGTCGTAGAGATACTGCGTGACCCGGCCATCCCAGTCCATTACGCGAGTCAAACGCTGCGCTCCGTCAAACAGATAGTTGACGCGCTTGCCATCGGGATAGATCAACGTTTTTCGATTTCCTACAGCGTCGTACTCGTATCCGATGGCCTTCCCATAGGCATCGACATATCGCGTGACGCGGCCAAGCGCATCGTAAGCGTAAGTCGTGGAGCCGACCTCGTCTGCGAGAGATGTGCGGTTGCCCGCCGCGTCGTAACCAAACTGGATCGCGGTTCCGGAGGATGGCTGAACGGTGATAAGCCGGTTCAGCGCATCATAGCTGTACGTGAGAGTGACGCCTTTCGCGTCTGTTTGTGTCTTGCGATTGCCCGCGCCATCGTAGGTGTACTGATACTGCTGCAAGAGCGCGTCTTTGGATGTGAGCAAGTGATTTTCGTGGTCGTACGTGAGCGTCGTCACGTGGTTGTTTGGATCGGTGACGGTCAGGCGGTTCCCGACCGCATCGTAGGTATAACTTGCTGTCCCGTCAGCCGCGTCCCTTACCTGCGTCAAATGGCCGCCGACATCGTAGGACATCGTCGTCACACGCCCGGCTGCATCCGTCGTCGTTTTCACGTGACCCAATAAATCGTAGGTCTGACGCATCGTGTGATTCAAAGGGTCAGTGGTCGAGAGGAGCCGATTCAGCGGGTCGTACGAAAACTGGGTTGTCCTGTTAATAGCATCCGTGACGGCCGTCTTATTGCCCACGCCGTCATACGCGATTCGCGTGACAGCACCCGTCGGGTCTGTGGTCTGTGTCAGGCGACCCTCCGCGTCATATGCAAAAGTTGTGACCATGCTCCGCGCGTCGGTCGTCGAGATTCGTCGGTCGAGAGCATCGTAGGTGTGCAGCGTCACTCCGCCGAGTGGATCGCGGACGGAAACCAGCAGATTGTTGACGTCGTAGGTAAACAGCGTGATACCGCCACGCACATCCGTTGTCTTGGTTCGGTTACCGTTCTGATCGTAGACATTGGTAACGACATGGCTGAGGGCGTCCGTTGTAGTCAGGACTCGACCAGCGCCATCGTAAGTAAAAACCGTCGTGTGCCCCAGGGGATCCGTCACCGAGCGTTTGCGGCCAATCGCGTCGTAGGCGAACGTTGTGATTGCGCCCGTCGGGCCGGTGACGGAAACGACGTTGCCGGCTGAATCGTATGCTTGCCTCGTGACGCCGCTGTTGGCGTCAGTCGATGTCAGTAACTGTCCGTAAATGTCGTATGTGAACGTCGTGATATGTCCGAGGGGATCTGTCGTGGAAAGTAGATTCCCGACGTTGTCGTAGATGAAGCTTGTAATGCCCCCAGCTTCGTCCGTTCGCGCCAGCGGATTGTTCAAGGAGTCGTACGTGATGGTAGTTTTCTGCCCAAGCGCGTTAACTTTGCTGACGACATTGCCCCGGCTGTCGTATTCGTAGGCGGTCCTGTTGCCGTTCTGATCCACGACGCTCTCGCGGTTGTTTGAGCAGTCGTAGTTGTAGTCAACTGGTCCGCCGGGCCTGTTGGTTTGGCAGTCGTAGGCATAGCTGACCGGTCTGCCAAGCCTGTCGATTTGGCTGACCAGGCCGCGACCATCGTGGACATCGACACTCGTCAGGCCCAGCGGGTCAGTGATGGACGTCCGACCCGATGTTGCATCGTAAGCAAACTGAAACCGGTTGTTCTTAGCGTCCGCCTGCCAGGTGACGACCTTGCCAGCGTCATAGATATTGGTGAGGTAGACCGATCCTCGCGGATCGGTGCCTGTCAGCAACTGTCCATTGCCATCGTAAGTGTAGGTTTCGATGCCCCCGTCCACGTCCGTAACTGACGCAAGCAGGCCCACAGCATCGTAGGCAAAAGCCACGGTGCGGGGCAGCGGATCGGTGATTGCCGTGATGCGCCCGGCTCCGTCGTAAGTCAAGGCCAACGTCCGGCCAGCGGGCTCCTGCACGGCCACAAGCCGGCCTGCGCTATTGTAACTGAGCGCAGCCACGTTGCCATTGCGGTCGGTGATCGCGTCGAGACGTCCGGCCGCCGTGAAGTGCCAACGCGCCTGCGTTTTTTTGATGACGGAAAACGTGCCGTCTGTGCCTACGCTAAGGGCGTCGTGGACGCTGGCGAAGCGAGCCGCGTAGACCGCTCCCAATCGGTCGTAGTAATCGACGTGTCCATCACCCCACCGGACCTCGATGGACTCGCCAGCGCCCACAACCTTCAGGGTCACGTTATAGCTATGAGTCCACCCGCGCCCGAGAGGACCAGATGTCGGATCCTGCGAGTTGTAGAAACGTGAAAACGCCAGGTCCATCCCGCGGCCAGGCACCGAGAGGTCCGTGTGGTCGAAGATGTAGTTGCCAGTGGCGGTATTCACGGGATCGGCGTTGAACGAGTCGGTCATCGACTTTCCGAGCCGCATGTTCGCCGGAACCGGAGAGCCAAATCCAATCGTAACTGCGTCCTGCCCTCCAGTCGCCGGAATGGCGTTTTGAAACGCGACCGTCACACCCCGGCCAAGGCTGTCACCACCGGAGGGAGCAAACCCGACTGTTACACCTCGGCCCACACTGTCGCCGCCAGATGGTGCAAACCCTATCGTTACGCCTGCCGATGCGAAGACAGGATCTTGCGCAGATGCGACAGACGGCGCCAACATGACGAGGACCACCCACAAAGCGAGCACCGCGCGTACACGGCCACGAGACGTCGCGGGGAAACAGACTAGCCGTTGTGTCCTTGTGCGTTCCATCATTTCAACGCAATCCTTGCGTAGTTTGGGAAGGCATGACGATCAGGGCTGAAACTGCGCTAGGAACTCAGACGGTAGACGGGCCGAATCGATGGCCGAACCATCGTCGCGCAGAAACGCAAATTGCGGTGCAGCACCAGGCTCCGCAGTGATTCGGACTTGGGCGACGTGTTCACGACCGGAGGGATTAAATAGTGCTGCCCCTTGTGGAACAGCGACTGTGGCGGAGACGAATAAGTACGCAAGTTGGGTTCGGTTCAACCCAGACACTTGAACTGTCGCCGACGAAGACGAGAGGGTGCCCGTCAAGGTTCCAGGCGTAACCGTCCCGGCATTGGTGGTGCCGAAGTTGATTTGCACAGGTGTGCCGACAGGAATATTGCTCGCGGCAACGACCACATTGATCGGATCGGGGAGCTGCGTCGGAAGCAGGAGGTCGACAGTGTCGACACGCTGGCCAGCGTAACTGGGAACGGGATAGCCGCCGACCGAGGTGATCGACAGAGACGAAGGAGCGGAGGGGAGAATCACCGGATTGATCGTCGACAGCACCGCAGCAGGAGCGGCCGAACCGGTAAACGAGAGTGCGCCGGCCGGAGCCTCCAAACGGATCACGCCAGGGAAAGGAGGATAACAACTACCACTAAAGTTGCACCCGCCTGAAGCCTGCAACGAACCCGTGACAGTGACAGTATTCCCCATGACTCGAATAGATCCACCGGAACCGAAGCCCCAAGAAGCAGGTCCGCATCCGGGACTGAAGCCAAAAGATCCGCCGTTGGCGGCGATTGTACCTCCGGTAATCATGACACTCGTCGAGGACGCGATAACAACCGCACCTCCGCCGCCACCACCGTGTGCTCCATAGTTTGGGGAATCGGCACAGCCCCCGCCCGCCCCACCGGACCCGCCGATTAGAGGAACGAGAGACAAGGGACCGACCCATTTTCCGTTCGGGTTCCCATCCAATTGCGGCCCAGCGCCGGGACCAAATCCCGGCAAAACTGGAGAGTAAGGCGCCCATGAACCTCCGGCAAACCCTCCAGGCCCAGGCTCATACTGGCTTCCGGTCAAATCGATCCGACCAGCAATTGTGACGGCCCCCTGCGCAAGCAAGTAGACCGGCGTGTTCAGCAGGTTCCGCTTGAAAAAGAGTTCTTTGTTAACCGGTACGTTGACGGTTGTGTAGTTGAGCACGCCGTTCGCCGGAAGCTGCACCACACATTCCGTACAACTCATCATCGACAGATCAAGTGCCCCGTCGGCTCCCGTTGACCCACTCGAAAATGTCTGCGCGTTTGCGAGAGTTGCCGGCAGTAGTAGGAGAAGGACAGCAAATAAAGTAGATGTCGTGAATGATCGTGTCACGGAAACACTCCTTGGTTCGGTGCCATCATTTCGATGAAATCAATGTCCGGGCCGACCGCGCCTCGGAAATTACAGGATACGGAGTGCGATCGTATTCGCCGTTGCCATGAACCGCAAACCAAAAATTACAGTAGCAACGGAAATTTAGTGTCCTGGGGGGAGACAGCCTAAACGCTCCTAACCAGATGCTGTCTCGCTTTATCGGTCTCGAATGTACCCTTGGGAGTTCTTACGCTTGCAGGCAGGTCCGCCGGCCATCGGAGGGAGTGTGTTCTGGAACCATCCAACTCGCTCACCACATGGTGTCCTAGTTCCGGGAACTGTGCCCATCACTGTGCCCACGAGCATCCAAAACGACCTCGCAAGAGCCAATCCCACCCAAAACAAGAAACCCGTAAGCCTCTGAAATGACTAACAACTTCAGAAACTTACGGGACTCCCTGGCCGTTTAGGAAACCGCTGCTCTATCCAACTGAGCTACGGGGCCGTCTTGTGATTCTAACCGAAGCGGCAGCCGCAGTGCGTCAAGGACCAAATGTTTCGATTTTGGTTCCTTCTCGGTCGCCATAGTTCAGCCCTATCTCGCAACCAATTCCCGATTTTGTAACTGGATGAATGCTTTCGGATCGAGCCCGAAGTAAGTACAGAGTTTCTCGATATGCGCGCGGTTGAATTCGCGCTTTTGAGCAATGAGTTCCGAGATGGTCGACACCGGTATACCCGTTGCCCGAGAGACCTCCGTTTGAGTCACGCCTTTGCTCTCGATCGACATCGCGAGCATTTGATTTGGCGGCAACGATTCGATTGGGTGCGATTTTCTTTCATATTCATCGATGACGTTGCCGAGAATCTCTAGATAGTCCTGCTCTGGAGCAGAGAGACTCGGCGCATCCAATAACTGATGAAGCATTGCCTCAGCCCGATCCAATTCGGCTTCGGACCGGATCGGCCGAAGTGGAAACGACCGGATCAATCCCAAATACTTCGCTGAAATCTTTGCCATTGCCTCTACTCCTTTTTCCATTTCCCAAGGTCATACTCTTTTGTGCGTCAAAATATGGCGCACGTAACATCTCTGGCGGTCGTAATGGATGACCGCGATCAGTCGATATTTGTTTCCGGCGATGTTGAACACGATGAATTTCCCGACCTGATCGGCACTTCCGAAGAGCTGTCGCAGATCTGCAAAAGTCTTCCAACCTGCACCTTCCACGGCCTTGATCCAGTGCCGTAACCCCGTCTCCGAATCAGGATATTCTTCCCAAAACTGCTTTAGCGGTCGGCGGGATATCAGGCGCATTGTCCTAAGTTTCGCAAATTGCGAAAGGGAGAGTCAATCCGATATTTTCGCAAAATGCGAAACCTTTTAGCGCTGCAACACGGCGGATAAGGCCTTCGAACTCGCCATAGACGCGGGTCGCTCCAGCACTCTGCTGCCCCACTTCCGGGCTGTAGAGTATCCAGAGGGATTACAATCCCTGATCGAGGAATTCGACGGTGGATCACAAACTGACCGAGATTGAAGTACGGGTGCTAGGTGCGCTGATCGAAAAGGAGATCACGACGCCGGATTATTATCCGATGTCCTTAAATGCACTGGTTGCCGCTTGCAATCAGTCGTCGAATCGTCATCCCATCCTGCATCTTGACGAAAGCACGGTGGCGGATGCGGCGGACAGCCTGCGGGAGAGGAAGCTCGTGCATCGCGTCGATCGCGGGGAGTCGCGTGTGGTGAAATATCGGCACGTCCTGTACGAGGCGATGAACTGGGGCAGGCCGGTGATTGCGGTGATGTGCGTACTGATGCTTCGGGGGCCGCAAACGGTGGGTGAGATCCGAACGCGAAGCGGTCGACTTTACGACTTTACGAGTCTTGACGAGGTGGAGTTGACCCTGAACTCGCTCATGACCGGCGATTCCCCGCTGATTACCCGTCTGCCGCGGCAGAGCGGCCAGAAGGAAGTGCGCTATTCGCATCTGCTTTCGGGCGAAGTGAGTTTTACGCCAGCGGAGGCGGAGGCGGAAGCGGAGTCTGTCCCGGAGTTGAGTCGGATTGAGAAACTTGAGAAAGACGTCGAGGATTTGAAACGGCAGTTTGAAGAATTCAGGAAGCAGTTCGAATAGGGAGCTTGACCCAGCCCACTTGAGGCTTCGCCCTATCGGGCTCGCGCTGCCTGCCAGCCTCGCTTAGTGAGGAAGCTTCACAAAATTTTCTTACGCGCTCGGTCGTCTGTCCTGCAAGTTTCTCAGTACCGGATCAATGATGAGACGTTGTAGTCGGTGAGGCGATCGCGGCCTTTGAGGAAATCCAATTCCACGACAAAGGCGTGGCCGGCGACCTCGCCGCCCAAACGTTCGATGAGATTGCTGGCCGCGAGAGCGGTGCCTCCGGTCGCCAGGAGATCGTCGGCGATCAAAACGCGCATTCCCTTCGAGATGGCATCCTTGTGAACCTCGAGGGTATCGAGACCGTATTCGAGCTCGTAGCTGATCTTCTCTGTGGCTGAGGGAAGTTTCTTGGGTTTGCGGATGGGAACGAACCCCGCTCCCAGGTGATACGCGAGAGCCGGAGCGAAGATGAAGCCGCGTGCTTCAATACCAACGACGATGTCCGGACGCGTAGGCGCAACCATCTCGGTGAGCCTGTCGATCACGGTACGGAACCCCGTCTTATCCTTCAGCAGTGTCGTGATGTCGTAAAACAAGATGCCCGGCCTGGGAAAGTCCGGAACCTCGCGAATCAGCTTCTTCAAATCGTCCATGCTCAACCTCTTTTTGATGGCTGCGCCCGTCGCTCAATGTTTCGCGCTACCGCGCTCACGCTTCGCCCGGGCTTGCATTCGCAGCCGCTCACGTTCTTAATGACTGCGCGCCTCGCCTAAGGGTCACGCTATCGCGCTCGCGCTTCGCGCCTGCTTGCATTACTTGATGGTTTCGCCCTAACGGGCTCACATTCCTCCGCTCATTCGCAGCCGCTCATCTTATTTCAAAAGATCCAATGCGGCCGTCGGCCGCCACGTCTTCTTCAACCACTTCGGAAACTCGCGCTAACGACGAGCCGCGCTCCAACTCCACGCGAAACCTGTCCAGTACTTCGCTCTCGGCTTCTCCATGCGCCTGAACATCGCCGTTCGGCAGGTTCCGCACCCAGCCCCGAACCCCCAATCGTAGCGCAACCTGCTGCGCGAAGTAACGATAACCGACGCCCTGAACCCGGCCACGAATACGATAGGTTCGCGCCTGAACCATCGTGGAACTAATGGGTGATTTCGAGCATGCGGTTCAGCGCGATCCGCGCATCCGCTGCCACGGCGCCGGGAACGGAGATTTGATTCACGATACGACCTTCGGCCAGATTTTCGAGCACCCAGAGAAGGTGTGGCGCATCGATGCGGAACATCGTGGAACACAGGCATCCGCAGTCGTCCAGGGGAACGATCAAACGGTCGGGATTCTCATTCTTAAGCCGGTTGACAAGGTGAATCTCGGTTCCGATCGCCCATTGGCTGCCAGGGGCGGCGTTCGTCACACGATTGATGATGTGTTCGGTGGAGCCGACGCTGTCTGAAAGTTGCGTCACTTCCCAGCGGCACTCCGGATGCGAGATCACCGAAATGCCCGGATACCGCTTGCGGACTGCCGCCACATGCTCCGGAAGAAATCGCTGGTGCACGGAACAGTGGCCCTTCCAAAGAATGAAGCGGCTGTCGCGAAGGCGCTGTTCGGAATTGCCGCCCAGTTCTTCAAACGGATCCCAGACCGCCATCTCGTCCAGGCGAAAGCCCAGGCTATAGGCCGTGTTGCGCCCGAGATGCTGGTCCGGAAGAAAGAGAATCTTCTCGGAACGTTCGAGCGCCCAGCGCATGATGGCGGCGGCATTTGACGACGTGCACACGGCGCCCCCATTCCGCCCGCAGAACGCTTTGATCGCTGCCGTGGAGTTCATATATGTGATCGGCACGATTCGTTCGCCCGTCACGCGCTTCAGATCGTCCCAGCACGTCTCGACCTGATCGAGTTCGGCCATGTCGGCCATCGAGCAGCCGGCACTTAAGTCGGGAAGAATGACTTTCTGATGTTCGCCGCTCAGAATATCGGCGCTCTCGGCCATGAAGTGGACTCCGCAGAACACGATGTATTCGGCCGTCTTCCGGTTCCCCGCCCATTCCGCCAATTTAAAGGAATCCCCACGCAGATCGGCAAACTTGATGACCTCATCCCGCTGATAGTGGTGTCCGAGAATCACCAGACGATCGCCCAGGCGATCGCGAATCTCGCGAATCCTCGTGTCGGTTTCGTCATCTGTAAGTTTCGTTAAGCGGTCTGGAAGGACGGTTTGAAGCATAGTGAACTTCTAATGATAGCGCGATTATTGCGGGACAAGCTCCTTTGTCGCGATTTCCCTCCTAAAGTTCTGGAACTGAACGGAGACGATTCCCTCTCCGGAGACTCGATACTCCAGCGTATCCAGTGGACGGGGCGCCGGCATGGAGAGAACCTTTCCCTCGGAATCGAAATGGCTGTGATGGCAGGGGCATTCAAACGTCCTGTCGGCGAGCAGATTTACGGTGCAATTCATATGCGGGCAGGTGCCCGAGAAAACCAGGAAGGTGTCGTCGGCATTGCGGCGCAGCCAAACGGTTTTTTCCACCGGGCCCTGAAGCCAGGTTCCGTGTTCCGTCACGGTGACCGCTCTCTTCTGAAACTCCCCGACGGGGAATTCCGATATCGCGCCAAGCTTGACAGTCTCGTCCGCTGAAGGTTCACGGCGCACCATATAGTGGACAATTCCGAAGGCTCCGCCCCCGCAAACCACAAGCCCACCCAGCACCTTGAAGGCTTCCCGGCGGTTTTTTTTCTGTATCCTGCTCATTTCTCTAATGATCGAATCACCCGTCTCCGATAGGGCTGTTAGGACCGACCTATGAGTGCCGTTATCGACTATAGACGAAAAATATACGAGACACGCGATCTCCCGACGCTGCCGATCATTGCCCAGAGAATCCTCACTCTTACGGACGATGAAGATACCGGGACTGAGCAGCTTGCCAAGATCATTGCAAGCGACCAGGCCCTGACCGTCCGTATCCTAAGTCTCGCCAATTCAGCATATTACGGCCATCGCAAGCAGATCGCCACGCTCTGGCAAGCTATTGTCGTGATTGGATGGACCATGCTGAAGCAGGTTTCCCTGAGCGTCCTGATCTGCAAAGCTCTGGGACCGGGCGGCAATCGAGCCACCTTCTGGCGCCATTCGTTGATGGCCGCCAACGCCGCCGCATCGGCGGCCACTCGCGCGGGAGCGAAAAACGCCGAAACAGCCTATATCGCCGGACTGCTGCACGACGTGGGAAAGCTGATTCTCGACACCAGCCTTCCGGAGGAGTACGCCGAGGTCCGGCGGCGGGTGGAGCGGGACGGATGCAGCTTCGTCGAAGCGGAGCAAAGCGTTTTTCAGACCGATCATGTCGAGGTAGGCGCATGGATGGCGGAACGCTGGCAGCTTCCTCCGGAGCTTACCGCAGCCATTGGCTTGCACCACACAGCGGAAAGGCCGACCGGACCGCACGCCACACTGATTGCCGCAACCTACGCGTCCAATGCCATTGTCCTGGGGGCGGACCAGCTTGCCGCGAATTCGGGCGTTCTGGTCTCCATCGAATTGCCCGAAGCGATCGGCTCGACGCTGGGAATCTCCCAGGTGGGCCTGGTTCAGCTGGCCACCGAACTTGAAGGAAAAAGAAAGCAGATTGAAAAGCTGCTCTTGTAAAGGCCATGCAAACCGAACAGGAATACAACCTGGACTATCTTGCTTCTGCCCTCGAAGAAGCAACAGCGACCATTCGCACCCGCATGGATGAGTTGTCGCTCGTTCGCCGTGTCGGTGATGCAATCAGCTCGCTGACTTCAACCCAGGGACTGTGCGTGGAAGTGGTCAATGCTCTGGCGGAAACGGTGAACTGCCGTTACGTCTCCATCTATTCCGGATCTGTAGCAACACCGTTCGAGCTGCAGGCCGTGTCGAGTGTCTTTTCATTTCCCGAAAAATTTCCCGACACCATTGGAGGATCACGGGTCGCCCAGACGATCGAGAAATACCGGACGCCCCTACAGGTCGACGACATCACGGCAAGCCCGCTGAACGAGAATTGGCCGTTTCCAGGCGATCTGGTGTCGTTCCTCTTCGTGCCTCTTGTCGAAGGACGAAATCTTCGCGGGGTCCTGTGCCTTGCCGACGATAAGCGGGCGGCTTTCAGCGAAGCTGTGCTTCGCACAACAATGATCGTCATACCGCAGATCGCAAGCGCCATCGCGAAAATCGACCTCTACGATGACGCCCGAGCTTCTGCTCTCAAGTACCGGACTCTGGTCGAAAACATGCAGGAGATTGTGTTCATCTGCGATTCGGACTGGCGGGTTCTGGATGTGAATGAGGCGGGAGAGCGCCTTCTCGGGGAATCTCTGGAGGGAAAAATACTGACCGACTTTTTCGGATCGGCAACGACGGCCCGTGAATTCACCACCGCGGTTGGATCGCAGCCTGCGGTACTCGATTTCGAGGCAGACTTCGTGACCAGCCAGGGAGAGCGACTGAACACCCTGATCAGCTGTCGTAGCACAGGGAATCGCTACTCCGGCGTGATCAAAGACATCACGGAGCGAGCCCGGCTGATGGAGCAGGTGATCCGGGCGCAGAAGATGGAATCCGTCGGGACGCTTGCGGCCGGCGTGGCGCACGACTTCAACAACATCCTGGGCATCATTCTGCCTAACGCGGAACTGATCAAGCTGAAGAGTGTCGGGGACCCGTCGATTTCCAGATTCTCCGATGTCATCATCAGTGCATCCAAACGAGCAGCCATCCTTACCCGGCAGATGCTGGCCCTGGGCCGAAAGGACGCGCGCCAACTCCGGCAACTCAATCTCAATGATTCCATCGGCGCCGCCTGCAGATTGTTCGAGCAAACGATCGGCAAGAAGATCCGGGTCGAACTTGATTTTGCCTCCAATCCAGCGAGTATCCGCGCGGACGATTCACAACTCGAACAGATCCTTCTCAACCTGGCCATCAACGCGCGAGACGCGATGCCGGAAGGCGGATCGCTCACGTTTCACACGCGCGTCGAGGGGAAACACGTTGTCCTCAAAGTAAAGGACTCGGGAACAGGGATCGATCCCGAGGTGCGGGCAAAGATCTTCGACCCCTTCTTTACGACGAAAGACAAATCCAAGGGAACGGGTCTGGGCCTCAGCGTGGTGTACAACCTCGTCAAGCAACTCAACGGCACGATCGACGTGTCGAGCGAGGTCGGCGCGGGAACCGAATTCACCCTGACATTCCCGGCCTGTGGCCGCTCCGCGGATCGTGACCTCGCGAATGGCAAGCCGGTCGGCGGCTCGGAACGCATTCTCATCGTCGAGGACGAACCGGAGATGCTCGATCTCATGGAGACCGCGCTGAAGAGCATCGGCTACCACGTCATCACGGCGAGGAACGGCCGCGAAGCTGTGGATGCCGTCACGGAAGACATCCATCTCGTTATCACCGACATGATGATGCCGGTTATGGATGGATTCACGGCGATTCGAATGATCCGCCAGAAACTGCCGCAGATGAAGATCCTCGTCACGAGCGGCAACACCACTCCACAAAAACTTCCCACACTGCAGCGGATGGGCGTCGAGGGCTTCGTTCAAAAGCCGTTCGAGTTCGTCACGCTCGCCGACATTGTTCGAGACGTCCTTGACGGAGTTGCAGCGTAAAACGTACCATTTTCCCACTAAGAGAGAGGGGTACGTATTTTAATGGCGGATCGGTCTGAAACACTCGAGAAATGGCCTTCCTACACGATGGTCGATCCGCGGATGCGGAAAATTTATTTTCAGTTCTACCAGGAAACCTACAAACCGTCAGCGCTCGATCGAAAAACCAAGGAGCTCATTGCCATTGCTGCGTCTCTCGCAAGCCATTGCAACGGATGTCTTGAAGGTCATATCAAGAAGGCCCTGAAGGTCGGAGTGACGAAGGAAGAACTCAGCGAAACCATTGCGATCACGATGGGAGTCGCGGCCGCTTCGATCGTCGATCTCACGGATATTGCAGCGGAAAACATGAAGATTCGCCACTTTGACGGCACCCGCGCGCCTGCGGAGCCTCGCGAAGTTTCGCCCGAAGAATAGAATCCGAAAAACAAAGACCAGCTGGAGAAAAACTCATGAGACATCCTGTCCGTACTCTTGCCGCCATCCTGATCCTGGCCGGCTCGGCGGGTCTTCTGGCGCAGCGCGGTCCGCAGATTCGCGACGTCGCGCCTGCCGGATCGAGAGTCCAGTACAAGACCTATCAAAGCATGTTGATGGGCCGCGAGCTGCGATACGGGCTCTATCTGCCTCCATCCTACGAAACCTCCGGCACGCGAAAGTATCCCGTGCTCTATTTCCTTCACGGCCTTAACGAGAACGAAATGCGCTGGAGCACGCGCGGCGAGACCGACCTGCTTCTGGACAAGATGGTCGCAGACAAGTCGATCGGGGAATTCATCGTGGCGGTTCCCATGTCGTCTACCACGAGCTTTTACACCAACGCGCGCAGTGGAAATGCGGCTTGGGAAGACGCGGTCGTGAAGGAATTCATCCCGATGATCGAGTCGACCTATCGGGTGAATGCGATACGCGCGACACGCGGCATCAGCGGTATCTCGATGGGAGGGTACGGCGCACTCAAGATCGCGATGAAGCATCCGGAAATGTTCGGCTCGGTCAGCGCTCACAGCGCCGCGCTGGTGCCCGACTTCGACAACACTACGGTGACCGGACGCCGCCTCGATCAGTTCAAAACACTCTTCGATGGAATCTATGGAATCGGGTTTGCCGCCGGCGGAAAACTGGATACGACTTATTGGGATGCAAACAATCCTCTGGAGCTGGCGAAAGATACCTCAAAACTGCAGAACATGAAGATCTACTTCGACTGCGGCACCGAAGACGAATACGGCTTCTATGGCGGCCACAAAGTGCTGGACGACACGCTGACCAAGGCAAAGTATCCGCACACCGCAGCGCTGTATCCCGGCGTCCACGGCTGGGACTATGCCAGGCAGCACACGAAGGACTCCCTCCTCTTCCACTGGAACGCATTCAACGGGAAGTAGGAACCGGAGAAAAAGTGAGCCACGGATGACAGAGAATAATTCGGGGTCATGAATTTCGGGGCCGTGCAGAATAATTCGGGGCCGTGCTACTCGAACCCCGAATTCGCATTTCAGAATTCGGGGTTCGAGTAGCACGGCCCCGAATTATTCTCTGTCATCCGTGGCTCACTTTTTCTCCGGTTATAATCCGTCGCTATGGAGTTCGAGTTCACCACGGTCCATTACGTCAAAGACACATTCCTGACGACGGATCTACCTTCCCTGCCCAAAGGCTCTGCCATCTATAAGATCTTCGACACGCGCGGACAACTGATCGTCCTCGACAAAACCAGCAATCTCTTTCAACGCCTCGAACGATATTTCGGCGAACACTCCGAGCGCGTGAAGGATCTCGACCTGCGAGAAATCACCAGCCGGATTGAATTCCGTCGCACATGGTCTCCATTCGAAACCACCTATCTGCTGTACGTCCAACGGCGCGAACACTTCCCGAAGACCTATCGCCGGATGCGAACATTTCGTCTCTTCAAGCTGATGAAGATCAATCGCAAGCAGCGGTTTCCCCGCGTCTACGCCAGCAAGCAAATCAAGGCAGGCGTGGACTACTTCGGCCCGTTTGTCACGCGCAGCCAGTTCAGCCGGCTGAAGACCTCACTCGAACGAACGTTCAAGCTGCGCCCGTGTCTTTACAACATTCGCGGCGGAGACCCCCACGCGGACTGCCTCTACTTCCAGATGCACACCTGCTCCCGCCCGTGTAACGACGACATCAACCGTGAGCGGTATCTCGCTGATGTCGACGCGGCGATCGCCTTCATACAGGGAAACGATGAGGAACTTGCAGGGAAAATCGTGAGCCGGATCGGCAACCTCGCCGCGGAGGAAAAATTCGAAGAGGCCGACCTCCTGCGGCGGCAACTCGACAAAGTTCAGCGCGCCCGCAAGGAGTCCAAAGACAAGTTTCCCGCCGTCTAAAGCTTCGACTATCTCGTATTGCTGCCGGCAGACAGTACCGCGCGAACGAAGATTGCGTTCGTGCGTTCGGGAAGCATCGTGCGGTTTGGAGACTATGAAACCGCCCTGCTCGCGGACGTCCTACCCCATGAGGCCGCACAGGTCTTCTCCGGCCGGCAGCCTGCGCTTCATCGAGAATGGCAATACGATGAATTCTGCCTCGTCGCGAACTATCTGGTTCATCCGCTGAAGAGCGTGGATCTGGTGCAGGTGGGGCCAGGAATGGATCTCGGGGAGTACCTAAAGAAGAGGGTCTCCCGGAACCGCGAACGAACGACGTCTCCCGGCCAGGAGCAGGCTAATCCGTGAAATTGTTTCGTATCCGATGTGAAGCTTAAAGCCGGATATGCGAAATCGCGGAGTCCGGGCAGATCGGGGACACCCACGCGTTCCGCAAGTGCTTCTTAGAAAATGACCATCCTTTTCGAAACGAACTCTATCCTAACCTTCCGGTTTAAACACACTTGCGAGCCGGCCAAGACCCCGCTTAGTATTCGGTACTGTCATGATTTGCACGTTTTATTCCGCCGAGAGAAAGGTCGGTCGCTCGATGGCGTTGGCCAACGTGGCGGAACTGCTTCGCCGAAGCGGCGATCGCGTCATCGTTGCCGACTGGGACCTGGAGGCACCGGGACTCGAAAGGCTTTTCTCCAGAGCAGCAGGAATCCGCGATGGATCTGGCCCGATTTAGCGCTCTAAGAGTTCTCAAAACGGATACGCCTTCCGTTTTCATTTCGTATTCGCGTGATGACGAGGAGAAGGTGCAAAAACTTCACGAGCACTTGATCGAGGCCGGCTTCAATGCGTGGCTGGATACGAAAGATCTTCTGGGCGGCGAGGATTGGCAGAGGGTGATTGAAGAAAAGATTGAGAGCTCGGACCTCGTTCTAGTCTGCCTTTCGCGTAGCTCAATCGCGAAGAAAGGTTATCTGCAAAAGGAGGTCAAAAGGATACTTGAAGTCGCAGAGCTGCAGCCAGAAGGGGCCGAATTTCTAATCCCGGTGCGACTTGACCTATGCGAGATTCCTCGGAGCATGAGCAGATTCAACAGCGTTGATCTATTCGAGGGAAATAACTTGGCCAAACTGGAGGAGTCGATCCGACGCGCCTGGCGAAAATCTCGTTTGAAGCAACAGGAGGCACAGCACGCTGCCACGAATCCTAAAGGGATACCAGGAATACGGACAGGAAAAATTAGCCTGACTTGATTCAGTGGTGGGCGCAGTGTCCAATTCCCGGAACACAAACTGTGGAGTCGATAATTTCCGATGCCTCCGGGCCCATTCTCGCCGGCACGACAAAGTGCGGTGCTTGCTACGGTTCAGGTATTGAACCTCAACGAGAAAACTCTCGTTGGACTGCAGCGGGTTCTCATCGTTACAAGCCTCTTTCCTCCGGCACAGCTGACGCCGTCTTGCCCTCTACTTCTTCCCGTTGAGCTTGTGAATCCCGATCTTGCGACCCAGGGTGTTGCGGTGGAGGCCGAGGACTTCCGCTGCCTTACTCTGGTTGCCCTTCGTTTGCGCCAGCACATTTTGGATATATTTCTTCTCGAACACGCCAACCGCTTCGTCCAGAAGAATTCCCTTCTCGATCATCTCGGTCACGAGCGACTCCAGCTTTTCTTTCACGGAAGGCTTCCTCTTTCATCACTGATTACGCCACCATTTTTCAATCGCTCCGTATCCAACCAGAAAACGGGCTTTAAGATCGTAGGGCACCGCAAGGGCCATAATCCGGGCGCCCGGCAGGAAATACGGCGCAAACTCAGAACTCTTCACGCGATCGGACTGCAGGTCAAAGGAAGTCAATGCCAGAAAGAAGATTGAACCCAGCACCCATCCCCGAATGAATCCGAACGCGGCACCCAGCAATCGATCGAACCACTGGATTTTGGAAAACTTGAGAAGTTTCTGCGCCACCCAGATGGCCAGAATCCCGACAAACAGCGTCCCAAAGAAAACAACACTAAACCCAAAGAATAGGGCAGTGTTTTCGCTCTTTACAACCCCTTTGAACAGACTCGACGCGGGCCGGTAGAACCATGCCCCAAGTACGAATCCCACCACAAGGGACGCCAGTCCCAGAAGCTCTTTTACGAAACCTTTTACAAAAGCGAGCGCGATCGAAACAGCAAGGGTGACGACGACGATCGCGTCGAGGACATTCGGGCTCATTCCAGATCTTTGCCTGTCAGGATCCGAAGGGCCTCCAGGTATTTGGCGCTTGTCGCCTCGACAATATCGGAAGGAAGTTCGGGCCCCGGGGGCTGCTTGTTCCATCCGATTCGTTCGAGATAGTCCCTCACGAACTGTTTGTCGAACGAGGGCTGCGCCTGGCCTGGCACATATTGATCGGCGGGCCAGAAACGTGACGAATCCGGGGTGAGCATTTCGTCAACGATGGAAATCTTCCCATCGATGACACCGAACTCGAACTTCGTATCGCAGATGATGATGCCCCGCTTTGAGGCATACTCCACACCGCGCTCATAGAGAGAAACCGTCAGGCGCTTCAGTTCACGGATGTTGTCGGCTCCGACAATTCGCCCGGCTTCCTCCTCCGAAATGTTCTCGTCGTGACCGCTTTCGGCCTTCGTCGATGGCGTGAAAAGGGGCTCCGGCAGCCGGTCGGAGTCGCGCAAACCCGGGGGCAGCGCGATGCCGCAAACCTTGCCCGTCTTGTTGTAGTCCTTGAGGCCCGACCCGGTGAGATAACCGCGGACCACGCATTCCACCGGAAAGACCTTCGCCTTTTTCACGAGCATCGATCGGCCAGCAAGCTGATCGCGATACAAGTGGAGCGGCGGCGGGAAGTCTTCGGCTCGCGTGGAGACGACGTGGTTGGGCACGTCATCTTTAAAATGCTGGAACCAGAAGGCCGACATCTGCGTGAGCACTTTCCCCTTGTTGGGAATGGGCGTCGGAAGCACGACGTCGAATGCCGAAAGGCGGTCGGTTGCCACGATCAGGAAGTGTTCGCCCAGATCGTAAATATCACGGACTTTCCCGCGGGCGTGAAGTTTCACGCCTGGCAGGTTGGTTTGTTGAATGGCCATAGTTTTTTAATTCAATCTCACGGAAACGATTTTGGAAATGCCGGGCTCTTCCATGGTAACGCCATACAGTGTTGAAGCGGTTTCCATAGTGCGCTTGCTGTGGGTGATGACGATGAACTGAGTTTGTGCGCTCATTTCGCGCACCATGTTGGCAAAGCGGTCCACGTTGGCTTCGTCGAGAGGCGCGTCGACCTCATCCAGGATGCAAAACGGACTTGGCCGGAAACGGAATAGAGCGATCAGAAGGGCGAGGGCCGTCAGGGCCTTCTCGCCGCCAGAAAGCAGCAGAACATTCTGCAGCTTTTTTCCGGGAGGCTGTGCGACGATCTCGACTCCGGCGTCGGTCTCCCCCATCTCTTCGAGCAGCCGCAGTTCACCGTGCCCGCCGCCGAAGAGATGAACGAAGGCTGTGCGGAATCCGGCGTCAATGGCTTCGAAGGCTTCCTTGAACTGCTTGCGGCAAACAGCATCGATTTCATCGATGGCCTGCGCGGTGTCGCGAATGGAATCCAGCAAATCCTGCCGCTGACCGTTGAGGAACTCGAAACGCTGTTCGGCTTCCGTGTACTCGTCCACGGCCATCATGTTGACCGCTCCCATGGCGTCCATCTTCTCCCGGATCTCGGCGTATTCCTTCTCGCGGAGTTCAAGTTCCTCGACAGGCAGAGTCTCGAATGACTTCAGGCAAACCGATTCGATGGTTTCATTCAGTTCGCTCCAGCAGGTGCTGGTGAGGTGCTTGAGATCGGAGTCAACCTTGATGCGCTCGATTTCGAGCGCATTGTGACGATCCTTCCAGGCATCGAGCGCGCTGCGGGATTCGTCCCACTTCTGCTCGGCGTCATGGAGATCGGCGCGCAGCTGCTCGAGCATGGCCATGACTTCGGCGATCGCCTGGTTCAGGCGCTCGCGCTCACTTACAAGCTCTCGCCGTCCTTCTTCAAGGACCTCGATGGAGATCCGCGCCTGCGCCTGTTGCTCCTCGGCCTGTTGAATCTGCTGCATTGCGCGGCGCCCGCGATCTTCCAGTTCGACGGCCTGTTGTTGTAACGAAGTGATTTCGCGCCTAATAGTCGAGCGTCGTTCCTCGAGCACGGCCAGGCGGGCCTGGATTTCGCCAAGCTCGCGACGGCTGTTCTCAATATCCATCGCGAAAGCCTCGCTGCGCACCGACCGGTGACCGAGCTCCTCATTGATGGCTTCCTTCGATGCCGCGATGCCTGCGAGTTGAGCTTCTGCGTCCTGCACGGACAGCTCGAGCTGCTGCCGCTCTTCCGTAAACCGGGCGATCTCACCGCGGGCGACCTGGATACGCTGCTCGACGTGGGCGTAGTCGGCGGTGAGGGTGCGGACTCGATGATCCGCCGTCAGGATTGTTTTCTCGACTTCCTGGATCTCGGAGACCAAACGCGATCGGAGTGCCTCTGATTCCTTCAGGAGAGCATGCAGCCGCGCGCCGTCGGATTCGCGTGCTGCGCTGTCATGCATCGCAATATCCAATTGTTTGTCGAGTTCGCGAATCTCGCGCTTGAGCGACAGCGGGCCAAGAGCCTCGCGTTCTCCCCAGCTGATCACATGACCCTGTATTACTTCTCCGCTGTTTACCACGAAGCGGTAATGAGGATAGCGGGCGGCGAGGTCCCAGGCCTGGTCCACGTTGTCGACGAGATAGGCGTCATGCAGGTAGCCGGCGAAGTGCCTGACGCGTTCGTCAAAACGGACAACGTTGGCGAGCGGCGTGGCGCCCTCGATGGGCTCCGCACTCTCGATAGGAGAGTCACCGTTGAGGACGAGACATTCCAGCCGGCCCTTGGTGATGTCCTTTACGATCGAGAGGGCGCGCTCGGCCTGTCCGCGGTCTTTCACGACGACATATTGGAGCTCGGGTCTGAGAAAGTTCTCAACGAGAGCTTCCTGATTCGTCTCCACTTCAATAAAGTCGGCGAGGATCCCCAGCGGCTCCCAGTCGTGTCCGCGGACATAGTTGAAGAACTGCTGCACCGACTCGGTGCTGTAGGCACGGCGAATGGCCAGGTCACCGATGGTCTGCAGGCGATTCTGAATCGCGTCGACCGTGCTCTTTGCCGCAGCAACCGCCTTCACGGCAGCGTCATGTTCCTCACGAAGACGGGCGCATTCGGCCTCCGTTTCCGTAAGCCGGGAGCGCAGCTGCGCCATCCCCGATTCAAATCCCGCGTGCTCATTGCGGGCCCCCACGAGCGCCTCCTCGATGCCGGATGCGGCCGCAAGCGCCTCGCCAGCCTCATGCTCGCGTCTCTCGATCTGCGCAAGCAGGCGCTGGATCATTTCCCTGCGGCTTCCGATCTCGTTGCCGATACGCGCTTCGTTACCCACGACTTCGAATTGCTGACGCCGAAGTTCGGCAATCGCCAGCTCCTCGCTCGACCGCGCATTGGTCAGGCCCGTGAGCGCGACCTTCATGCGCTCAATCGATTCGACGATCCCGAGTCTGCCCTGCTCCGTTTCTTCCAATTGCGCGGCGCGCGCTGCATGCTCTCCCTGATTGCGCGCCAGTTCGTCCGCAATGCGGGAGCGCTCTTCGGTGAGTGTTGTCTTTCGCTCTTCCAGGGCGCGGATCTGATCTTCAAGCCGTCCAATTCGTTGCGTCGTCTTTTCGTGTTCGAGTTCCACCTCGGAGTGACGTGCATGGGAATCGCTGAGCGTTTTCTCGGCCGCAGCGACGTCGACGCGGCGCTGGTGCACGAGGGCGTTCAGCCGTTCGATTTCAGCCTCCAGACGCCGGCCCTCGTCGCCGATCGATGCAAGCGCGGTTTCCACGGCTTCCTGCTGATGAATGAGCATGTCGGCTCGCGTCGCGAAAACTGCGGAAAGAATCTCACGCATCCGGTTACGCAATTCGATGTAACGCCGTGCTTTGCCGGCCTGACGCTTCAGCGAATTTCGCTGCCGGTCGACTTCGGCGAGGATGTCGTTCACACGGGAAAGATTCTGGCGGGCCGCTTCCAGGCGGGACTCCGCCAACTTGCGCTTGGCCTTGAACTTTGTGATTCCGGCGGCTTCTTCGATGAGGCCGCGGCGATCCATGGGTTTCGAACTGAGCAATTGCCCAACACGTCCCTGCTCGATAATGGCGTAGCTGTTGTGACCCAGTCCCGTACCGAGAAAGATGTCCTGGACGTCGCGCAGACGGCACTGCCTTCCATCGATCAGATAGGCGCTCTCTCCGCTTCGATAGAGCCGGCGCTGAACGACGATGTCGCGCGGGCCGGCGATCTCGGGAGCGTGCACGCCGTTGCCGTTTCCATTGCCGTTTCCATTGCCATTGGCGGCGTGTGGGGCACCGTGACCGTTACCGTTGCCGTTCACAGGTACGAGTTCCACAGGCAGCAGCGCAGGCGTATCGGTCAGGGTGATGGTCACTTCCGCCATGCCCATGGGAGCGCGGTTTTTCGTGCCATTGAATATGACGTCTTCCATCTTCTCGCCGCGGAGGGATTTCGCGCTCTGTTCGCCGAGTACCCATGCAATCGCGTCCGAAACGTTGCTCTTTCCGCAGCCGTTGGGACCAACGATGGCGGTAACGCCAGTATCCTGGACAGCGATTTCTCCACGGTCTGAGAACGACTTGAAACCCAATATCTCAATACGTCGAAGTTTCAACACTGGTATTGCCTCTCAATCACTTTTTCGTCTGTGCTGTCGAGTTTGATTGCCGTGAGTGACAGAATGGGTCCCTTTCGGAATAATGGAACGTCAATGACAGACCGGGCCATCCTCCACGTCGACATGGACGCATTTTACGCTTCCATTGAGCAGCTCGACGATCCTCGCCTAAAAGGCAAACCCGTGATCGTCGGGGCCGACCCGAAAGAGGGTCACGGAAGGGGCGTCGTGGCCGCCTGTTCGTACGAGGCACGCAAGTTTGGAGTGCATTCGGCGCTGCCGATCGGTCGGGCCTGGAAGCTTTGTCCGGAAGGCGCTTTTGTTCGTCCGCGAATGAAGCGCTATGTCGAGGTCTCCGCCCAGGTCATGGAAGTGCTCCGGCAGTTTACGAATCTTGTCGAACCGCTGAGCATCGACGAAGCATTCCTCGACATTACAGGATCGATCGCGCTGTTCGGCGCCCCCGTCCAGATCGCGAGGGCCATCAAGAAGCAGATCCGTGAGACGACGGGACTCACGGCCTCCGCCGGTGTTGCGCCCAACAAGTTTCTTGCCAAGATCGCGTCGGACCTGAAGAAGCCCGATGGCCTCGTCGTTGTGGAAAGTGAGAGCGTCCAGGAGTTCCTTCGAGATCTGCCGATCGCGCGCCTCTGGGGTGTGGGCCCAAAAACCGCGGAGCGCCTGCATGAGATGGGACTTCACACCATCGGCGCGATCCGGTCGCGCACTCGGGAAGACATGACGCGGGCACTGGGCGGTAATCTGGGCGTTCATCTTCACGAGCTCGCGCACGGCCACGACGACCGGCCCGTCGTACCGAACTGGGAGCCGAAGTCCGTCAGCAACGAAACAACGTTCGAGGAAGACACGCGCGATCGCGAACTGCTCGTGCAGACGATCCGGCGGCTGGCTGAGAGCGTGGGGCGGCGGTTGCGGCGCGAAAACTATCGCGCCCGAAAAGTAACGCTGAAAATTCGCTTCGAGCCGTTCGATACCCACACACGGCAAACCTCGGTAAAGCGTCCCATTGACGGGGATGAAGAGATCGCACGCCTGGCCCTTGGGCTTTTCGATCAATTCTCGCTCGAACGCCGCGTGCGATTGATCGGCGTCGGCACAGGAGAGATTGTCCGCCCCGGCGAAGAGCCCGCCCAGATGGGTTTGTTCGACGAGCCGAAGAAGGAAAGTGTGATCGATCGCACGGTGGATAAGATTCGCGAGCGTTTCGGCGATGATCGAATTCGGAGGGGGATGCCCTGAGGGCTCGTCCTACGATCCCCGCAGATTGCTTTCTATGGCCTTTGTGATATCTTCGGTGGAAATGGATGTCGAGCGTACGATGCAGTTTATTCTGGAGAGTCAGGCAAGGGCGGAAGCTCGCTCCGACAAGGCGGATGCCCGCTTCGCCAGGGCGGAGGCCCGCATGGACAAGGCGGAGAAGCGATCCGAACGAGAGCTGAATGCTATTCGAAAGCTTTTCCAGCAGGGGATGAAAGCGCTCGCCGAGCTTACCGAGGCGCAGAGAGAGACAGACCGGGCCTTAAGGGCATTTATCAAGAGCTCGCAAAATGGGAGAAATCGCCGCGACGGCGATAATGGTCACTGACGGCCGGTGAGTGCCGGTTCAAGCACAAGCCGCGTCACGGCCGTCGAGACGCAGGCATTTTCGCCCCGGCCTTCTTCTTGGTTGTTTTCTTGCGCGCTACGGTTGGTGCCACAAGGTCCGCGATGTCGATTCCAAACATGCCGGACAAGTCTTCTGCCTGAAGAACTCTTGCAGCGGCCGGAGCCTTCTTCCCTCGCGGGACGTCCTTACCGGCGTGGGCAATCAAATCCAGGTGGTTCACGGCGCGCAGAAGAAACAGCAACTCGGGCTGCTGATCCAGCCGGGCCCCGATGCCGTAGAGAACCGCCGCGACGTGCTTGCACATCGAAGCCCAATCCGGACAACTGCAGGTGAACTTGATCTCTGAGGGTGATGGAAACAGACCCGTTTTCTGTTCGCACATGCGCGCCATCACTCCCTTCGAGAACCGGCCCTGCAGCAGTTCGACCAAAGAGTCGATCGCGCCCGCCGATTCCGTGCATACGGCACTCCATCGAGCCGCGGGAACGGCGGCGACCTTCACTTCGATCTCGTATAGGTCCGAGCCGCTCACCAGGGCCGTGACGACGCCGGGAGCGATCTTCAAGTCGACCACTGATCCGTTACGCACATACGTTCGGCCTCGCGGCAGGCGATTCGAGTAATCGCTGTAGCGTTCGAGATTGTCGCACCAGGACTTGCCCCAGAACGATTTCGCAATGGTCCGGCCGTCGACAACGACTGGAGAAGACGTATCACCTTTCTTTGTGCGCTTGGCCAGCTCGCGGGCAGCCTTGGCACGACGCTTCGCAACGGGTACGTAACGCCGCCATTCCCCCCAGTCCGCCATCAGTCTTCGCTCCGGCTTGCGGCACGCAGATCGGCACCGGCGGTAGAGGCCGACAACACATCGGCAATCAAGAATCGTGACGGGGCCCGGAACAAACGAGGAAGTGCGCGCATGAGCTCCTAAGTCTCCTTGCTGCGCGGAGTATAGCAAACGGTTTCAGAAGGGCGTTTCGCCGTTCGCATCTCTCGGGGCAACGACGAACGAAGCACCGGGAGCAATCGTGTACGCGAAAGAACTTTGTGTAACTCCATTCAGCCGGACACTCATGGGATTGCCGGAAGGATCAAGAATGTCGATGCGCCCGGATATCGTGGAGCCGCTGCCGTTGACCAGAGCAACTTGAGTCGCCCAACCGGCCCCAAGTGCAAATTGAGGCAGAATGACGGTATTGGTTCCTGCGGGCGCTGAAGTGACGACGATCGGAAGCGTACTGAATTGGGAACCGGAGAATCGCAGTCCGAGCGCAGCAAAGGGCGTCGAGCCTTGGAGCCGGATGCTGCCGGTAAACTCTGCTCCGATCACATTCGCAGCAAACAGGTCGCTCACGAAGCGCGCCAGTTGTTGATGGGGCTGGAGCGCCAGCGAGACAGGCGCGCCGGCGATGTTCCCGCTGCCGTCTCGCAACGTCAGTGTAACGAGGTCAGAAGTATCGCCGGGGTTCGCAATGGCAATGCCCAGGTTACGGCCGATTCCGGGAAACACATCGGCAAAAACAGAACCCTCGGTGATCAGCGGAGATGGCGTGAGCCCGGCTTGAGATATCACCACTCCGCCACTTACCGTGCCGTACGTCACGGTCGGCGTTGGCAAGGTTGAATTCGCCGCGGGTGTGATGACAACGTAGCCTGTAAGAATGGAACCCTGTTCCACATCGACGATCGGTTGGGGCGGAAGTCCGGCCGGTGTTGTTCCGGGAGAGGACGACCCGATTGGACCGTTTGTAATCGGCCAGGAGGCAAGCAGTCTGGAGACATCAAGGGATCCGAGACCCGTCGCGAGGTCGTAGCCGGCGCCGGCGCTGTATCCGATCGTCCCGCCGTTCGGGCAATCGTAGGTCCCTTTTTGGCACGGCACCTGGTTTCCACCGGTAGTGATGTCGTGAAACGCGGCCGGCGACGTACTCGCGATGCCATAGAGAACGGGATTCAAATTGCCTTGTGCGGATCCCGCCTTCTGATTGATGAGGGCGGCGATCCCTGCAAACTCCGGCGTGCTCACGGACGTTCCCCCGACCACGAATAGCGTTCCGTCACTGGCGCGGAAT